>OLQI01000987.1_pt1 | contig 21374 bp, 20 predicted proteins | sample 1672171 | NCBI WGS metagenome assembly OLQI01 (sample SAMEA3136655, study PRJEB25190) | human gut metagenome
CAAGGACCCTACACATTTGATTCGTCGAAACATTATTCAGTTTTCAAAGGTCTACTGCCGACCAGCTTAGCCAGCCGGCTCAAATATTTTATCATAAGCGCTAATGTGTTGTCAAGATATTTTTTAAATTCTTTTTTAACTCATTGGCACCGCTGATTTAACAGCTTAATTAATATATCATATCAGACAATTAACTGTCAACACTGTTTTTTGAAGGATTTTACAAGGTTAACTTCATATCGTCCTTGCTTATCACAACGATTAAATACTATACCAGTGACTTTTTAAATCGTCAACGCTTTTTGGCAAAAAAGTTAAAAGCGTTGGCGAAAATCTTCTAGACAGTCATAGACCTCAATGGCCGCCAAATCGAGTTGATCGAACACCATCACGTCACCTGGTTCAATTCGCTTAACAACAAACTCCCCGCTCTCCTGATTGAAGAGGACGTCGCACACCGCAATCCCGTACCGTTCGAAGGTCCGAACCTGCAAGGGCCCCGCCCCGTCCACCACCATCGCCTCCAAGCGTTTGATGATCCGACGTAGATTCGAATTAACCATTGCCTTCCCTCCTAGTTATCTTATCTATTTTACCCTTCTAACTACTTAAAGGCAAAACGGGGCGGTAGCGCTAGCCTAAACCACTGCCCTACCCCGGTTAACCTACCAGCTAAGGGCGCCAAACTTAGCTCGCTTTCCCCAAGGCGTTGGCGCCAAGTGCTAGCACCGGCCGCCGCCTAAAACAATCTCATCAACAGGATTTGACAACGGGCCGATATAAATAAGACCCCCACAGCCGGTTAGCGACTATGGGGGTCTAAGTTAATCTGTTTTACTAAGGGGAGACGGTTCCCCTTACTTTTCAACGGCTACTTAACGGCGCCGCTCAGTTAATCATTCATAGGGCTTCACCGGATCGGGCTTTAAGACGAGGGCCACCATCCCGGCAAACATCCCGAAGTAGTAGGTGAGGATCCGCCACAAGAGCATGGCTAAGACCAGCTTAGCGTCGGAGGTAATGAAGCTGGCAAAGAGGACGGTAAAAGAATACTCGGCCCCCCCAGTCCCCCCGGGAATCGGGAAAAGCGAGGTAATCATAAAGATCAAGACGTTTAAGGAAACGATCATCACCACGTTAAGGTTTTGCACCCCCAGCGCCAAGAGAATGAAGTAGGGAATCAGGTAGTAAAAGGCCAACTGGACTAGGGTCACCACCGAGACCTTAGCGAGTTTGCCGTACTCCTGACGCATCTTCAAGCTCTCCTGGTAAAAGGAGTCAATCCGCTCGTCTAGGACCCGCTGCCAGTTCTGGTAACGGTCCTCTTTAACAAACCAACGCACCGGCCTTAATAAGAGGTTGGTGGCCCGCTTGGTAAAGGAGTGCCAGTACATGACTAAGAGTAGGGCGACGATCACGCTCAGGTGAATGACAAAGCCAAAGACCACCAGCAAGGACAGGGCCTGGAGCTTGGTGGCAATGTAGTGAAAGCCAATCAGCATACTGATGATGAAGTTAATTACGATCATCCCCTGAAAGACGACGAACTTCATCAAGAGGACCGAGCTGGCCCGGCCGCCATCGACCCCAGCCTGGAGCATCGCCACTAGTTGGGCAGGTTGGCCCCCGGTGGAAAAGGGAGTAATCCCGTTGAAGAGTTGTTCGACCAGCGGCACCCGCATGGCGTTTTTCCAGCTAAAGTCCGGGTAACGGTCGGCCATGAAGAGCTTGGTAACGACCCCTTCCAGCCCCAGGTAAAGGCAAATACATAAGACGGCCACGCTAAACCAGCCCCAGTTGAGGTTGACGAGGTCAATGCTTAACTGATGTAAATCGGTGTTGCGCAACGAAAAGGCGAAGATGCCGGCGCCGGCAACGAGCATCAGGATCAAAACGACCCAGTTTTTTCGCGACATCCTATTCCCTCCCCGCTTGCGTTCGATAAAAGTGGTACCACTCATTAGCCAGGTGGTCCTTGGAGTAGCGTTGGGCGGCCGTTAGTGACTTTTGCTTTAGGTCAGCTAGGGCGACCGGACCCTTGGCAATCCGCACTAGTTCTGCTTGCATTTGGTCGACGTCTTTGGCCGGTTGGTAGTAGCCGCCGATGATCGAGTGGTACAAATCGAGGTCGCGCAACATGACCGGGGTCCCGCAGGAAAAGGCTTCGAGCACCGACATCGGGAAGAGCTCGTTATAGGAAGGCAATAAAAACAGGTCGGCGATGTTGTTTAACTCGGCGATCTGGTCGCGGGTCACGATCCCCGGGAACAAGAGGTTGGCCGGCGGGTTAGCGACAACCTTCTTGAGCTCTTGGTAGCCATCGGTGATCCGGCCAAAGGAAAAGCCCCCGGCCCAGATGAATTGAAAGTGGGGGTTTTGTTTGGCTAGTTTGATGAAATCAAAGACGCCCTTCCGTTCTTGGATTTGACCGCTACCGACGACCGTGAAGCGCTCGGGATCCAGTTTCCACCGCCGGTACAGTTCCCGCCGCTTGGCCGCCGAGACCGGGTAAAAGCGCTGGTCATCGACGAAATTGGGGATGTAGGTCACCCGTTCTTGTGGGATCCCGTAGGCCACCAGCTTGGGGATAAAGGTCGGGTTAACCACGACCAGGTGATCCATCCGCTTGTAAAAGGCGATCAGGTAACGATAAAAAAGCCCCCGAAACGGTTGGGGGATCTTCAGGCTGCCTTCCATCGTCTCGGGAAGGAAGTGCACGTAGCCGATCTTTTGGCCCCGTTTCTTGGAAAAAGTCGACACAAAAAAGCGGGGGTCGATCGTGTGGTAGTGGCTGATGTCATTTTGGCGGCTAAACTCATTAATTTGAATGTCGAACTGGGAAGTAAAGCGGTCCTTTAACAGGGTCATCAGCTCCGCGTAGGCGCTCCCGACCCCCTGCCCCGCCACCTTGTCAGCCGACGAATACATGGTAATTTTAATCATTTTGGTTCCTCAAATGACGAAAACGACGCCCAAAGCCCGGCCGCTTTTTTTCCGCCACTTCCTCTTGGCAGACCCGGTAGAAATCAAGCACCCGCTGCCCAAACACCTCCGCGGAGATGTCGTGCAGTTTCTCGCGGCGCTTGGCGATTGCCTCCGGGCTTGGCGGGGTGGCCAAGTATTCCAGCACCCCGTCAACCAGGTCGGCGCGCTTTTGAAAGGAACGCCCAATCGCCGGGTCGTCGATTAGCTCGTCCGTATACTCGGAACGCATGACGACAATCGGCAAGTCGCTGGCCAAGGCCTCATCGTAAGTCAGCCCCTGGGTTTCCGAATCGCTAGCCGAAACGAAGACGTCGGCCATTTGGTAGTAGTGACAAACCTGATCGTTATCCACTTGACCGGTAAAGGAGACGTGGTCTTGCAACCCCATTTCGCGCACCTGGCGCTCCAGGGTTGGCCGCGCCGGCCCCTCCCCCACGATTAAAAGTTGGGCGGCGGGCTCTTTTTCCAAAATATCCGGCATGGCTTCCACGAGGGCGTGGATGTTCTTTTCAAAGGCCACCCGCGACAGCGACAAGAGGACCGGCGTTTGATCGGTGTAACCAAGCTTTTGGCGCAGGGCGCTGATCTCTTTTTTACTATCCGGCGTTTGGAAGACTTGTAGGTTAACCCCGGTTGGAATCACCCGGATCGGCACTTCCACCCCGTAGGACAAGAGGGTGTCTAAGACCCGTTCGGACGGGGCGATTACCCCGGTCATGTTCTTTAAGTAAAAATGAGCCAGGTGGGCAACGTCTCGCGGCTTTAAGACCCGCCCGTTAGCGATGTAGTGGAGGTAGTCCTGGTACATGGTGTGGTAAGTGTGTAGGCACGGGATCTTCATTTCCCGGGCGACCATCTTCCCCATCATCCCCAGCGAAAACTCGGTCTGGTTGTGGACTACGTCTAAGTCGAGCTTCTTAGCTAACCGCAACACCTTCAGCCACCCGCTAACGGCAATCCGCCGGTCGGTAAAGGAGACAAAGGGAATGCTAGCAAAGCGGTAAATTCCCTCCGCCTGGTCCGAAACGGGATCAGCCGCCGGGTCGGTGGTTGTAAAAATGTACACCTGGTGGCCCAGCGCGGTTAATTGATCGCGCAGGGTCTTAATCGAGGTGGCCACCCCACTCACCTGGGGGAAATACGTATCTGTAAACAAACCAATCTTCAAAGCTTCGGCTCCTTTAATTCTTCGCAATAAACTACGGTTAATTATACTAAAGGGAATTTTCAGGCGCAATTTAGGCTATTTTAGCCCCGTTCCTATCCCCGGGGCAAGTCAGATCATAAACGGGGTGCCCGGCTCCTTCGGCCCGACACCCCGTTTCTATTTTTTCCAGCTTCCTGGTCGTTGGTAGGCAGGTTAAGCTTTCCTTAATATGTTGATTACTTCATATGACTGGTTAATTGATCGACCAGCGCCCTGACTTCGGCCGGGCTGTGGGCAGCCAGGGCCTGGTGAATCAGCGGCTGCAGTTGCCGCACCTTGAGGCGGCGGATCTGCGAGCGAACCGGCAGGACCTGGCTTAGCGGGACCGAAAACTCATCTAGGCCCATCGCCGCTAACAATGGCACAGCGGTCGGAATGGTCGCCATTTCGCCACACAACCCGACCCACTTGCCTTCCGCGTGGGCACAATCAATTGTCTGCTTAACCGCCCGCAAGACGGCCGGGTGCAGGGACTGGTAGAGGCTCGCCACCTGCCCGTTGCCCCGGTCAACGGCAAAGAGGTATTGGATCAAATCGTTGGTGCCGATCGAAAAGAAGTCGGCGTACTGGGCCAACTGGTCGGCCATCGCCACGGCGGCCGGGATTTCAACCATCGCCCCGACCTCATACTCCTTGCCGACCGGGATTCCCTCCTGGGTCAGCCGGTTTTTCTCCTGGTCAACCATCCGCTGGGCCTGCTGGAACTCGTCAACGGTCGCCACCATCGGGAACATGATCGCTAGCTGGCCGTACGCCGAGGCCCGCAAGAGCGCCCGCAACTGGGTCCGAAATAGCCCCGGGTAGGCCAGGCTAACCCGCAGGCCGCGCAGGCCCAAGAAGGGGTTGTTCTCCCGTTCCAGGGGCACCTGGGCGAGTTGCTTATCGCCGCCGATGTCGAGCGTGCGCACCACCACCCGGTGGTTGTTGGCGACCAAAAGCAGCTTCCGGTAGGCCTGAAACTGGGTTTCTTCGTCCGGTAGGGTGTCTTGGTGCAAGAAAAGAAATTCACTACGAAAGAGACCGACCCCCTCGGCCCCGCTGGTGGTCAGTTCTTCGCTTTCGCGTGGTAAGGCGACATTGGCGGCCACTTCAAAGTGATGGCCGTCGGCGCTAACGGTGTCTTGGTGCTTTAAGACACCTAGTTCGCGCAGGCGGGCGCTCTCCTGGCTGGCCAGTCGTTGGTACTGGTCAATTTGCTGAGGGGTCGGTTGCAAGATCACCCGCCCGTGGGTACCGTCGATGATGGCAACCATGTCGTCATCGGCGTGTTCGGTCACCGTCTTGGTGTCGACCACGGTGGGAAAGCGCATCTCCTTGCTCATCACCAAGAAGTGGGCGGCCCGGCCACCCAGGTCGGTCACGATCCCGGCGACTAGGTGTGGGTTCAAGCGAATGATGTCGGTCGGCGTCAGTTGGTGGGCGACGATGATCGCCCGGTGATCCAACTTAGCCAGGTCCGGTAATTCTTCATCTAATAGGTGGGCCAAGAGGCGCTTTTTGAAGTCCTGCAGCGCCAGCCCCCGTGAGTGGTAGTAATCCGCCCCGCCGGATTGGCGCTTGAAGACGTTTAGATAGTGGTCAATCCGCTGGGTCGCCGTCCAGGCCGCCGTCGTCGAGTAGCGTTGGATGGCGTCGGTGATCTCCCCTTCAAAACTTTGGTCCTTAGCGATTGCTAATTGGGCGTCAATCACGGTGGCGGCCTTCTCCCCCATCTTTTGGTGAGCCCGCCGACGAAGGTCCGTCAATTCACGTCTTGCTAACGAAAAAGAATCATGAAGCCGGCTGACCTCATGATTCACATTATCGGTGTATTTAGCTTTAACCGTAAACCGCGATTCACCCAACCGGTAGACCGGGGCGATGGCAATCCCACCGCCGGCGGCCACGCCGTCGAGTACGGTGGCCATTTTAGTCAGCCAGGCCTTCCTTAGTCATGGTTTCGGCAATGGCTTCGATGGCCTTCGCTTCGTCGTCACCTTCGGCAGTGATGGTAACGTCGGCGTTTTGGCCAACCCCGAGGGACATAACCCCCATGATGGACTTCAGGTTAACGCTCTTGCCGTTGTAAGCAAGGGAAATGTCTGAAGTGAACTTGGATGCCGTTTGAACGAGGATCGTTGCAGGACGGGCGTGAATCCCAGCTTCGGCAGTAATCGTAAAGTCGCGTTTTTCCATTATAATCAATCTCCTTAGTGTTGATTTAGCGTTGGTAACTATAAGACACCATCTCATTTGGCCAACACTCACTATTTACCTAATTATAGCGATTGTAAGCGGTAAATACAAGGCGAACCACCAGAACTTTTAGTCAGTTTTAAAGCGGTAGTGAATTTGACCGCCCCGTCCGGCTTGCCCTTCAATCTGGCTGCGAAAAGAACTCTCCCGGTAAGCCTGCTGAAAGGCCATAAAGTTATCCGGTTCGACGAGTAGTTCTTCAATCTTTCCGTCACGCAAATCGGCTAATTGACGTACAAAGTCTTCCTTAGTTGCCAAGTTGATGCCCCCTCTCATACCGTGGCTAGCACTCATTTTAGCATTAGTTGACAATCAGTGCTAAAATTTTCGGTAACGGGAGCCCTTACATATTCAATTTTTTTATTTGAAGGGGTGCACTCTTTCAATTACGGTTGAAATGACTTGCGGTCCCACGAAAAGTAAGTATAATATAGGCAATGGTCAAGAAAGGTCAAAGATTGACCCAAACGAAGGGGGATTGATTGATGCTCTGTCAAGTTTGTCAACAAAACCAAGCCACGATTCACCTACAAATGATGATGAACGGGCAAAAAACGCAAATCGACTTATGTCAGGATTGCTACCAAAAAATGCAAAACATGCAAATGAACCTGTTGAACGGGGGCAGTGATATGAATAATGGATTCGGCTTTGGGAGTCTGGAAGACTTCATGAACGCCATGAACAACATGCAAAACCAACAAGCCAATAACAACAACGAAGGCCAACAAGCAAATATGAACCAAAACCAACGCCAAGGCGGCGGCCGCGGCAACGGCAAGGGGCTGTTAGCCCAGTTCGGGATTAACATGACCGAGCTGGCCCGCCAAGGCAAGATCGACCCGGTGATCGGCCGCGATAAGGAAATCGCCCGGGTCGTCGAAATCTTAAACCGGCGGACCAAGAACAACCCGGTCCTGATCGGGGAAGCCGGGGTTGGTAAGACCGCCGTTGTCGAAGGGCTGGCCCAAGCCATCGTTTCCGGTCAGGTACCAGAAAAGCTAGCTAATAAGGTAGTTATTCGCTTAGACGTCGTCTCCCTGGTCCAAGGAACCGGGATCCGGGGTCAGTTTGAACAGCGGATGCAACAATTGATCCAAGAGGTTTCTAAGGACGAAAACGTGATCCTCTTCATCGACGAAATCCACGAAATCATGGGCGCCGGCAACGCCGAGGGCGGCATGGACGCCGGTAACGTCTTGAAGCCGGCCCTGGCCCGGGGTGAGTTCCAACTGATCGGGGCCACCACCCTCAACGAATACCGCAAGATCGAAAAGGACGCCGCTTTGGCACGGCGGTTCCAACCGGTCGAAGTTGAACAACCGTCCGTTGACGAAACGATCCAGATCCTAAACGGGATCAAGGGCCGCTACCAGGATTACCACCACGTTGCCTACACTAACGACGCCATCGAGGCGGCCGCTAAGCTATCCGATCGCTACATCCAGGACCGCTTCTTGCCGGACAAGGCGATCGACCTCTTGGACGAAGCCGGTTCACGCAAGAACCTGACCTTAAAGACCGCCGACCCGCACACGATCGAAAACGAGATTCACACCGCCGAAGCCCACAAGCAACAGGCCGTTGAATCACAAGACTACGAAAAGGCCGCCTTCTACCGCGACCAGGTTTCCAAGTTGACCAAGGCCAAGAAGGACGCCGAGGAAAACCACACCGACCAAGCCGCCACGGTCACGGCCGCCGACATGCAAAAGATCGTCGAAGAGATGACCAACATCCCGGTCAGCGACCTGCAAAAGCAAGAGCAAAACCAACTCAAGGACCTCGATAAGCAGCTCGAAGACCACGTCATCGGCCAAAACGAAGCCGTTGACAAGATCGCCCGCGCCATTCGCCGGAACCGGATTGGTTTAAACAAGTCCGGCCGGCCAATCGGCTCCTTCCTCTTCGTTGGGCCAACCGGGGTTGGGAAGACCGAAACCGCTAAGCAACTGGCTAAGCTGCTCTTTGGTTCCAAGGACGCCATGATCCGCTTTGACATGTCCGAATACATGGACAAGACCTCGACTTCCAAGTTGATCGGGGCCGCCCCGGGTTACGTCGGTTACGAAGAGGCCGGCCAGCTGACCGAACAAGTCCGCCGCCACCCGTACAGCCTGATCCTCTTGGATGAGGTGGAAAAGGCCCACCCAGACGTCATGCACATGTTCTTACAGATCCTCGACGACGGCCGCTTGACCGATTCGCAAGGGCGGACGGTTTCCTTTAAGGACACGATCATCATCATGACCTCGAACGCCGGGACCGGTGACATGGTCGCCTCCGTCGGCTTTGGTGCTGAGGCGGCTGGCCAAACCAAGTCGGTCATCTCCAAGCTGACCAACTACTTCAAGCCGGAATTCTTGAACCGGTTCGACGACATCGTGGAATTCAACGCCCTGACCAAGGACGACCTAATGAAGATTGTCGGCCTGATGATCGACGGCGTTAACAACATGTTAGCCGACCGCAAGCTCTACATCGAAGTGCCAGACGCCGTTAAGGAACGCTTAGTTGACCTCGGCTTTGACCCGAAGATGGGGGCCCGGCCACTGCGGCGGGTCATCCAAGAACACATTGAAGACCAGATCGCCGATTACGTCCTCGACCACCCGGACGCTACCGACCTGGTGGCCCAAGTCGATGAAGCCGGCAAGATCACCGTGGCCGCCACGCCAAAGGCGATCGCCGCACCAACGGACGCCGCCACCGACGCTAAGACGGAAGAATAAGACTTGGAGAGTGGGAAATAACCTAACCAGCGGACCGTATGACTAAGCTAGGTCGAACGGTTGGTGCGATCACGCACCGTTCTTCGGCCGTACTTAGGCACTAGGGCTGTGGTTATTTGCCACCTTTCCTGTCTAACATTTAAAACTACCATTAGGGGCTGAGAGAGAGTATCGTTTTCTCTTAGCCCCTTTTTGATGCCTGCTTGACTATTGCCGCCGTCCCGTGCCAGGTGCCAGCACAATTATTTACCCACTTCCTTTGTGTTAAAATTGAACGAGAACTAATCCGAAGGGAATGATTTCGTGAGCGACGAACAACTCCTCACCCGGCCGCTAATCACGGTCACCAATCTGATCTGGTCCTTTGACACCACCAACCAGGCGGTCCAGCTCCTCTTGGTCCGCCGCGACCAAGCACCGTTTGCCGACTCCTGGGCCCTGCCCGAAACCTTATTGCGGCGCCACGAAAGCGCTGATGACGCCGCGATTCGTCTGATTAAGGATAAGATTGGCCTGGAGCTAAGCCTGGCGGCCACCGAACAACTGGCCACCTTCACGGCCCCCGACCGCGTCCCCGGCGAGCGGGCCCTGGCCCTGGCTTACATGACCTTTTTACCCTCGATGCCCGCTTTGACCCCGGGCTACGGGGCCAGCGAGGTCGCCTGGTTTACCCTCCAGCGGACCGCCGAGCACGACACCTTGCAAAATGGGCGCCACACCTTTATTTTAAATCGTCCGGCACTGGCCTTTGACCACGATCAAATCATCGCCACCGCCCTGACCCGGATCCAAAATAAGCTCGATTACCAACCGACCGTCTTGAGGATCCTGGGTCAGCAGTTCACCTTAAAGGAGGCCCGTAACGTTTACGCCACCTTCTTGAAAACCACCCCGGCGGCGATTGATAATTCCAACTTCCGCAAGACCCACGCCCACCTGTTTGAAGAGTGCGGCACCGCCACCCCCAAGCAAAGCGGCCGTCCGCCCAAAACATATCGGCTCCGGGGCTAGCCAAGTCCCCGGCAAAGGAGTAGGATTGATTGCAAGGAATAAAAGTCATTCCTACTTTTATTTTTACCCCTGTTTAGGTATTTTTTACTTTAATCACACAACACCCTCACCAAGGAGGTTTTCAGCATGCAGTCACCAACCGCCCTTTTGATTATCGATTACACCAACGACTTCGTTGACGAGCGTGGCGCCCTGACCTGTGGCCAACCGGCCCAGCAAATCGCCACCACCATCGTTAGCCTGGCCGACCGGGCCCTCAAAGCCGGTCAGTGGGTCATCTTGCCGACCGACGTCCACCAGCCACACGACCCCTACCACCCGGAGAGCAAGCTCTTCCCACCCCACAACCAACGTGATACCTGGGGGCGTGAGTTCTACGGCCCGCTTAAGGAGTGGTACCAAGCCCACCAGGCTAACGACCACGTTGTGCTGCTCGATAAGACCCGTTACTCGGCCTTTTGCGGTACCCGCCTCCAACTCTTCTTGCAGGAGCGCGGCATACGCCACCTCGCCCTAACCGGGGTCTGCACCGACATCTGCGTCCTCCACACCGCCGTCGACGCTTACAACCGGGGCTACCAACTAACGGTCTACCAGGATGCCGTTGCCGCCCTGACTCCCACCGGCCAAGAATGGGCGCTCCAACATTTTCAAACCGTTTTAGGCGCCGAAGTCCTTTTGGGGGGTGAACCAAATGAATAACCACGCCCTGTTAACCGACCTCTACGAATTTTCGATGGCCAACGGTTACCTGACCACCCTGCCCGATGATCGCTGGGCGGTCTTTGACGTCTTTTTCCGGACCATTCCCGACGACGGCAGCTTCGTGATCGCCGCCGGGCTGGCCCAGGTCGTCGATCAACTCGAGAGCTTGCACTTCACCACCGCCGACCTGGCCTACCTCCAGTCGCTGGGCCTTTACCAACCAGACTTTCTTGACTACCTGGCCCACTTCCACTTTACCGGGACCGTCAGCGCCATGCCGGAGGGGACCCCGGTCTTTGCCCGCGAACCGCTGTTGACCGTTTGCGCCCCCCTGATCCAGTGCCAGCTGATCGAAACCTGGCTGCTCAACATCTTAAACCACCAGTCCCTGATCGCCACCAAGGCGCGGCGGATCGTAGCGGCAGCGGCGGGCCGTCCGGTGATGGAATTCGGTGCCCGCCGTGCCCAGGGTCCCGACGCCGCTACCTATGGTGCCCGGGCCGCCGCGATCGGGGGCTGTGCTAGCACCTCTAACGTCTTGGCCGGCCAGCTCTTCAATCTACCGGTCGCCGGCACGATGGCCCACGCCTGGGTCCAGTCCTTTGACGACGAACTGACCGCCTTTCGGGCCTGGGCCAAGGTCTACCCGGACAGCGCCTCGCTGTTGGTCGACACCTACGACGTCTTAAAGTCCGGAGTCCCCAACGCCATCACGGTCTTCAAGGAGCTGCAAGCCGCTGGCCACCAGCCGGTCGGGATCCGGATTGACTCCGGTGACATCGCCCAACTCGCTACGGCCGCCCGCCAACTGCTCGACCAAGCCGGTTTCCCGAACTCTAAGATCACCGCCTCCAATTCGCTGGACGAAGGCGTCATTTCCTCCTTGCTTGAACAAGGAGCGCCCTTAGATAACTTCGGGGTTGGCGACAAGTTGATCACCAGCGGTTCGGCTCCGGTGCTAAGCGGGGTTTATAAAATGGCCGCCCTGACCGAAAACGGCCGGTGGCAGCCCAAGATCAAACTCTCCAACTCACGGGCCAAGATCACCCTGCCGGGTAAGAAACAGACCTACCGCCTCTTCCACCCCCATTCCAAAACCGCCTTCGCCGACGTGATTACCCTAGCCGACGAAGAACTCACCGCCCCACTAATGGTCACCAACGTCGACCCGCTCTCCACATTCAGCCAACTCACCCTAACCGACTTTGTGGCCCAGCCGCTGCAAGTCCCGGTGGTTGGTAAGGGCGCCCAACCGGTGGAAACCGACGTGCTGGCGATCCAGGAACGAACCCAGAAACAATTAGCCCAGTTACCGGCCGCCACCAAGCGCTTGGTGAACCCGGACACTTACCCGGTCTACCTCTCCCCTCAGTTGGCCGCCTTACAACAGGAATTAATGAAGGAACACCAGCAGTGAGTGCGATCCAACCTCCTCGACAGGCCGTATGGCTAAGCTAGGGCGAACGGTTGGTGCGGTACGCACCGTTCTTTGCCCGTACTTAGACACTAGGCCTGTGGTTGGGAGCACGTTATCAGTGAGTGCGACCCAATCAATGGGCCAAACTAGGATCCGACACAGGACAAATGTTTAGATTTGCGCAATACAGTGAGTGCGTACCAACCATTGGCAGGTCGTGGGCTAAGCTAGGGCGAACGGTTGGTGCGGTACGCACCGTTCTTTGCCCGTACTTAGCCACTAGGCCTGCGGTTGGGGAGCACTAACATTTTTGCGCCCAATTCCAGATTTGTCGTGTCTCCCTTGGCCACCACGCTAACTAAAAAAGCTGGAAGGAAATGAATTCCCTCCAGCATTTTTTATTTATTGATCCTTTTTTAACGCGTGCATGACCGGCAAGGCGATTGCCGGGACCACCAGGGCGGTGACCAGCATTTCAACCAGGCCGTTAGTGGTTACCACCGCTAGCAGGGCGGTCGCCAGGTTGCTGGTGGTGGCGTGATAGGCACTCGCCACCGCCGGGGTGTTGGCGAACAGGTAAATGCCGCCGAGCACCAAAACGGTGTTGGTGACTGAGCCCATTAGCCCGGCAAAGCAGGCCGCCAAACTCGGTGAGACCACCTTTTTGAGGCCGATAAAGACCCAGCCGGCCACCAGCCCGATTAAGAGCCGGGGCACAAACGAAATGAGCGGGTTAGTAAAAATCAGTGGCGCTAACGGGCTGGACGGGTAAACAAAGGCCCGCACCCAAGTCAACAGGCCCCAGACACCGCCGACAACCATCCCTTCCCGCGGTCCCCAGACAACGGCCACCACCCCGACAGTAATCGGCAGAGTGGTAATCGATAAGGGACCGAGCGGGAGGTTTCCAATCATCGGGATCAGGTCTTGTAAGACGATGATCACAATCAGCAGGGCCTGTGTGGTCAAGCGCTGAATCTGTTGACGATTTTGCATTCCATTTCTCCTCTATACCATTCTCAGTTAAATAATCTTTAATATTTTACCACAGTTCCCAACTTTGCGGGTTCTTTTCCGGGCGATCAGGCGACTTTATGCGCTTTAGTGAGGTATAGTCAAAGTTTTTCGGTTATTTGATATACTATCATAGCATATGATATGATCATAGTATGAAAGCAAAAGAAGTTTTAGAAACCCTACAAATTAGTCGGGCTACTTTACATCGTTGGCGCGAACAAGGGATTCTTAAGGCCCGGTTATTACCAACCGGTCATTATGATTGGGACGCCGAATCGGTCTACAAGATTCTGAATAAGGGCGAACAGCGTGGAACGTATTTATACGCCCGGGTCTCAACCCCTAAACAGAAACAGGATCTAGCTAACCAGGTCGAGAATCTTCAAACCTTTGCGATGAAGAACGGCTATCAAGTTAACGGCGTCTTCCAAGACATTGCAAGCGGGATTTCCTTCGAAAAACGAAAGGAGTTCTTTGAATTGTTGGACTTGGTGCTAGCAAACAAAGTTCAACGGGTAATTATTACCTACAAGGATCGGTTAAGCCGGGTTGGGTTCGACCTCTTTAAGCATCTCTTCACCAAGTATCACGTGGAGATTGTGGTGATGTCAGAACTAACCGATAAGAAAACTGATCAACAGGAAATCTTCGAGGAAATCACCAGCTTACTACATGCCTTTTCCATGCGCATGTACCCGAGTCGGCGCAAGAAAATCAAGGAAGCTTTGCAAGAGCCAGCAGAAACGGAGGTGAAACCACATGGCACAAAAGACTACTGCCAACAAACGGGCCCGGTACCGGCGGATACGACTGGCTCAGACTGACCAGCAGTACGAATATTTGGTGGAGCGACATGTGATTCGGCCTTCCCACCCCCAATACACCACCTTGGATCGTTTTAGCCACCAGGCTAATAACGTCTACAACCAAGGACTGTACCGGGCTCGGCAAGCGCTCTTTCGGGGCGAATGGTTGTCGTACGGTAAATTAGACGCCTCGCTCAAGCAATCGCAACGGCAAAAGGATAGTATGATCTACGCTGCAATGCATAGCGTTCATCTGGTCCAACAACAGCTCAATTTGGTGGCCCGGAGCATGGAGTCTTGGCGGAAAGCCCGTAAGGCCTACGCTAAGAACCCGGGCAAGTTCACTGGTCGGCCTAAGTTACCGAAGTACCGGACTAAGGGTGGGCTGAGTACGATTATCGTGGATAATCAAACGGCGAAGTTGCGCCAAAACGGTTCCGTCGAAATTCCGGTTATGGATCACTTTAAGGTGCAGTTAGCGCACCCAGAAACCACGGCCATTCAAGAAGTCCGGATCGTCCCGCAAAATCAGCGCTTTATCGTGGAAGTTGTCTACAAGACGAACCTTACTATCGGGTATAAGCCGGATAATGGCCGGTACCTGGGGATTGATCCTGGGGTGAATAACGCCTTCACGCTCGTAACGAACGTGCCAGGTGTTGATCCAATAATTATCAACGGGAAGCCCCTCAAGTCGGTTAATCAGTATTACAACAAGCAACGGGCCTATTTGACTAGCTTGTATGACCTCTTGGGTCAACCAAGGGCTAGTCACCGCCTAGCCCGCCTCGATTTCCATCGGAACCAAAAGATGAATCGGTTCGCACATGAAGCAAGTAAGCGTATCGTTGATTTTGCGCTAAGCCATGAGCTGAACACGATCATCATTGGGAAGAATAAGGGGCAAAAGCAAGGCGCTCAGCTGGGCAAGCGGAATAACCAGAACTTCATCGGTATTCCGCACCAAACGATGATCAACCTGCTTAAGTACAAGGCTAACTTAGCAGGCATCGTGGTCATCCAGCACAGTGAAGCTTACACTAGCCAGACCTCTTTTTTGGACCGCGAAGAACCAATTCGCGAGAATGGTGATAAAGCCCGGCAACGGAAAGGGTTAAGCCCAATTAAGCGGCGGATCAAGCGCGGTTTTTATAAGGCGGATACTGGTCAATTAATCAACGCCGACGTCAACGGCGCATTACAAATCATCAACAAAGTAGTCCCGAAGGCCTTTGCGGACGGGATAGTGGGCATCGGATTATGTCCGGTCAAATGGTCCTTGCGATTTTAGGGTAGACCATTTCCAAAAGATTCCGAAAAAAGTTCAACTGCCGAAGCGACTGTAAAGTTGTCCCGGAGAAAGTCGTTACTGGACGATGGACGAACGCGTACGCGTAGATGGGTTGGTCGTGTTAGGTTGCGAATGAGGGCGGCCTAAGCCGTGATTTGATATACCTTCATGTGATATGATTTTATCAAGTTAGCAGGAATCTATTATCTACTGGGTGAAAAACGAAAAAACTGATGGGGTGAAAAATTATGGGCGTAAATTTCCGAACCGGCAATCCAATTTGGGTTTACTACACCGACGTTGATACCGGTATCAACCTGCGCGTGCCAACCCTCTTAAAGGGCATGGCGGGCGAACAGTATGCGGTGCACCAATTGGACATCCCGCGCTATAAATTCTTTAAGGCAACTGGTCCTTTGACCGGCACCTTTGACGACCGCCAAAAGACGGTCCACTTGTACTACAGAAAGCAAACTTGGCACAAGATCAAAGACGTGAACCTGTACTTACAAACGATGGCCCCGACCACCCTCTTCGACCAAGTAGACGGGATGCCGGTGGAATCACCCATGCCGGCCGGGCTCTTTTTGCGGGCCTTCCAGCTAATCGAAACCACCAACCACGTCCTCTGGTACCAGATCAACGCCGACCGCTGGGTTAAGGAGGGCGACCAACTGCGGGTGTTGGCCCACGACCCTTACGCCGATGAGCCGTCGCCGGTCCGGGCCAACCTGGAGAGCGACTTCACCTACCTCAAGTTGAACCACCTGCCGGCGACGGTCGACTTTGTGCCCAACGGCAAGGTCGCCGTTTACGACCAGGCCTACGGAACGGAAATCGGCCAGGTGGCTGACGGGCAGAAACTGACCCTGACTGGTAAAATTATGGATGATAACGGGGTCGTTTGGTACGAGGCCGTCGATCACGGCTACATCAACGGTTCCTACTTAAAACTGGAAGAAGATTAAGGAGAAGAAGATGACAGAAAAAATCGCAATTGTCGGCGTCGGCGCCATGGGGGGCGCGATCGCCAAGGGGCTATATAACACTAAACAATACCAATTACTGGGGTTAAACCCGGTTAACCCGCGGGTCACTCAGCTGGCCGAGGACCTGGTGATGACGGTGGTTAACGAGCCGGCCGCCTTGGTTAACTTAGTCCCGGACCTGGTGATCCTCACCACCCCGGCGCCCTTGACCGTCGCCACCGCCCGGTCGCTAGCGAACCTACCAACCACCACCCCGGTGGTTTCGGCCGCCGCCGGGATCACCCAGGAGCAACTACAAGCGGTCCTCGGTGACCGCCCGCTGGCCACCATGATCCCCAACACCCCGGTCGCCGTTAACGCCGGGGCGATCGGCCTCGCCCTACCGCAGGAGATGGTTGAACCGGCCGGCGCCCTGATTAAGGAGGTCTTGGGCAGCCTGGGCACGGTAATTGAAGTTAAGGAAGCCGACCTTGACGTCGTGGGCGTGATCGGCGGTTGTGGCCCGGCCTTTGTCGACGTGATGATGGACGCCTTGTCCGACGGAGCGGTCAAGCACGGGCTTAACCGCCAGGTCGCCTACCAAGTCATCGCCGCCATGGTCGCCGGGACCGGGAAACTGGCCCTAGAGACCGGCCTGGCCCCGGCCCTCTTGCGCGACCAAGTCGCCTCGCCGGGTGGCACCACGATCCGCGGGATTGACGCCCTCGAACAGCACGGCTTCCGGGCCGGCTTGATTGAGGCCGTCGACAAGGCTTCCGGGGGCCACGATGTCGATTAAGCACCCGCGCCTGGTCGGTAACACGATTCTCTGGGTCGTCGCCGCGATCTGGGGGAGCTCCTACGTCTTAATGAAGATGGTCACCAACGCCCAGATGCCGGCCGGAATGATCAACGGCTGGCGGGGCTTGATCGCCGCCAGCTTCGTCGGCCTAATCTTTTTTAAAAAGTTGCGCCATATGAGCGCCCACGACGTTCACGTCGGCATCGTCGCCGGAATCATCAACTACATCGCCTTTCAGTGCGGCACGATCGGCCTCTTTTACACCACCCCGGCCAACAACGCCTTTTTAACCGCCACCTACGTTGCCATGGTCCCCTTCCTAGCTTGGCTGGGCCACCAACGGCCCCGCCGCCAGGACTTCTGGGCAGTCGGCGTCGCCATCATCGGGATGGTGATCTTAACCCGGCTAGTCCAGACCGGCTTCGCCCTTCACTTCGGCGACCTGATCGTCTTAGTGGCGGCCTTCTTTTACGCCATTCAGATCCTGTACTACGGCGGTGCGGCCACCAAGGTCTCACCCTGGGTGATGGTCTTTTGGGTCAGCTTGCTGCAGGGCATTGGCGGAATGAGCTACTCGGTCTTATTCGAGCGTAGCCGGTGGCCCGGCATCGAATGGGGAAGGGCGCTGCCACCGTTACTGACCGTCGCTTTATTAGTAACCCTGATGACCCAGCTGTTGCAGATTTACGCCCAGCGTTTGACCAGTGCCACGACCGCCGGGATGATCATGATGACCGAATCGCTGTTTTCCAGCCTCTTTTCGGTCCTCTTGGGCTTTGACCGGCTGACCTGGTCGCTGATCATTGGTGGCGGGCTCTTGGTCGTGGCCAACCTGATCTCGCAAATTAACTTTTCCCGCTTCAGCCACTGACGGCGGGCTACCCTTCACTAGCAAAAAATGGTAAAATGTCCCTTGTGTCTTACAAATAATTAACTTAGAGGAGGAACCATCGTGGATGCAAAATTTATTCCACTGATTCTGGGGAGCGACTTTAACGCGTACGGAATGGCCCGCGAGCTGTACAAGGCTTACGGGGTCCAGTCCGAAGTTTACGCCCAGGGGAGCCTCGCACCAACCAAGTATTCTAAAATCATCAATTTCCACCACGTCCCGGACTTGATGAACGCTAGCACCTTCACTAAGACGATCATCGATATCGCCGATCAATACCAAGAAAAGGGGATCACCCCGCTGTTGATCTCTTGTGGCGACGATTACACCGAGTTAGTGGCCAAAAATCGCAAGCAACTGGTCGACCACATGGTGACGCCCTACGCCGACTACGAAACGGTCAGCGATTTAACTGACAAGGAAACCTTCTATCAGGCCTGCGAAAAATACGGGCTCCCGTACCCAAAGACCTCGATCCTAAAGCCAGACACCGACTGGCAAAACTACCAGTCGCCGTTTGGCTTCCCGATCGCCTTAAAGGCCGCCGACGCCGTCGAGTGGCACAAGGGGAACTTTGAAGGTTACGAAAAGGCCTACATCATCAACGACCAGGCCCGCTTACACGAAGTCCTCGAGATCATCTACCAGCACAGCCCTTATAAGGGCGACGTGATTGTCCAAGAATACATTCCTGGCGATGACTCCAACATGCGCACGATCAACTGTTACGTGGACCAGTACCACCAGGTGAAACTCATGGCGCTGGGTAACCCCCTGTTAGAGGATTGCAACCCGCTCAACGTCGGCAATTACGTGGCGATCTTGCCCGAGTATAACGAGCAAATTTACCACGACATCAAACAGTTCTTAGAACAAGTCGACTTCACCGGCTACGTCAACTTCGACCTCAAGTTCGACCACCGCGATAACAAGTTCAAGGTCTTTGACTTGAACCCGCGCCAGGGCCGCAGCTCCTACTTCGTTTCTTTAAACGGCTACAACCTGCCGTCCTACCCGGTTGAAGACTACATCACCAAGACCTTAAAGGATAAGGAACCGGTGCTGGCCTTCAAGGACGAAAGCAAGTACCAACTGTGGTTAGGGGTTTCCAAGCAAACCTTCCTCAAGTACGCCCGCGAAAACGAGGCCAAGGAAGTCGCCAAGAAACTCTTAAAGGCCGGCAAGTGGGGGACGACCTTCCACTACGATGAGGACATGAACCTCAAGCGCTGGATCATGGAAAAGCGGATCAACCACTCCTACGCCAAGAACTTCGCCAAGTTCTTCGTCGAAAAGAAATAAGGACAAATGAAATCCCGGTCAGGATCAATCCACAACTGATTGACCCCGGCCGGGATTTTGCGTATCTTAGTCATAAGCAAAGTATCTTGGTCATTTGGGTGCAAATGACCAAGATACTCGGTTAATGGTGAAGATCTTTTTTTAATTAGCGGTGAGTTCGTCAATCAGCCAGTTAAAATCTGCTAGCGACCCGATCACTTCTAACTCCCCCGCTTCAACCGCTTGTATAGCCGCCAGCGCTTCCGGGGAAGCCAAGAACGACGATTGCTCTAGTTCCATCTGTAGCCCTCCTTCCCTTAGTCCCATTTTAGTAAAGCATAAGAGCCTGCGAGAAAACACGCTTTTCTCGTAGGCTCTTATTGTTTTTCTGAATGTTAAACCGAAAACGTGGTCAATAACCGGTATTAATCCCGGCGCAACTGCATGTGCAAGGCGCACAGGTAGTCAATTCCGACCATCAAGGCGACCCAGATCAGGCCGAGGCCGTTCCAAACAATCGGGTGGTTAATTGATTGGATCATCATGACCACCCGCTCAGGGGTGACCAGTAAGGCCAGGCGCACCACCAGCCAGCAGAGGACGAAGAAACTGGCGAGCAAGGCAATCGTTAGGATGATCTTCCACCGCATGCTCATCAGCCCGTAGAGGTTCCCCAGGGCTCCGGCCGTCGTCACCCCGATCAGCATCGAGATGATGATCGCCCACTGCTGGCTCCAAGTGACGGTGCCACTTTGGAGCAACTCGATCAAGGCGTTCATCAACCAGGCGACCACCAGGACCGTGATCACCATCAGGTGGTGGGCCAGCCAGTTCGTCCAGCGCGACACCCCGTTGGCAATTGCTTCTTTAAAGATCTGGTAGGGGGTGCAGATACTGAAGATAACGAGTACCAACACCATCACGTCTCTTAAAAAGGCCAGCATGGAAACTAAGTTCCCGCCACCTATACTAATGCTTACATCAATGTGACCACTGAAGAGGATTGCTAGCAAGTAGAAGACCGCCGAGACGCCGAGGATACTGATAATGGAGATCAGGGTTAGCCAGCTGTAGTGGCTCAGCTGCTTTAAGTATTGCTTATTTAACTTTTCCATGTTACTCCCCCCTTAGTGGTTAGTTAGGGCGGTGAACGCCCGCTGCAGGTCTAAGTGCTTGATTTGCACCTGGTCGGGGATCGGACGCAGGGCGTCTAGCTCCCCAATCACGGCCGTTTCCTTCAGGTTGCCGATCGTTTGGCTGTCGGTCGTAGTTTGCCCGGCGGTGTATTCGTCCACCAACTGGGCCGGCCCCGATACCAGGAAGGCCCGGCCCAACAGTTCTTCCACTGGTTCGTTGACGATGATCTTCCCCTCGTGGAGGATCAAAACGTCTTCCACTAGCTGTTGGACCTCGCTGATCAAGTGGGTCGATAAGACAAAGGTCCGCGGCTTTTCGCTGTAAGTCCGCAACAGCTCACGGTAAAAGGTTTCCCGGTAGTTAACGTCTAGGCCTAAGGTAGGTTCGTCCAGGAGAACGTATTGAGCGTTGACGTTTAGGGCAATTGTGATCTTAACGGCCGTCTTTTGCCCAGTTGAGAGGTTGGAGAAGCGGGCCTTCTCGTTGATCCCAAACTGCCCCAGCATCCGGCGGGCGTTAGCGAAGTCAAACTTACCGTAGAAGCGGTCAGCATCGGCCAACATTCTTTTCACCCGGGTCGTCTTCGGGTACATGTTGGATTCGCTCATCAGGTAGATCTTCCCCAACTCCTCGTCGTTGTTATTAACGTTTTGCGGTCCCATCGCTACCATCCCGCTGGTAGGGAAAATCCGGTTGGTGATGATGTTTAACAGGGTGCTCTTCCCCGCCCCGTTCCGTCCCAGCAGGCCGTAAATCTTAGCCGGTGCCAGGTTGAAACTCACCTCATCGATCACCGTGTGGCGCCGGTAACGCTTGGTGACGTGGTTAATCATTGGTACTATCCCCTGTCAAGTTGACACTTATAAAAACGAAAACACAATTTTTCTT
>OLQI01000991.1_pt1 | contig 21293 bp, 17 predicted proteins | sample 1672171 | NCBI WGS metagenome assembly OLQI01 (sample SAMEA3136655, study PRJEB25190) | human gut metagenome
CTCTGCTCGGAAACTGTTTCTATTGTGACAATCTTTTAATCTACATTCACAAAAAACAGCCGGAAAAATCTTTTATGAAAGGCTTCAGACTGGTCTCGGCACTTGCAATCTTTCTAGGCGCAGGAATGGAGATGTCTCTTTTGTGGGATCTTTCCGATGTACTGATGGGGGTTATGGCGCTCATTAACATTCCGGTTATCCTGATTTTATCAGGGATTGCATTTCAAGCGATCCAAGATTATGAAGCGCAGTTAAAACAGGGAATCAACCCTGTTTTTAAAAGTGCAGACATCGGTCTTCGTCAAAAAACAGATTTCTGGAGATAAAGATTGTATGAGTTTACACTCTCCAAAATATAGAACAAAGAATGTGCCTTGCACATTCTTGCGCCTGCGGCGGTCGCTTGCGACATCTACATTGTACGCCGCAGTGCGCATCCTTAGCGGAGGTTTATTTATATATTAGGAAATTACTTTCCTAATATATAAATAAACCTCTTGGATTTGCATTAATTAAATACTAATCCAAGAGGTGAAACGGGTATTTTTAATCAGATACTTTTTCTCCTGCTACATATTTAGCATAGACTTCTCGTTCGTCCGCCAAATAAATCATCCGTTCTAAACGCTGTTCTACTTCCATCTCTTGTGGATGAATCAATCGTTTATCTTCAAGCACTACTGCATCCATTTCGTATCCTGCTTCGAAACTTCCTACTTTACCAAAAAATTCTCCGCCTCCTCCTAATCCTACATACATTCCTTCTTTCAAATATTGTCTGATAGTTACCACTCCTGATGACAAATTTGTATTAGATTCCGGACAGTGTGCGATAAACACACCATTTTCCTTCATCCTCTATTTTATAACTAAGACTTTCTGTTTTTTAATGGATAGTTTTTTACTTTTTGTTACTGTGGTATTTTTTATAGAAATAAATATAGGATATTCCACCTGGAATACTGATCCAGATAAGCATTGTTACAACAGACACAATCTCAAAATCAGAAATTGTTAATGCACAGGCTATATACAGCAATACCATCGGAAATGAAATAAATCCTAAAATTCTATGTGCAATCTTCCAGGTATCTTCATCACGCACAGTCCATGGCAAACGAAGGCCGGTATGTCTGTTATATGGCAACTTCGGCGATACAATACCTATAAAAACCATTATGCAAGACAATAATACCATAGCAAATAGTTTCTCTCCATTTTCCGAAAAATTAATGACATCAACTGCACTCAGAAAAGCAAAAACAATACCAATGATTAAAATGCTAATATTGCAAAGTGTGGTAACACGGAAAATACCAATTCTTAAATCGTCAGTTGTTAGACTTGTAAACAAAGCCAAATTACGATACAGTACGATAGCTGCAATCAGCATACATATTCCTGCCATTAGAATTGATACGACTTCATTTTTCACACTCATTGTAATCATCATAGATAAAAATGAAACAAACAGAATCAGACCTCTTTTCTGGTTTGCCTGATACAACAACTTTTCTTTTTGCTTTTTTCTTGCCAGCTGTTCATTTAGTTCCGCCAATTCTTCCGCCAAATTCCCATTACTATGGATACTCTCCTCAATTCCAAGCAATTGACTAACCGATACATCAAGCAAATTTGCCATTTCAATCAAAACATCTGCATCCGGAATGGATAATCCCTTTTCCCATTTTGAAACTGTCTGCCGAACAACATTTAACTTTACTGCCATTTCTTCCTGGCTCATTCCCCTTGTTTTTCGGAAATGCTTTATATTCTCATTAATCATAATTTCATATCCCTTCTATTCGATATGTACATGTACATTATAAATTATACGAATATGCTGTTTCCGATACAAGCAATGGAAATTAACATTGGCTATTTTTTCTTTACACTTAAAAGTTAATTTGTGAATACTCGATAATTTTCTTCCTTATCGTAATCCTTGTGGATTCCATCATCCTCATACATCGTATAACTGCTGTTTTTATATCCGATAAGCTGCAGATGTTCGGTATCAATATCTTTCACACACTCTGCCACTTCTGCAACCGGGATGCATTTACCACTTCGAATGAAAAGTGGTACTTCATTTAGTGCCACATCTACATAATGAATACCTTTTGCGAGAACCTCTTCAGAAATGCTTCCGTCCGGCAGGAACTTGATAAATTTCATTTCTTCCGGCAGATAAACATAACGGCCTCTTGCGTTCTGCTCATAGACCGGAGCGATCATGATCTCGTTTCCAAGCATCAGCTGATCCTCTATCCTGATTGCTCTCTTGTCATCCGGATAAACAAATCCAAGTGGTTTGAAATACATGTCATCATTCAGCACAGCTTTCATATACTCACTGTACAGATACGGCACAAGACGATATCTTGTATTAATGACAGCGCGGAAATCCTCGATTTTTTCAAATTGATAACATTCCTGCTCTCTTGTTCCCGTTGCTGAATGATTACGCATCAGTGGTGTGAATACACCAAGTGCAAGAAAGCGAAGCAACAGTTCTCTTGTCGTATCACTGCCAAATCCTCCAAGGTCAGCACCTGTATACAGGAAACCGCACATATTCAGAGACGGCAGCATCTTCAGGTTAAGAAGGATATGCGACCACCAGGATTTATTATCGCCTGTCCAGATTCCGCCATAACGGTGCATTCCGATATAAGAAGATCTGGAAAACATCAGAAAACGTTTTTCCGGGTCAATGCGTTCAAAAGCTTCTCCTGCTGCTCTTGTCATATTGTAGCCAAAAAGATTATGTACTTTGTCATGACGGATCTTTTTGCCATCGACATTGTGATAAAATCTTTTATAATCTTCCGGATTATTTGCAATACTGAGCATCTTGTCCTGCATTTCCCAGGGATGGGTCTTGCCTTCGGTATCCTTTGCAAACGCTCCGGCAAGTTCTTTTGCCTCTGCAAGCCCTTCAGCAGAATAAAAGATTGCCGGCTCATTCATATCATTCCAGAAACCTTCTATTCCCTGTTCGATCAGAAAACGATATTTGTCCCCGAACCATTTTCTGGCTTCCGGATTCAGCATATCCGGAAAATGGGTATCTCCCGGCCATACAGCTGCAACAAAATTACTTCCGTCTTCTCTCTTACAGAAATAGTTGTTTTTGACACCTTCCTCGTAAATCTCATATCCCGGCTCAACCTTCACACCGGCATCAATGATCGGAATCAGGCGAATATTCTGGTCATCCATTTCCTGCACAAATTCTGGAAAATCCGGGAAATTTTCTTCATTCACTGTGAAATCTTTGAATGACTGCATGTAATCAATATCCATGTAAATCATGTCGATTGGGATATGATTCTCCCGATATCCTTTTGCAACAGTACGGAAATCTTCTTTCGTCGTATACCCCCAGCGGCTCTGTCCGAAACCAAAAGCAAACTTCGGCGGGATATAGCTGCGTCCGATTACGTGGCGGAACTGTTTTACGATATCATATGCATTCTCACCTTCAAGCACATAGATATCCAGATCGGCATTTTCGCAAGATACCCTGAGTGTATCCGCTCTGTCATATCCAATATCAAAGGTCAGTTTCGACGGATAGTCAAAAAACAATCCAAATGTAGTCTTTCCACTCACGATGATAAAGTTGTGTGCTCCGTACAAAGAACGCTTGTCCTCTGTATGTACCGGATCATCTGTGCAATTACTGATATAACAATATCCTCTCTTGTTGATTCCACGATTGGCTTCACCCAGACCATAGACAATGTCATCTTCATCCATGATATAAGTAAAAACAAATCCTTCCTCCTGACTGACCTCTCCATATGGGAGAATGCCCTCAGTTGTTTCAATTTTTTCAGTCAGTGCCTCCGTATTAAACGGAGTTCCATATCTATATTTTCTAATCATTTCTCTGTCACCTGATGTTTATAATATAATACGAATGCTTCATATGGGTTCAGAATAATTTTTCCGTCAAATTCTTTTCTCCCAAGGTTTGTGATCAAACACTCTGCGCCTTTAAATTCTTCCGGCACTTCTACTTCTGCATTCTTATCACTGAAGTTGCAGACAGTCAGAAGCTTTTCCTGATCCTGTTTTCTTGTGTACGCAAAAATCTGTTCATCCTCACGATAAAGAGGTTCAAATTCACCATAAACAATAATGTCTTTTTCTTTACGCAATCGGATCAGTTTCTGATAGTAGTGGAAAACAGAATCCGGATCTTCAAGCTGCTGTGCTGCATTGATCTTCTTGTAGTTCGGATTCACTTTGATCCACGGCTCGCCCTCTGTGAATCCAGCCTGTTTACTGTCGTCCCACTGCATCGGAGTTCTCGCATTGTCACGGCTTCTCAGCATCAGACATTTCATCATGTGTTCCGGAGTCATAAGACCTGATTCAGTAAACTCTTCAAAGTAATTAATACTTTCAATATCACGGTAATCTTCCAGTTTGTCAAAATAAACATTTGTCATACCAAGCTCTTCCCCCTGGTATACATATGGCGTTCCCTGCATCATGTGAATACAGGTAGCCAGCATTTTTGCAGATGTTTCTCTGTATACCGGATTGTCATTTCCAAAACGGCTGACGCTTCTCGGTTGATCATGATTACCTAAAAACAAACTGTTCCATGCTTTACCCTGGAGTTTCTCCTGCCATTTGATCATAATGTTTTTAAACTCTTTAAAATCATATTTTTGAGTTGTCCACTTTCCATAATCTCCGCATCCACTCTCCACATGCTCAAATTGGAATACCATATTCAGTTCATTTCTGTCTTCACCCGCATATTTCTGTGCTTCTTCAATTGTAACTCCAGCTGTTTCACCAACTGTCATGATATCATATTTTGAAAGGACTTCATGATTCATTTCCTGAAGAAATTCATGGACTCTTGGACCATGTACGCTATATGGTCCAAAATCGCCATAAAGTCCGTTATTCATTTCTCCATCCGGAAATCTCTGATCTTTGGAAATCATACTGATAACATCCATACGGAAACCATCAATTCCTTTTTCACACCAGAATTTCATCATATCGTAAACTTCCTGGCGTACTTTTTCATTTTCCCAATTGAGATCCGGCTGTTTTTTTGAAAACAGATGCAGATAATACATCTGTGTCTGCGGATCATATTCCCATGCAGAACCGCCGAATGCTCCGCCCCAGTTATTAGGTTCTTTTCCGTTTACCGGGTCTTTCCAGATATAATAATCACGATATGGATTATCTTTTGACTTGCGGCTTTCAATAAACCAGTTATGTTCATCCGATGTATGGTTGACTACGAGATCCATCAGAATCCTGATGGATCTTTTGTGTGCTTCACACAACAACTCCTCGTAATCCTCCATAGTTCCATATTCTTCATAAATTCTACGGTAATCAGAAATATCATAACCATTATCGTCCTGAGGTGATTCCAGCATCGGAGAAATCCATAACACATTTACCCCAAGTTCTTTAAGGTAATCGAGTTTCTGTATGATTCCTCTGATATCTCCCACGCCATCACCGTTACTGTCTTTAAAACTCTTAGGATATATCTGATATACTACACTTTCTTTCCACCATTTTTTCTCCATGCCAAGTCTCCTCATTTCTAATTATTTGACCGCTCCTGCAACCACACCATTCATTATACTCACCTCATCCTTGCAGTATCAAGAGGTTTCTCGCGAAACTACAAAAGGTAACAAAGTTTATTTCCTGCTTATTTGTACTCAGATACTTTCGTTTCTGCAAAAGTCATTTTCGCTTATATCAAATTTATAATATCATAGGCAGTTAGGTTTGTCACATAAAGGTTTGCAATCTCAAACTGCAAGACCGCTGTAATTGCGACTGATAAAATTAACCATTGTCTCCATGAATATATTAGAGATATAATATAAATACTGGTATCTGATTTTTCTGAATACTAAGTATCTAAAAATGGGGAATGATAAATGAACAAACAAGAGAAACAGATTTTCACATCCGACAATTTGAAAGAAACAGCCATCATGACGATAGCAGTAGGGATTATCGCCGCGGCCGTATATTTCTTTTTGATTCCGAGTATGACCTCGATCAGCAGTATATCCGCACTGGCAATTGTTATGTCACATTATATACCGTTGCATGTATCAACGATCACAATGATATTGAACGTTGTCCTGCTGCTAATAGGCTTTGTAACATGCGGAAAGGAATTCGGAGCAAAGACGGTTTACACAAGCATCCTGCTGCCGTTGTATCTTGCAGTATTTGAACACATATTTCCGGATTTTACCTCGCTGACAAACAGCAGTGAACTGGATGTAATATGCTATATCCTGGTCGTAAGTATCGGCCTCAGTATTTTATTTAACATGAATGCATCTTCTGGCGGACTGGATATCGTAGCGAAGATCATGAATAAATATCTGCACATAGAATTAGGAAAAGCAATGTCCATCTCGGGCATGTGTGTGGCACTTTCTTCCGCTCTGATCTATGACAAGAAAGCTGTCGTTTTAAGTGTGCTTGGAACTTATTTTAATGGTATTGTGCTGGATCATTTTATCTTTGGCCAGAATCTGAAACGGCGTGTATGTATTATTACAAAATACGAAGAAGAAGTCCGTCAGTTTATCTTGCATGAACTGCATAGCGGAGCAACATTCTACGAGGCGACAGGCGCATATAATATGCAGAAACACAGAGAGATTATTACGATCGTGGACAAGAGTGAATATCAGAAACTGATGAATTATATTATCAAGAAGGATCCGGAAGCATTCGTGACAGTGTATACAGTGTCTGATATGAGATATCGTCCAAAGGTAAGATCCTTTTAGGCTGGAAGAAGCTCTACAGAACACTTTACGCAGCTGCTTGAATATCTGAACAGAAAAGAGTCGCAGCCTGTTCCATCAGGGAACAACTGTGACTCTTTTTATTTTGTCTTCCATTTTTGTGGCATTACTTCACAATATCCAACTGCCCGACAATTCCGATATATCCATCTGTTTTCAGTGACGACCACAATGTGTGCAGTTTCAGATCACACATCTGCCTTTCACCTCTTACTTTTAACATTACTTTCATTGAAATTTCTTTATTTTCACTTGTTACTGAATCCAGCGAATCTTTTACGCGCTGAATATCCTCTTCGCTTATATCATATGCTCCATATAAATCAAATTCCAGATTATCTCTCTGATACTCTTTCTGCGATTCTCCGTCTGTCAAAACCAGGTTTCCTGAGATCGCATTATACTACATTGAAATCTTACCGCTATTCTCCTTAAAGAACTTTATCTTTTCCTGCATGATCTCAATAACACGCTGGGAATGATCCTTGCGTGGCAATGCATTTTGCCTCAGTATTTCTTCTGAGATCCTCTGCGCTTCATAATACTCTCTGTTGTCATCCTTTTCTTTCTTAAATGTTCTGGACAACTGAGGACTGATCTCTTTCAGGCATTCCAGAAGAAGCGGATTAAACTGTCCGCACTGACCTTCCAGGATCATCTGGATTGCCGTATCATGATCATATGCATTCTTATAGCACCGTACACTTGTAAGCGCATCATACACATCAGCAATTGACACGATCTGCGCAGAGATTGGTATTTCTTCCCCTTTTAGTCCATCCGGATATCCTCTTCCGTCCCATCGTTCATGGTGCCACCGACAGATTTCCCATGCAATGCGTACCAGTGGCTTGTCCTGTGGAAACTCCATATTCCGGATCATAGACGCTCCAATCTCACTGTGGCTTTTCATGATCTTGAATTCTTCATCTGTCAGTCTGCCTGGTTTATTGAGGATTTCTTCCGGAATGCTGACCTTTCCAATGTCATGAAGGGAAGATGCTGTTATGATCAGAGCAATATCCGCTTCTGTCAGATGATACGCATCTGTTTTCTTAATCAATTCTCTCAACAACATCTCCGTTGCGATACGGATGTGTAATATATGTTCGCTGCTTTCACTGTTATGAGAGCCTAATACATTGCTCAGGATTCCAATCATAATCGTGTTGTTTTCTTCTTTCTCATAGACCTGATCTACAACCACATTGATCAGTCGTTTCTGGTTTGCATAAAGTCCCAATGTATTCTGGACTCTTTTCTTTACGATAACTGCATCAAACGGTCGGCTGATATAGTCTGTGATTCCCAGATCATACGCTTTTCGCATAATTTCGACTGATTCTTCTGATGAAATCATGACAACCGGGACTTCATCAATCCACTGTAACTCCCTCATATGTTCCAACACCTGGAATCCATTCATCTGCGGCATATTGATATCCAGAAGCATCAGGTCGATCTCCGGATGCACTTCCAGAATCTGGATTGCCTGAGTTCCATTTTCAGCTTCCAGATAATCATAACTGCTGCCAAGGATCTCCTTTAATATATCTCTGTTAAGTTCTGAATCATCTACAATAAGTAGTTTTTGTTTCTCACTCATCCTTTATCCTCACACTTTTTATTTTTCCTGCTAATTCAGCAATAATCTTCACTAATAGTTTCATATCAATCGGTTTTGAGACATGCTCATTCATTCCCGCTTCTTTTGACTTTATCCGGTCCTCAACAAAAGCGTTCGCAGTCATTGCGATGATCGGAATTTTCTTTGCGTCACTTCTGTCCATTGTGCGGATCATCTTGGTTGCCTCATATCCGTTCATAACCGGCATCATGACATCCATGAGGATTACGTCGAATTCACCGGAAGCACTTTTCTCAAAAGCTTCCACTACCTCCTGACCGTTCCATGCCTTTACCACAGAAGCTCCTTCGCTTTGAATGACAAATTCTGCGATCTCCATGTTCAATTCATTGTCTTCTACGAGCAGAATGTTTAATCCTCTGATGGAAGCCGTTACTTCCTCCTGCTTCTCTTCGTCTCTCGCTACATCTTCATTTATTTTAAATGGAATTGTGATCACAAAAGTAGTACCTATGCCCTGCTCACTTATAAAGGTGATTGTTCCACCCATTTTTTCCACAAGACTCTTTGTGATCGGCATTCCCAGACCGGTACCGCCAAACTTGGATGCTCCGCCTTTCTGCTCCTGCGCAAATGGCTCAAACAGATGTTTTTGGAATTCCTCACTCATACCAATTCCCGTATCCTGACATATGAACTCCAGCATTACAACTCCATCCTGATCGGAAGGAATCTCCCTGCTGCTCAAATAAATCTTTCCATAATCTTTATTGTACTTTACGGCATTACTCAGGATATTCATCAGAAGACGCTTCAGATGGATTGGGCTGCCTATAAGATCTTTATGAGTGATCTCTGGTGTTTTGTGTTCCACCTTGATTTCTCTTTCATCAGCCATCTTTCCAACTACATCTATCACTTCATTTATTATTTGATAGATATTAAACGGTTTCTCTTCCAGATAAATTTCTCCTGACTCCAGTTTGCTCATATCAAGGACTTCATTAACCAGTTCCTTGAGAATATTGGAAGCCTCACGGATTTTCCCTCTGCATTCAGTCTGTCTCGACAGATCATCACGATAATAATCGCCCACATCAAGCATTCCGCAGATTCCATTGATCGGTGTCCGGATATCATGGCTCATCCTCTGCAGGAATTCTGTCTTCGCCCGGTTCGCCGCATCAGCCTTTTCCGCTGCTTCCAAAAGGCTCTTTTGATACTTCTGTTCTTTTTCCTTTTCTATTTTGAGAATATTTTTCTGTAATTTTCTGTAAATCATCCAGATTAGTGCTACAACAATCAGATAAATGAACAGGCACATGATCACATTTTGCAGAAGTGTCTGAAATATGATCGAATCTGGAACGTAAGCATAGATGTAATAGTCACTCTGCTTCAGCATAACACCGTGACACCGGACTCCATTGATCGTTAAGCCCATCATATGCTTACTGTCTGCATGATCTTTTAACTTCTGGATTGCTTCATAGTCTGTTGTGCTTTGTCCGATCAGCCCGGTATTGTTTGAAGCAATGATCACGCCTTCATCTGCTACGATAATTGTCCCATCCCGGTCCTTCCGATAGCCATTCAACAAACTTTGTATCGTAAGTGTATAATTCGTTGCATACTCTGCGGAAGTATAATAGTAAGTCACTACAACTCCCGGTGCATCCTTTCTTGTGCAGGCAGCCATATCAATATAAGCCCCATCATTATGATTGATTCTCTTGGCATACACTTTTTCATCGTAAATTGCTGTATCCAGTACGATTTCTTTCTCTGCACATTCTTTTATTTCCGGCAATAAACTTTCGTTCGTACTGTATTCACATACTATATTTCCATCTATATCTAGAATTGCTATTCCCGTCAGCCATAACTGCTCTGCACTTTCTTTCAACAACTGATTATCCAGTGTTTTTTCATTTTCTATTTCTGCGGCTATATTTTTGCTGACCTGCCGGGTTCCCTCAATGGCACGAAGCAGACTTTTGGATTCTGATGATTCATTATAATGTGTATATGTGGAACATTGTACTTTTACATAATTTACCGTGTCTAAAAGATCAGCCTCTTTCTTTTCTTTGTCTGCATTGCTGAAAAAACATACAGACAGCACGACAAGACATATCCCAACAGCTATACTGATGATCCAGAATTTCTTTTCTGTTGGGACAGATTTTTTATTCTTCTTCAAGCTGGTCCACCTCCAGATATTTTTCTGGGTCATCAAGATATTTTCCTATGATTTTTGCGGAAGTTCCGTCCTCTCTCATTTCATCCAGAGTCTGCTCCAGTTTCTCCGGCAGATCCCGAGTTTCATTTTTTGAGAAAGCGACTCCGATTCCGACTGTCATAAGTGGTTCATCCAGAATTCGGAATTTCGCATCATAATCTTTCATATACTGTATAACCGATTCCTCATGTGCACCTATTGCATCTGCATATCCCTTTCCAAGGAATGTATAGATCAGTTCCCTGTGTTCCAGGCTAATCAGATTACCAAGCTTTGGAATCCTGCTGTCTGTTCTTTTCAGAAAAATTCCTTCCGGTTTTGTTGTAGATTGTACGGCAAGTGTCTTTCCTTCCAGATCACTCAGGGTATAGATATCACTGTTCTCATTGACTGCAACCACCTGGTTACTGACCATATACGGACCGACCCATTTATAATCATCCAATCGTCCTTTCATGGAGAAGCAGCCCATAATACAATCAATATCACCGTTCTCTACCAGCTCTTGCTTCTTCTCCCAGTCAATATTGACAATTTCTACGTCATAACCCATTCGTCCAAATGCTTCCGTTGCCAGTTCAACATCGATTCCTGTTGGTACACCATCTTCATTCAGATAATTATATGGGGGATAACTGTCGCTTCCAAGCTTTATAACCGAGCGTTCCGCTGTGTCAGATACTTGATCTGTTTTTCCACATCCGGAAAGCCCTGTTACCAGACATGTCAGCACAAGACATGCACTTATCACTTTCTTTATCTTCATATACCTTTTTTCCTTTTGAAATCAAAAATATGATTCTATTATATCTTGATATTATTCTGCGTACAAGAAAAACCTTGCTGTCCACCATATTGTTACTGTTCACACGATGTGCGACCAGCAACGCATATTGTGCAACCATATTGACATTTCTTTCACAGGGTGTCATAATACTTGCGGAGATAGTATTTGGAATACTACAAAACTATACTCTGACTGAATCACAACAATTTCATATTGAACAGTTACCCCGCCGGAAATGGCGGAAAGCGAGCTTATATTTATTTAAGACATAAAATAAGACTCAGGGAATACGAAGAATAGCAAAAGCATTTGCAGGGACCAGTATGCCTTGACGAATGCTTTTTTTGTAAGGAGACCAATAAGAAATGACAGTTGAGATGTTAAAAGGAAAGATTCATCGTGCTACAGTAGTACAGGCCGAACTTGACTATGTTGGAAGTATTACTGTTGATGAAGACCTGCTGGAAGCAGCAGGAATTATGGAATATGAGAAAGTTCAGATCGTGGACGTAAATAACGGAAGCCGATTTGAAACTTATACGATCTGCGGCAAGCGCGGAAGCGGAATGATCTGCTTAAATGGTGCTGCGGCAAGATGCGTAAGTACTGGTGACAAAATTATTATCATGTGTTATGCACATTATGATTCTGAAGAAGCCAAAGAACATAAACCACAGGTTGTTTTTGTAGATGATGAGAATAAGATCAGCCGTGTTACAAACTATGAGAAACACGGATTACTGAAAGATATGGCATAACTGCAAAAGTGATTGTAACCTATAAATAAAAATGAAATTTGTTGAATTCAGAACAAGAGGCTATCTCCTAATTTAGTTTTAAAAGGAGAACACCATGCAGGTAACAAAAACAGTAAAGGAAACAAGAGATTTAATTAAGAACTGGAAAAGAGAAGGGAAAACAATCGGTCTTGTACCGACAATGGGATTCCTGCACGAAGGACACGCAAGCCTGATCAAAAGATGCCGCGAAGAAAATGATATCGTTGTTGTATCTGATTTTGTAAACCCGACACAGTTTGGACCGACAGAAGATCTGGAAGCATATCCAAGAGATTTCAAACGCGACAGCGAACTCTGCGAGAGCCTTGGAGCTGATGTCATCTTTCATCCGGAACCGAAAGATATGTACCATGATCCACATGCCTTTGTAAGTATTGATACTTTATCAGATACACTGTGCGGTAAGACAAGACCAATCCACTTTAAAGGTGTATGCACCGTTGTTTCTAAGTTATTTAACATTGTAACACCGGACAGGGCATATTTCGGTCAGAAAGATGCACAACAGCTGGCAATCATCCGCAAAATGGTACAGGATCTGAATTTTGATATCCAGATCGTAGGATGCCCTATCATCCGTGAGGAAGACGGACTTGCGAAATCATCCAGAAATACATATTTAAGTGAAGAAGAAAGAAAAGCCGCACTTTGTCTTTCAAGAGCTGTAAAAGCCGGTCAGAATATGATCTGCAAGGGAAGCAAAGCTGAAGAAGTATTAACAAAGATGCGCGAGATTATCGAAGCTGAACCTCTGGCAAAGATTGATTATGTATCTATGGTAGATGCACTGGATATGCAACCGGTAGAAATCGTAGAAAAAGACGTTCTGGTCGCCATGGCAGTTTACATCGGAAAAACCAGACTGATCGACAACTTTAGCTACGAGGTATAGCATATGGAAAATGTGATGAAAAGAGTAGGAAAAGCCAGTTCTTTTCTTACAAAATATATTGGAATTATTATCATCTGCTTCTCTGTGATCGCATTTTTCTGGCGCGATGGATTCGCGTGGACAACCAATTATACATCCATCTTCTTAGGTGTTGCCATGTTTGGCATGGGGCTTACAATCAAGATGGACGATTTTAAGAGAGTTTTTTCAAAGCCAAAAGAAATCGTGATCGGATTTGTTGCACAATATACGATCATGCCTGTTGTGGCATGGGGATTATGCCAGCTGATGCATCTTCCGACAGATCTTGCACTCGGCGTTATTCTGGTCGGATGTTGTCCTGGGGGAACAGCAAGTAATGTGATCACATATATTGCCGGAGGTGATGTGGCACTCTCTGTTGGAATGACGATCACTTCCACGCTTGCGGCCCCACTAATGACACCGTTATTAGTGTATCTGCTTGCCGGTGCCTGGGTAGAAGTATCTTTCCTTGCAATGGTAATTTCTGTTGTAAAGGTTGTACTGATTCCGGTCCTTCTTGGTATTTTGATCAACTGGATCTTTGGAAAGCAGATTCAGAAAATATCAGAAGTACTTCCACTGATTTCTGTTGTATCCATCGTAATGATCATCAGTGGAATCGTATCTGTCAATGCAGAAAAAATCTTAAGCTGTGGTCTGCTCGTACTTGGAGTTGTGGCACTTCACAATCTCTGCGGAATGGGCATCGGGCTTGGAGCAGCAAAACTTTTACATATTGAATATGATAAAGCTACTGCGATTGCGATCGAAGTCGGAATGCAGAACAGCGGCCTTGCGATTTCTCTTGCAACAGCTAATTTTGCAGCCAATCCACTGGCAACGCTTCCGGGAGCGATCTTCAGTGTATGGCATAATATATCAGGCTCTTTATTCGCCGGGATCCGCCGTGGCGGAACTGGTACGAAAGAAGCTTGCCTGGAAGTAACTGAATAGATAGAAAGAAAACTCCTGTGATTTGAATCTACAAAATCACAGGAGTTTTTCCTTTTCACCTATTATGCTATCTTTCCACTTATTATGCTATGCCTGTTGATACCTGGCGATCGTCTCTTTCAATATCTGTGTACTATCCTAATATCCTAATACTACTGCTATCTTGATCTCTTTCTCTGTCTCACTAAGATCGAATGTTCCTCCATCCTCTACTGTAACATGTACTTCGTACAAGGTATCTTCCGACAGTTTCTCTGGAATCGTTCCATCTTCTGTCTGAATCTTCCACAGATCTTCCGGAACCTCTGTCAGCTTACCGTCTTTTCCATAAGCATACAGCTTAAAGTCATCCGTTTTGCCTACAAGCCCCTTCATTCGTATCGCCACAGTCGTACTCGGATGTACATTTTCTACCGTTATCGTATTCAGCCATCCTGCGACATTGCCCTTACCTCCGTCTTCCGTAAATTCTTCCTGCGTTAATATATTTCGCATTGCCTTGTCCAAATCTACTTTTCGGTAAGGCATTTCCGGAAGATATACGAACCGATCCTGCAGTCTGAGGAGTTCAAGATATCCGGTTGGACAGTATAATGCATTTCCACTGCTCCCTGCATACATACCGATTGCCATATTGTTATATCCCGGTTTGGCTGACACGTCCATTGAAAATACAGTCTCACCGGTCTCAAAATCTATCATAATAAACTGCCACATGCCACTGTCCAGGTCCTGAACATAACCGTAAATGTATCCTGTTGCGGTTGAAAGCTTCATCATCGATGTATCCCGGATATCATCTCTGCACCAGATACTCTTCATTTCATATCCGTCCTCTGTCTTGATCGTATCAACACGCTCAACTCCCGGCATGACCATTTTATTTCCTTTCTGCAGCCAGTTTACATCATAGATATTTTCATATGTCTGTACAGACGAATCGTTATCTGCGTCCGCAAGCTTCGCACTTCCTGCTCCAAACCAGTTACATACGATTGTGCTGACTGTACCTTCACTGTTATCATATACGATTGCTGAATTTTCTACAGATACCTGCATTTCTTCCGGCAGCTCATCAATAACAGGTGTGCTTGCAACCTTTTCACCGGTCTTCATATCTAATGCCAGTAGATTCACCGGATTCTGATTATCTGTAAACATGACCAGATTACTGGTTAGTGACGGCGAACATCCACTTCCCCACGCCAGACCTCCTCCGGTCGTTTCATCACCTTCTTTGCTGTCTTTTGCCCCTGCACTTTCATACGGAGTACACCATTCTACCTGTACACCGTTATCTGCTTTCAGCAGATAGCAGTTCTGATTTGTTAAGATGACCGCACCCTCTTTCGAAGAAGCTATTCCATTTTCTGCCCCTTCTCCAGGAGTTAATTCATATACAAATGTAGATGCTGTCAGATCAACCTCTTCTCCATTCAGAATTGCGTTGATCGCATCTCTGGAAATGTATCCCATCGCACCTTGCTGCTGACGTTCCGGATAGATTCTGAATCCGCCGGTTGCAAACCAGAGATTCCCCTCATAGTCAAACACTACGGATAATAAATTCTGATCCAATGTCTTTCCGGTAATCGCCTCTGCCGCTGCTTTAATATCAATATCCAACACTTTTTCAAATTCCGGCAGCACATTTCCTTCCTCGTCTGTTGCTTTCAACATAAGTACATGATTGTTGCTTGTCGGACACACCAGACGATTATTTTCATCAACAAAGGAATAAGAACTTTGTATCACATACCCTCCACCGTCATGCTGTTTTGGTGAGAAATATCCGATCGTCTGTGTTTCTTCTGCATTGATATCACGAATTGCAAGTCCTCCCAGCAACGGAACAACTGAATGTCCATAATTGTCAAAAAATACCGCCGGAGACGCATTCGGATTCACCTTTTCATAAGAAACATTAATTTCTGGGTAAATACCAACAGGCAGTACCTCATCTGTTGAATCTGAATTATAACAATCATGGTGGATATTCGCATCATTTTTTGCCATATAAGGATTCTCATCGATTGCCTTTTGGGTAAGCGGTTTTATCGTTACTCCTGAGCTTACACTTTCTGTTTTTGTCTGTTCCTGTTTCACCTCATCTGTCTTTGGTTCATTCGATGAACAGCCTGATGTCATTGCAACTGCTGATATAATAAATGCTAAAAGAATTGTTCGTTTTTTCATATTATTCGGTCTCCTTTTTCTCGTAATCTGTAACTGTTCAAAGCCAAGCAGAATTTCATAAAACAGGTATAAAATGCTTGCATTTCTAAGACTGTTTTTGAAATTTTATTTGGCTCTGAACAGTTACATTTCTATTATAAAAAAAGCGCTGTTATTTTCAATTCTTCTGGCACGAATCATGCTAAAATGGCACGAATTGTAAAAGACACCATCTCCTGACTGAATTACTTTCAGCCAGAGATGGTGTCTTTGTTATCCACATTCTTCTGTTAAATGAAATCTTTTTTCCACATTTATTCCATGTTTTTCACATTCCGAATGTGGATTTCCCATTACTTTTCACACTGCGTGTGTCCAGCAACAATTTCTCTTCATTTTTAAAAATTAATATATCCCTGCAGCCAGATCGTACCTTTGAACCGTCTTCCGATCTCCGGCTCTCCCATCACGGAATCTGCCGGAACACAGATATCAAATGTCAGTTCATTTACATTCAAGCGCATCTGATACAATCTCACACCTGTCATTCTGTTGATCCGCTCTCTCACCGCCAGGATTTCTCCCATGATCGAATACATATCACATTCTGCTCCAAACGGCATGAAATACGTATCCACAATGGAAAATACATCCTCTTTCGCCAATCTCTTTGACACCTTGGAATAGAGATCCATATCGTCAAATGTCAGCGTCTCGATTGCTGCCTGGTCGCCCTTGCGAGCTGCGTTCATCAATTCCCTTCTTGTATCTGACGCACGCTTTTCATTTAAAATCTGCTGCTCATTTTTATTGACCGGAAGCAGAATCATTCCACCTTGTGCCAATCCTGAAAATGTCACTGAGGTCTGCACATCTTTTGCAAGACCAGCCTGTTTCTCCCGCATATATTCCACACCATTCTGCAGTGTGAAGATCAGACTGATTCCGATCTTAGAATCTTCACAAAGACCAACATACTGTTCTTTCTCAATCTTTCTCTGCACATCGATTTCTGCATACGTTGTAACTCCGCTTCCCTCAAAGTATGGGAAATAATATGCAGCTTCAAAATGTTCTTCATCATCAAGTTCTCCGCAGAGTGTGATCCCTACATCCTGACCGAACTCTTTCTGGAATTCGCAGAAATCTTCGCCCGGTCTGTAGGATACAATTGTCTGATGTGTGAAATTCTCTTCTACTTCTTTTAAGAGCTTTTTCAGATCTTTTCTTGTTTGAATATTTTCAAATCCAATTGCTTTTAAATACTGATGCATATTTTATTTGCTTTATATTTCTTTATTTGTTCTTTGGTGTAATTTCTTTGTTTCCACCCATGTATGGCTGAAGAACTTCCGGGATTCTTACAGAACCATCTGCCTGAAGATTGTTCTCAAGGAACGCGATCAGCATTCTCGGTGGAGCAACAACTGTGTTGTTTAATGTATGAGCGAAATAGCTTCCGTTCTCTCCTTTGATACGGATACCAAGTCTTCTTGCCTGGGCATCTCCTAAGTTAGAGCAGCTTCCTACCTCGAAGTATTTCTGCTGTCTTGGTGACCATGCCTCTACGTCAACAGATTTTACTTTCAAATCTGCAAGATCTCCGGAGCAGCACTCAAGTGTACGTACCGGAATATCCATAGAACGGAAAAGATCTACTGTATTCTTCCACAGTTTGTCATACCATTCTTTGCTTTCTTCCGGTTCGCAGACAACGATCATTTCCTGTTTCTCGAACTGATGGATTCTGTAAACTCCACGCTCCTCAATTCCGTGAGCACCTTTTTCTTTTCTGAAGCAAGGTGAATAACTTGTCAGAGTCTGTGGAACCTGATCTTTCTCCAGTGTCTGTCCGATGAATTTACCAATCATGGAATGCTCACTTGTTCCGATCAGATAAAGGTCTTCTCCTTCAATCTTGTACATCATGGCATCCATCTCAGCAAAGCTCATAACACCTGTTACAACGTTGCTTCTGATCATGAAAGGTGGTACACAGTATGTGAATCCTCTGTTGATCATGAAATCTCTTGCATAAGAGATAACTGCTGAGTGAAGTCTTGCGATATCTCCCATCAGATAATAAAATCCGTTACCTGCTACTCTTCTTGCAGCATCGAGATCGATTCCATTGAAAGATTCCATAATGTCTGTGTGATATGGAACTTCGAAATCCGGAACAACCGGCTCGCCAAATCTTTCTACCTCTACGTTCTCACTGTCATCTTTACCGATCGGTACGGAAGGATCAATGATGTTCGGGATGATCATCATATTCTTTTTCAGTTTCTCTTCTACTTCTTTCTCTTCCTCTGAAAGTTCATTGATACGTCCATTGCTCTCTGCAACTTTCTTCTTCAGTGCTTCTGCTTCTTCAATCTTCTTCTGAGCCATCATTGCTCCGATTTCCTTAGAAGCTTTGTTCTTCTCTGCGCGAAGTGCTTCTACTTCCTGTTTGATTTCTCTGTTTCTCTTATCCAGTTCAATTACTTCATCAACAAGTGGAAGCTTCTCATCCTGAAATTTATTTTTGATGTTCTGTTTTACTACATCCGGATTATTTCTTACAAATTTGATGTCTAACATGTTATTTACCCTTTCCTGTCTAATTTCTTTTTTACTATTTATTTTTCTTGAAAAATAGCTTTCTCAAGACTTTCTCTTTCTTCCTCTGCCAGCTGAATTGTACTCTCACCTTTTACAATATCTTTCACATATGCATAACAGCCCTGACGACTATGCATGATATTTAAGATCCATCCAGTATTGTTTTCATCTAACATTGTAATTGCAAAACTTAATTCGCCTCCCATTTCATGGAATGCATCATATTTTACGATTCCGACTTTCTGGTAATGCGTTTTCATTCTATTGTAAAGTTCTGCAATCTCCTCACGGTTTTCTTCTACCTGATCTACGACTTCGTCGATCTTGTCAAACCGTTCAAAAATGGATTCCTCCAGTGATTTTCCATTCTTTCCCTTCATAAAGGTATTAAATACCTTTTCCAGGTGTTTATACTTATCATACACTAACACAAGTACGACAAGCAAGGCTACCTGCAAAATAAGTAAAATAAGAAATGCGTAGAATGGATCAATTCCCAGATTGCCAAATACTCCAGTCACTTCTACCATCTCCTTTTTAATTATGCTGGATTGTCATGAGCAACTCATAGATTCTTTCCAGATCATCCGGTGAGTAATACTCAATCTCAATCTTTCCTTTTCCATTTGCTTTCGCGTGAACACTTACCTTTGTACCGATCAGACTCTTCATCTGCTCTTCAAGATTTGTGTATACGAACTGATTTTCTACTTCTGGCTTTTTTTCTTCCTTTTTCGGATTCTTCAGAGCCTTCACCAGTTTCTCTGTCTCACGAACACTAAGCTTCTCATCAAAGATTTTGTTGGCAAGCATGTACTGCTGCTCTTCATCCTCAATTGCCAGAAGAGCTCTTGCATGGCCTGTACTGATCATATCGTCAATGATCATCTGCTGAACTCTGTCATTCAGTTTTAATAATCGCATTGAGTTCGTAACCGCAGTTCTGCTCTTTGACACTCGTTCAGCAACTTCATCCTGTTTCAAATTGAATTCTTTCAACAGTCTCTTATAAGCCATTGCTTCTTCGATCGGATTCAGATTTTCTCTCTGAATATTCTCAATCAAAGAAATCTCAACAATTTCCTGCTCTGTAAATTCTTTTACGATAATTGGCACTTCTTTCAATCCTGCCAGCTTTGCCGCGCGCCATCTTCTCTCACCGGCAATAATTTCATAATAGTCCTTCTTCTTCTGAACAAGAATCGGCTGCAATACACCAAACTGTTTAATTGAATCTGCAAGTTCCATCAATGCATCTTCATCAAAATCTTTCCGCGGCTGCTCCCGATTTGGTTCAACTTTATTTATCTTCACCATGATCGGTCCTGCCTCTAAAATTTCTTCTTTCGGAGCTGCCTTTTTCTCGTCCGCTTTTACAGAAGGTTTTGCGCTTTTAACGTTTTTGTTTGGGATTAGACTATCCAATCCTTTTCCAAGTCCGCTCTTCTTCACAGGCATACTTATTCTCCTTTATTAATCACTTCTTCTGCTAAAAGCATGTAACTCTCTGTTCCTTTGGATTTTGGATCATACAGATTGATTGGAAGTCCATAACTTGGTGCTTCAGCCAGTCGGACATTTCTCGGAATAATTGTCTTATAAATATTTTGGTTCAGGTTATCCTTTACATTTTCCACTACCTGTAATGATAAATTTGTTCTTGCATCGTACATTGTAAATACGACGCCTTCCATTTCAAGTTTCGGATTCAGTCTATCCTGAACAAGTTCAATCGTATGCATCAATTGACTTAATCCTTCCAGTGCATAATACTCACACTGAATTGGAACAATCACCGAGTCAGAAGTAGTCATTGCATTAATTGTAAGCATGCTCAATGCCGGAGGGCAGTCAATAATTATAAAGTCATAATTATCTTTTATCTTTTCAACTTCATCTCGTAAAATATATTCCTTATTATCAACGCCAATCAGTTCAATCTCAGCGGCTGATAGATCAATACTTGACGGAAGCACATCTACACTCAGATTTTCTATTGGTTCCTTGCAAATACACTCCTCAATTTTACACTTACCAATAATAAGTTCATAAATTGTCTTTTCAACCTCATTCTTATCAACGCCCAATCCACTGGACATATTTCCCTGAGGATCCATATCTATAGCAAGCACTTTTTTTCCCGAACTAGCTAAAGAGGCCGATAAGTTGATTGCTGTTGTAGTCTTACCAACTCCACCTTTCTGATTCGCAATTGCTATCACTCTACCCATTATTTTTACTCCTTTCTCTCGGACATTCATTATTATATCACCTTTCTTTTCATTAATCTAGAACTAATCAAATGTTTCACGTGAAACATCGTTACTGTTCACACAATGTGCGACCAGCAACGCATCTCGCCATTTTAAATCGCCTTTGGCGATGAGGCGA
>OLQI01000994.1_pt1 | contig 21221 bp, 11 predicted proteins | sample 1672171 | NCBI WGS metagenome assembly OLQI01 (sample SAMEA3136655, study PRJEB25190) | human gut metagenome
TACCGCAAAGTGGGGCGTGCAGATTGCGGGAATGATTTTTCAAACAGGCTCTAAAAAGCTTTATACAATGCAGCTGATAATTCCGGAGCATCTTCAACTTCTTGCATTAGTATAACACACAAAAAAGTATCTTACTACAACAAAATTCTTTTAAAAAGAACCGCCCCTGCGGGCGAATCTGGTAGGATTCTTCCTGCAGGGGCGGTTCTGATTATTTAATTGTGATTGTTAATCCTGTTCTTTTTTGCGGCGTCTTCTGGTTGTTTCTTCGATTGCGAGAGCTGCAACAAAGAGCAATGCCATATAGAAGCCGATTGGTGTGTCATCACCTGTCTTAACACCTGTGGAGGTGCCTGGGGTTGGTGTAGGAGTTATTGTCTCCTCAGGAGTTACAGTAGGTGTTGCTTCCGGCTGTTCCTGGTTGATGATGGTTACCTCTGCATTGAGATTATTTTCATCAAACAGTACATTTCCATTTTCAACAGTTACTGCGTATCTGAATCCGTCTGTACCATCTACCAGATTTCCTTCTGCATCTGTCTCTGCAACATAGAGCGTAAAGGCTTCATCCGGTATTACAACTGCCTGTGTACTCTCAGATACTGTGGAGCCGCCTGCAAGATCAAGTGTCAGGATGTTCTTCTCCGTTCTTGTGGAAAGAGTTGTGCACTCTTTGTCATCAAAGATACCTGCATAGAAAATCTCATCACTTTCCAGGGCATTTCCATCTGCACCAAGAAGCTTCTTAGTTACATTCAGAGTCGCGATCTTGTAGAATCCATCCGGCCATTCGCTGAACTGGTTCTCGAATGTGATGCTGCTCTTTGCGCCATCCTCAGTTACGGTGATTGCCTGTCCCTGTGGATAAACCGGTACATAAACCTTTTCATCCGGCGTCATGCCTGAATCAATTGCTTTTCCGGTTACATCTGTCTCACTTACATAGTAGGTTCTTCCAAGATCCAGATTGGTAAAGGTAACTGTGGAAGAAGATGCATTCTTAAACTCAAGTGCTTTTACATCAGAAGCAGGAATTGTGCATTCTGCATCTGCGAAAAGTGCTGCGTAGAAGGTCATATCTTTAGCGCCTGCAAGTGCATCGTTCAGCTTCAGTTCCTTGGTGATCTCAATTGCAGCAGTTTTGCCCTTTGTCATGGCATCCTTCATCTCAACTGCATTTTTGGTGTCATCTGCATCAACAGTGAAGGTGATCGGCTCTGCGATCTCATATCCTGATGGTGCTTCTGCCTCAACCAGTTTGTAGGTCTTGCCAAGAACAAGTTTCGCTGTGATCACATGTGGTGTACCATCTGAGGTCCACTCTTCCACAACCTTATCCTGGTCATCTACTACCTGAAGTTTTGCTCCTGCAAGAGCTTTCAGGGTGGTGTCGTCTACCTTGGAAATGGTAACCTTGGTAGTATCGTTGACAAATTTCATGGCTGTCTCGGTGTAATCTTCTCCATTTACCTTGGTGGTAAGCTTCAGAGTTCCGTCACGGTTGTCTTCTACATTTACAGTTACTGTATAAACAGTCTTGTCGTATACGTAGATGTCTGCCTCTGATGGGAGCTTTTCGTTTACGGTGTAGGTAAAGGTCTTGCCAGCATCTTTCTCTGTATAGGAAAGCTTGCTGAAGCTGATTGCACCTTTTTCGTCGTTCTTAACTGTCTCAATTACCTTGCCATCTGCATCTTTCAGTTCGAATTCGAAGGTTCCAAGCTGTTCAGCTTCTACCTTCATGGACTTCTGGGCTTTCAGTTCAAGGTCAGCGGATGCACTGTAGGTATTCGTGAAGGTAACTGCTCCAGTGAGGTCTTCACTCTTTACAGGTTCGCCGTTCTTTGTGACAGAAGTAACTTTCGCTGTTAACTTGCCTGCATTGTCGTCTGTTACGTCTACTTTTACAACGTATTTGCTTTCATCATACTGGTATGCCGGTTTCTCATCTTTTACTTCAGTAATCTGATAATAATGGGTTCCGGATTCCTTGTATGTGATGATTGGGAATGTGATGGCGCCGCCGTCAGCATTCTTCACAGTTTCGTTGTAACCATTTTCTACTGCATTTCCATCTGCATCCATTTCTGTTGCCTGGAAGCTGAACTGCTCTGCTTCCAGTGTCTGGCCATCCAGAGTCTTGGTTGCACCAAGAATGATCTGACCAGATGTGGTGTAGGTGTTGATAAATTCCATACCTGTTACAGTGGCATCCTCGGAGGTTGCCTTGGAGGAATGAATAACCGGGGTTACGGTTAAGGTACCATTGCCAGCGTCTGTTACGGTTACGTTGATGGTATAGACGGTGTCGTCGTAGGTGTAACCTGCTGCGTCACCTTTCACCTCATTTACGGTGTACTGGTATTCGCCGATATCATCTACTTTCTTATCTGTGTTGTCTTTGTAAGCTGCATCTTTTACAAGGTTGTACTTGATTTCGTCAAAGGTTACGTTTCCGTTAGCAACGTTGGTCTTGGTCTGAAGAACTGTGCCATCTTTGTCGCGAAGTTCGAATGTAAACTGACCTTCTGTAAGTGGTGTCTCTGTGGTTGTCAGAGTCTTCTTAGCTGTCAGTTTCAGACTTCCGGATGCGGAGTAGGTGTTCTTCATCTCAACCTTGTTGTCGATGTCATTCTCACTTACAGTAAACTCAACAGGATCTGCCAGGGTATAACCAGCTGGAGCGGATTTCTCGACTAACTTGTAGGTTTCGCCGAGGATCAGCGCGCCGGTGATTACGTGTGGTGTTCCATCTGTGGTCCAGGAATCAACCACCTCATTATTCTTGTCGCGAACTTCAAGTTCAACACCAGAAAGCTGATTTCCTAAAGCATCTACTTTTGTAATCGTTGCTTTAGTAGTATCGTTGACAAACTTCATTTCCGGATCTGTGTAATCCTTCTCTCCAATTTTGACTGTCTTAGTAAGTTTCAGAGTTCCGTCACCGTTGTCTTCTACTTTGACTTTTACAGTATAAACAGTGGTATCGTATACATATTTAATACCATCAGTTTCATACTGAGCTTCGGTAGATGGAGCTTTCTCTCTTACTGTGTACGTATAAGTATTGCCAACATCTGAGAGATTATAATGAATCGGAGCAAATGTGATTGCACCAGCTTCATTGTTTGTAACAGTCTGCGTTTCGATGTTGTCACCGCTAAGTTCGAATTCGAAGGTTCCGAGCTGCTCAGATTCTACCTTCATGGACTTCTGGGCTTTCAGTTCAAGGTCAGCGGAAGCACTGTAGGTATTATTAAAGGTGACTGTCTTATTTTCTACAAGCTTACCGTCTTTTGTGACTGATATAATTGCTGCTGTTAATTTACCTGCCATATTATCTGTTACATTTACAGCTACAACATATTTGCTTCCATCATACTTGTATGCCGGTTTCTTACCATTTATTTCTGTAATTTGATAATAATAGATTCCGGTTTTCTCATATTTAATGGTTGGGAATACAATGGAACCGTCTTCCGCATTTTTAGCAATCTTTTTATAACCATTTTCTACTGCGTTTCCATCTTCACCAATTTCTGTTACCTGGAAACTAAACTGCTCTGCTTCCAGTGGCTGACCTTCCAGAGTCTTGTTTGCGCTAAGGACGATCTGACCAGATGTCGTATAATTATTGATAATTACTGGTGTCTCTACTGCTGTCGTGCAGTTTTCATCACTGTAATAACTTACCTTTGTCTTATACTCATTTCCTTCTTTTCTTACACTTACCTTTGCGTAAAGCACGTCACTTGAAACAGTCCATTCCGGATGCTCTCCGATAATTCCTGTCTCACTGATCTTATAGATATAATCCTTTACTTCCTTGTAGCCGGTGATCTTTCCAAAGCTTACGTCAGATCCATTGTTTGTCACTGCCGTTGTTCCAGGCATCGGCGCTCCCTCAGTCAGTGCTTCCAGCTTAAACTGGAAGTAATTCGGGATCTTTCCTGTCCAGCTCTCAGTTGCGGCTTTCTGGATCTCAAGCTCTGCGCTTCCTTCAGTCGGTGCGGTATAAGTATTGGTGATCACTGGTGTCTCTACTGCTGTCGTGCAGTTTTCATCACTGTAATAACTTACCTTTGTCTTATACTCATTTCCTTCTTTTCTTACACTTACCTTTGCGTAAAGCACGTCACTTGAAACAGTCCATTCCGGATGCTCTCCGATAATTCCCGTCTCACTGATCTTATAGATATAATCCTTTGCTTCCTTGTAGCCGGTGATTTTTTCAAATGTTACCTTTGACCCGGTATTGGCTGCCTCTTTGTTGGACAGCTCTGGTGCTCCAGGAGTCAGCGCTTCCAGCTTGAATTTGAAGTAATTCGGGATTTCCCCGCTCCAGTTCCCTGTTGCTGCCTTCTGGATCTCCAGTTCTGCGCTTCCCTCTACATCTTCAGCTTTCTTATTACTAATTTCAATTGTTCCAACCACAGTTGAATTACTGAAAACAGCAATTGCGTCCTGAAGCCCCATTTTTACTAACTCATCTGCTGATTTACTATAGTCAGTAAAATAAAATTCAATAGAATTTCCTGTTTTATAACCACTAGGTGCGGTAGTCTCTACTAATTTATATTTTACATATAAATCAAATACAGTTTTATCTAACTGTTTAGATAATTGAATTTCATCTGTTTCACCATTAGCTTTTGTTTTAATACCACTTTTTAAAACCTTTCCATTTGAATCCTGCAATTCAAATATCGCATTAGGTAAGCCCTTTGATGCATTTTCTTCATCATATTTGTACAATAAAAGTTTGAGACTGCTGACTTCAACATTTCCACTTGAATTTTGCTTCTTTTCTACATTATTACTAACTTTACTGTAATACTCATCCCTTCCATTTATATAAGCCGTATTACCATAGTCAATTTTACTTCCAATACTTCCAGTTACTGTCGCTTTATATTCAATTACATATGTAGCATCCTCTACAGGATTTAAAATCAGAATCTTCATTCCAATTGACGTTGGTGCCACAATATAATCTGTATTAGCTGTAAGTAACCTTTCTCCTTGTTTTACACTAAATGTACTATAATCAATTTTAAGATTTGTACAGTTATCATCAATTTCTAAGTGTCCATCTGAATTTTTATAATTATCTGTATATTTTACAGTAATTTTAAAACCAGCCTGATAGCCATTTGATACACTAGGTTTTGAATTTTCCTCTTTTGTAAATAAAGGTTTTTTATAAGTATAATCGCAACTAGCTTCTCCTGCTACATCCTCACCATTAGCCTTTACTGATACACTATTGCTCAATATTTGTCCATCGCTAGATGTTACTAATGACTCATCTACTGCCATCTGGTAATACAACTTGTAAACACAATTTTTACCTTTATATGTTCTTGTTAATTTTCCAAGATTAAGTTTTAGAACAGTATTACCATTTTCTTCTATCGTAGGATCTGCCATCCAACCTGCAGCCTCATCAGAACCACTAGCACTACTGTCACCCTTATACTCATTTTCTGCCCACATGAGTTTTGCACTACCCGAAACATATGACAGTGAAGAGCTATGCGTATCAGTTATAATAACATTTTCGTTTCCTAATCCAACACGATTCTTGTCAATTGTGATACAATAGCATATCTTGTTTCCTTCGGTACTCCATTTTTTATCGCTTGAACCATATCCCGTAAAATAGGAGCTTACATTTTCCTTTTTAACCTGCAAGTTTCCTGGAACATACCCATCTGCAGTGACTTGCCATCCATTTCCAGATGCCGTATTTCTTACTAAAACACCAGGTTTATAAACAACCTCCCCAGTAGCATTCTGATATTTGTTGAAGGTTTCATATTCTAATATAATGTCTCTCGCTTCTCCGGTTCCGTCAATTTTCGAATTTGTTTTATTAGTTTCTATATTACTTTCGGAAGAATCTTTTGATAAAAAGAATAAATAGTTACATAATTCTCCATTTTCAACATTTCGTCCATATTTTACATTATCTTTACTAATCTTTTTGCCTGAATCGATGACAGTTATTGATGATGTATCAATCCACCCCCATTTATTCCAACCATCAGCATCCCCATTATCTGACTCTTGTCTTACAGTATCCTTAATAAAAAATTTCATACCACCTGCCGGAACATGAATAGTAACTCTCCATTTCATTTTATCTTGTGTTCCAGAAAGAAATGTCTTTTCGGGATTAGGAACTTTACCTGTTAATGGACCTGAGCCAGATGCCCCCGGATGATTACGGTTGCCATCATCAACATCATTTTTTACGCTAACTGAACCAATAAGACTATCTAATTTTGTATCATCAACCAGAGTCTTATATGAAAAAGTATATTTGTAAATCAAACTATCGTCAGTATAATTATCTCCTGAATTTTTTCCGATTGTATATGACCATGTATTTCCATCTGCTGGTACAGTAATATCAAACTCAGCACCATCAGATCGTTTAACATGAATCACATCTCCCTTCTTAAATTTCGTATACTCGTTATCCTGTAAAGTATCTGTTACCGTGTTTCCTTTAACAGGTTGTTTTCCATCAACATTGTATACGAAAGACCACTCTAAGTATGTCTTACCAACTTCTGTAACTAATTTAGCATTATCCTTCTTAAACCACTGATTATTTTTGAAATTATTACCAATATCAACTGATGGTTCATTACTAATAATATCTTTGCTGCCATTTTTACCTTTTACAACTACACCATTATTAGTAGAATAACTTTCCCCATTTCTTATCTTCTCTAATACACCATCTTTAAATTTTGCCTTATAAACTAACGCAGCTGTTTTATCTTTAAGCAATTCACCTACTGTTACTTCATAACCATTTCCTGTTACAGCAAACTTTCCCGGCGTTGGTGTTCCGCCATCAACGGTAAGTGTATACTCATTTCCTTGTGAGTCTTTCACAAGCTCCAAGTCACTTCCCAGCTTATCAATAATTTTAACGTCAGTTGCATTTCCATTTTCTGCTTTAGTTATAATTGTATATGTTATTTCTCCAGTTTTTTCATCATATGATGCGCTTTTTTCTGTATAAAGGTTTACATCTCTATTAACATGAATCTCTTTTTCAATTGTTGTTCCTGGTACAGTTATTTTTACCACTTCGTCAGTAACCGTATTTTTTATTTCTGCTGAAAACGCGAAATTTCCCTTTACAAGACCTTTATCAGCTTGCTGCATAAACTCATCTGTAAAGACAACTGAAACATCCCCCGTATCATTAATAGTATAATCTCCAACAACAGTCTTATTATCATCCGCATATAATTTTCCACTTGCCGGCCAATTTGTCAAATTATTAGGCATAGAAAAAGTCATATTTTTCTGAATGTGTTTTCCCTGATTAACAAGCTCTGAAGTTTCGGCAAATGAAATAGTAAAGTCATATCTCGCAGAAGGACTGATTTTATCATTTGATGAAATTTCTTTTCCATCGACTTTAATTGTCATTCCTGTTATAAAATCGGACAATTTACTACTTCCAGTTTGTACCGCTACATTTTGTACTGTCGTCACGCCACCCACAATTGAAAAACTATCCTGTGAAAAACCCATAGAAGTGATCTCACCGTCTGCGTTTGTGTTTACGTATTTAGTTACGACTTCGGCCTGTCCATCATTGTCCAGATGAACAACATCTTTATTTACGACGTCACCGTCAACAGTGCTTTTCTGAATCTGTTTGAAGCTCATATCTACTTTTACATTTCCGCTTTCAGGTTCAATTCTGCTTCCATCAGCAGTCAGGAAATATACGTCGTAAAGTACATACTCAGCTTCCGTATTCTCAGCGTCCAGTCCCAACTGGCTGCTCAGCTGGCTGTTGAATGCAGCTACTGCAGCATTGTAGCGATCGGTGCCAGGTGCGATGTAGTCAGCTTTGATTTCTGCATTCTGTGGAAATTTTGCATCTTCCGGAGCTGTTGCTGTAATCACTACACGATTGTCTTCGTATCTGAAAGAAGTCTTCGGTGCTTCTGTCGGAGTCGGTGTCGGCGTCTCACTTGGGGGGGGCGCTGACTTCTGGTGTCGGAGTTGCAGTTGCCTCGGCAGCTGGTGTTGCTGTAGCTTCCGGTGCTGCAGGCGCTTCCGTCACTTCTGCTGCTGGTGCCGCTGTGGGCTCTGTTGCAGGTGCTTCTGTCGGAGCTGCTGCAGGTGCTTCTGTTGGCTGCTCGGCAGGTGCTTCTGTCGGCTGCTCTGCTGGTGCTTCCGTCGGCTGCTCTGCTGGCGCTTCTGTTGGCTGCTCGGCAGGTGCTTCCGTTGGCTCCTGAGCTTGTTCCGCAGCAGGAGTTTCCTGCATTTGCTGAGGTTCTTCCTGTTTCTCAACAACCGGTTCCGCTCCCTCTGTTGCGTATGTTTCTGCTTCGCTTTCAGACGGAGTCGGTGTTGCCGTCGCGTCCTCAACGTAGGTATCGTCTGTTGCCAGAACAGTCAGACTGGACTGCTGGAATATCATAGATACCGCCAGAAGTATGGCAAAAAACGATTTCAGCCTTGAATTCTTTTTCATGTTACAACCTCCTTTTTAAGATCGGGTTTTCCTTTTTTTCGGTGTGGTTTCGCAGGCAGAAGTAGCCCCAAACCCATTTTTATCATCATATCACACTGATTTTGAAGGAGCAATAATTTATGATCACCTGAAAAATCCCTGTTTTCTGCTGTTTCACTAAGAAACCCGGCACGAATCGGTCTTCATTTTCGTATTTTTACAGTGTGTATTTTAGTGTACTGTCGTTATTTTCGACTTTTCATTGAAAAAAACACATAAATTCTTATTTTTTCTGCTTTCACAGGGCAAAAAAGCTACATGTTTACTCCATTTTCCCCTGTCTGAATTTCAGCATTTTGCACAATTTCACTCCCTGTTTTCTAAACTATATTCGCTCCAATTTTCGTATTTACTCATGGTGTATCTTGATGTACGTTCTTTTGTGTGGTATAATAAATGCCAGAAAACCAATGCACTTATACAATTGGCAAATAGGAATACGCACCATCTTCATTTTCAAATGATAAAGCATACAGGAGGACCCCCTATGTTTCTCAAAAAGACCCCCAAGGCAAAGGGAACTTACCTTGCCATTACCGAATCCTACTATGATAAAGAGAAGAAAGCCACTCGTCAGAAGACCATTATGGGGTTGGGATATCTGGAAGATTTAAAGAAGGATTACCCGGATCCCATCAGCCATTTCGAGAAGGTTGTGGCTGATATGAACCAGGAACGAGAAGCCAAAAAGAACTCTGTGGTATATGTTGACCTTACTACTGCTCTCTCACCGGGAGAACACTCTCTGAAAAATGTAGGCTACGGCATTCTGAAATACCTTTATAAGGAGCTTCAGCTGGACATTTTCTGGCGTACCAGGACCTGGAATCTATCTCTTTCGTATAATATAGAAGAACTTTTCCGATATATGGTCATTTCCCGTGCTCTTTACCCGAATTGTACCTGGAATGAAGCTATTGAAAAAGGACTCTACTTCGAAGAATCCGGAAGCATCTCAGACGAAGACCTGGATTCTGCCTTTCATGTTATCGTGAAACTGCAAAAAGATCTGCAGAAGTGGATTTATGAGCATTCCGGCAGTATCCTTTCCAGAGATACTACTTCTGCATTTTTGGATCACACCAGCTATAATTTTTCCATTCCGGGAAGCATGCCCTCTGACACGCAGCCCAATGCCAGACGTACAGATTCCACCCTTCACCTGGATCTTCTCACGGACAGAAATGGAATCCCCATTGCATATGACCTGTCTACCAGTGGTACTGTGTTGAACCAGTCTGTTTTTAATACCGTAAAGCAATTAAAGAGAGAGAATCCCAGAACCCGTTTTTATAATACTGCCCCTGCGCGTCCGGAGGAGGAGCCTTTTATTTGCAATGGAGTACAGGCAGACGGATATATTTATGGTCTGCCGGTACATACTGCGAATGCAGAATTTAAGGATTGGGTACTGAAGGATGGTTATCAGGAAATGAAAATTCTGAATGAAAAGCATCAGACTATCCCTCTTCTTTATAAAGAGCGGATTTTTGAGGATAGGGAAAAACAATTTGTATATTACCATGAGCTTCAGGCCAGACAGCAGCGCCTTGCCAGGGAGTCTTCCGGAAAGCGTACCGGATTGAAGCTGGACGGATACACTGCCATTGCTACTGATAATCTGGAGGCGGATAACCTTTCCCCTTATCGTCTTTTCAGCGGACTTCGTCATATGGAGAAAATTTTCCTTGATTCCAAAAGCCAGTATGACTCCTCTGCTACCTTCATCTGGACACCGGATAAGATCAATGCCCATTTTGTGATTGGGTTTGTGTCCTTTACCTTAATGCGTATGCTGCAGGCGAAGCTTGATTTCCAGTTTTCCATGGAACAGATCGGGACTTCTTTGCAGCGGTATAATTGTGTACAGATTGCAGGAAATATTTATCAGTTTGCCTATTATGATGTGATTCTGGATGCATGTGAGAAGGCACTTGGGCTGGAGCTGCATAATAAATACCGCAGCCAGCTCCAGATTCGGAGATTGCTGCGGTATTAAGGACTTTATAATTTTATATCTTTTATACATGTCAGGCTTTTTCGCCTGGCATGTTATCTGTCTGCGCCCAGGCTTCCCTCTCCTGGAAAATGCAGTTCGTACATTTCCCGGGCGGCACGGGTGACAATTCCAAGCTCTTCTTCCATCTTCAATGTCTGCGGAAGCACCACGGCAGTATCATAAATATCCGCTTTCAGCTTGTCCTTGGCGCGCTCACTACTCATTTTCATAATCCCAAACAGTGTGCTGTTATAAGCCTTATCCGACTCACTAAGCTCCATATAAGTCTTCACCATATGGCAGCACTCTCTGTAAAGAAGGTCTTCATAATCCTTACCCTTGGCGCAGATTTCCTGGAATTTCATTTTATTCAGCTGTTTCATGATCTCCTTACGTCCGCCACGGACTCCCATAAAGCGCTTGCCGCTGTCTTTATTAAACTCCATCAGCATCCACAGTGCGATCAAACCGTCAGCCCGGGTATCACCGCCAAGCTCAGACGGATCCTGATAACGGATGTCCCAAAGCTCCTTGCGGATCTGATTCAGCTCCGGCTCCTCTCCTGCCTCAATTGACATATTCAAAAGTGCCAGACGTCTGGCCGGGTCCGATTCTCTGTAGTATTGTGTAATAGTCGGGGTATCCATAATATTCTCCTTTATACTTCTTCGTAGGTCAGCTCGGTCTCAGCCATATTAAGAGCTTCCTCGATTACTTTATCCATATCCATATAGCGGTACATGCCCAGTCGTCCGCCGAAGAGTACATTCTTCTCTTCTAATGCACGGCGCTCGTACTTGTCGAAGAGCTCGTCATTCTTCGGATCATTAATGGGATAATACGGCTCTTTTCCCTTCTCCCATGCTGCCGGATATTCTCTTGTGATAACAGTCTTCGGCTGTGTCCCAAATTCGAAGTGCTTATGCTCAATAATACGGGTATATGGCACCTCATAATCGGTATAGTTCACAACCGCATTTCCCTGATAATTCCCCATATCAAGCACTTCTGTCTCAAAACGCAGGGAACGGTACTCCAGCTCACCATAGCAGTAATCGTAAAATTCATCGATCATACCGGTAAAAAGGATCTTATCTGCCTGTGCAGTGAGCTCTTCTCTGTTTGCAAAGAAATCCGTCTTCAGGCAAACCTGAACACCCTCCAGAAGCTTCTTGATAATACGGGTATAGCCGCCCTTCGGAATACCCTGATAGGGATCCTTAAAATAGTTATTATCATAGGTATAACGAAGAGGAAGTCTCTTGATAATAAAGGACGGAAGGTCCTTACACTCTCTTCCCCACTGCTTGCGGGTATAGCCCTCTACCAGCTTCTCATACACATCCTGTCCCACCAGCGCCAGTGCCTGCTCTTCCAGGTTCTTCGGGTGTGTGATGTGCATGCGGCTGATCTGCTCCTGAATCTTCGCCTTCGCCTCTGCCGGAGTCCGAACTCCCCAGAGCTGGTGGAATGTATTCATATTAAACGGAAGATTATACAATTCATCCTTATACACAGCAATAGGTGAATTTACAAAGTGGTTAAACTCTGTAAACTGATTCACATAGTCCCAGATTTCCTTCTTAGAAGTATGGAAAATATGTGCGCCATACTTGTGGACCTGGATGCCTTCTACTTCCTCTGTGTAAATATTACCGCCGATATGATCACGCTTGTCGATCACCAGGCAGGTCTTGCCCTTCTTAGTAGCTTCGTGAGCAAATACAGCTCCAAAAAGTCCGGCTCCTACAATTAAATAATCATATTTTTTCATCTTGTGTTGCCCCTTTCTGTTATGGGAATGCAGATTTATTACGTCCGTTTTCTGCCAGACACTGATATACAATGTCTTTCATTCCCGGATAAAGATGTTATTATTATAACAAATTTTCAGAAAAAAAGGTAGCCCTTTCCATATAAGGACTACCTTTTTTATAAAACTTTCTTAATGGTCGCATCGCAACCTATAACACGCATCACGATGCACAACGATCATGCAACTGCATTATTTCGCAGCAACTCTGTCAAACTCATCTGTGATTTCTTTGGATGGAGCCTTCGTCACAAGGCTGACGATCACGATCATCACCAGACTGAGCAGGAAACCAACTGCCAGGGAATAAAGTCCTGTATAGGTTCCCAGTGTCTGTCCTCCGACTAACGGAATATAGTCCCAGATAATAACAGTAAGTCCGCCAGTCACCATACCTGCAATGGCACCTGGAAGATTGGTTCTTCTCCAGAACAGGGACATTACCACGATCGGTCCAAATGCGGAACCAAGTCCTGCCCATGCATTGGAAACCAGTCCCATAATACTGCTGTCCGGATTCCATGCAATGACAAATGCGATCACTGCGATCACAATAACCGTGATGCGGCTTACTTTCAGAATTTCCTCTGTGTCAGCATCCTTCTTGATAAAGCTGTGATACAGATCCTCAGATACTGCAGAAGCAGTTACCAGAAGCTGGGAATCCGCTGTGGACATGATCGCTGCAAGGATTCCGCAGAGGAACAGTCCGCCGATAAAGGGAAGCGCAAGCTCTGAGGTAAACACCTTGCGGATCATCTCAATAAATACGCTCTCAGAAGAAGCGGCTCCGTTCTCCCCAAGAATAACAGGAAGCAGATAAGCTCTTCCGATCACAGCGATTGCAAATGCAGCTGTCAGGGAAAGAAGATCCCATACAATGGCAATCGCCCAGGATTTCTTCAGTTCCTTCTCGTTCTTAACTGCCATAAATCTTACCAGTACGTGAGGCATTCCACAGTATCCAAAGCCCCATGCCAGCTGGGAAAAGATCTCTATAAAAGTATATGGTCTGTCTCCATTCATAAACGGGTTCAGATAAGCACCTGCACCGCCGGTCACGCCGCTCTGGGAGATCAGGTCTGTAAGATTGCCTGGAAGCAGGAAATACGCCACCAGCGGAACTACAAGCAGTCCGATAAGCATCAGGGTTCCCTGTACAAAGTCTGTTACACAGACCGCCATAAAGCCGCCCATGAAGGTGTAGCAAAGAATAACTGCAGCTCCAATGGCAAGTGCTATGTGATAATCAAGTCCAAATACGGTATTGAACAGCTTACCGCCTGCTGCCAGCGCAGAAGCTGTATACACCAGGAAAAAGATTACGATTACCACTGATGAGATCAGAAGCAGGATCTTTTTCTTATCACGGTAGCGGTTCTCGAAAAATGCCGGGATAGTCATGGAATTGTTTGCTGCGATGGTGTATTTACGAAGTCTTCCGGAAATACAAACCCAATTGAGAACAGTTCCGATAAAAAGTCCTACCGCGATCCAGATCTGTCCGGATCCAAAAGAATAAATGGCTCCGGGAAGACCCATCAGAAGCCATCCGCTCATATCAGAAGCCTGTGCAGAAAGGGCTGCCACCCATCCGTTCAGTCCTCGTCCTCCAAGGAAATAATCCTCTGAGCTGGAGGTCTTTTTCATGTAAACCGCGCCGATGACGATCATCATGGCAAGGTAAAACACAAAAGCAATCAGAATTATCACTGTTGTACCACTCAATTTTTTCTCCTCCTCTGTTATAAAATCTGCCGTCTCCAAATCATCCAGACAGCAAAATAACATATTTCATACTTTACCACAGAAGAGTATGAAAGTGCAAGTGATATTATATATTTTTTTGAAAGTATGCGTTTTATAAACACAGAATATGAAACTACTTATCCTTCCCTTTCAGATAAACATGCTTAATATACCACAAAGCCTTTTCTTCCCCTTTGTCATTGAGGATCCGAAGCAGCCCCTCTAACTCTTTTTTGGTCTGGGGATGTACAAACCACAGCTTCGGCTTGCTTTTCAGAAAATATTCCAGCGGCTTGTGATTGTCATATGCGTCCCCAAGATACGTCCTGGAGGCACTGATCCTGTCCATCACCATCTCTGCCACATATCTGCGGGGCATTTTCGCCCCCATGATCACATGCTCCGGATCATTTATGGAATAATCCACCCAATGCTCATAATGATGCTTATTGCGCCCTTTATGATGGAGCCAGGCGGTAGACACGCCAGTATCCTCACGTTCTGCGTTATTTGGACTTCTGTTTCCCTGATAATATTTGCAGCCCACCAGAAATTCCGATGGAGTATATTTGGAAAGGTCATGGAGAAGCCCCTGCTTGTAAAGTCCGATTCGGAAGCAATAGTGCATGACCATCAGCTTATGCTTTGTGATTGTTTTAAAGTGAAGCCATGGATGCATTGTCACCGGACCTCCTTTCCTTATTCTCAGCTTCTGTCACAGTATTGTCTGAAGCTGCAGTTTTCTTCCCTTCTGCGCCTGGCAGTTTTTCATTCTTTTTTCCTTTGCCAGTATGCTTTCTTTCAGGCTCCGGTTTCTTCACACCCTGAAGTACAACCACTGTACGCGGTCCCACCTCCACGGCTCTTTCATAAACCTGGCCATTTTCCCCATAAAATCCGTCACAGGTCAGATCTCCGGTATCCATCACTTTCTTCCACTCCATCCCCTCTGGCAAATTGGGAAGGGCAATATTCCTGGTTTCCCAGTGAAAATTATAGCCTGTATAAAGGAAATCATCCTCACTTCCATCCGGCAGCTTTGCATATGCCCCGCACAGCATCACGCCGATCATGCGGCTGGTATTTTCCATGTTGCAGAACCATGCACGTTCCCCATGAAAAGACATATCCGGAAATCCCTTGCCAAGGTAATCTGCCTCTTTCATGCTCTCACTCATATGAAGGACAGGATGAGCCTTCCGAAGTGCAACTGCCTTTTTTACAAAGGCAAGCATACTGGCATTTCGCCGCAGTCCCCGCCAGTCAATCCAGCCAATGGAATTGTCCTGGCAGTAAGCATTATTGTTTCCCTCCTGGGAATTGCCGATCTCATCACCGCCATAGATCATGGGTACTCCCTGGGAAAACAGCAGCATGGAAAAAGCGGCTCGCATCTGGCGCTCCCTCATCTGACGGATCCACTGCTTCCGGCTTGGTCCCTCAATGCCGCAATTCCAGGAATAATTATAGCTGCAGCCGTCGTTATTGCCTTCCCCATTTGCCTCATTGTGCTTATAATTGTAGGAAACAAGGTCATTTAAAGTAAAACCGTCCTGGCAGGTAATATAATTGATCACTCCATGGTCATCCGGATTATGACGGATACGGTACTGCACAGCCGGAACCATATCCTCATCGCTTTTCAGGAATCTGCGCATATCCTGCAAAAATCCCAGATTATATTCCGCAAAGCATCGCTTTCCTGGTCTGCGGTTCTTATAAAGAGCAGCCGTATCCATTCCTTCTGCCATGATCTTCGTTCCTGCAAGCAGGCCATCCTTCATGATCAGGTCAAGAGGTGCCCCTTCTCCCAGAATATGAAAGCCGTCCACATGATAATTCTGTTTCCAGAACTGCACTGCACGAAGTGCCATTAAAGGATTAACTTCTGCTGGAAAATACATTTCCATGATACAGCCAATCCCTGCTTTGTGAAAAGCCCTGATCATGTCACAAAATTCCCTGTGGGGATCCCGGGTAGCGCAATAAGCACTCTTTGGCGCAAAATAAAGACCATTTCCATATCCCCAGTAATTTACCTCGTCTTTTTTCCCCTTCTGGGAAACCAGACCGTCTGGCTCCTTTGGCGGAACCACCTCCATAAATTCATAGGCCGGCATAAGCTCTACCGTATTAATGCCAAGCTCCTGCCAGTATGGGATCATCTGTACCAGACCGGAAAAAGTTCCCCGGAGACCTGTCGGCAGCTTAGCCTGCCTGGTGTATCCCCGAACATGTACTTTATAAAGGATCATATCTCCAAAGTCTGTTTCCGGTGCTTTCTCATCCCCCCAGTCATAACCATTTCCTGACCAGAAGCCGCAGCGCACCTTATGGGGATCTTCCTCCCACGCTGCCCCAAAGTGCTCTCTTCCACTGATTCTGCTGGCACAGGGATCCAGATAGATTTCCCCGTTTATCTTAAAATTGTATTCCAGATTGGTTACATTTAATTTTTTCATAAAGACAGAAAAAATCCGTCCTGTACGATATTTTTCATCCAGAAGAAGCTCATAAAAGGGCTCTCTTCCCCTCTTTCTGTAAAGGAGCAGGTAAACCTCGGAATCCTCTTCCGCTTCCACTGCAAAATTATATCCATCTGCCATCTGGGTTACCCCAAGTAAAAGAGGATAACCATATGTCACAACCACGCTCTTATTTCCCGGTATTGGCACTTTATAAGCCCTCCTGTCTTTGTCTGCTGTCTCGTCTGTAGCCATTTTTGTACACAGAGCACGTTTCCCAAAGGGAATCTGCACAATGCAATCTTTCTCATGAAATAAAATCATCCGATAATATCTGTTTATCCCCAGATCCTGCCATACAGGACTCCCTATGGTCTAAAATTTCAGATCCAGCTCTACCGGACAATGGTCGGACCCCATTATCTCGCTGTGGATCTTCGCATCCTCCAGATTCTCTTTCAAGGACGGAGAGGTGATAAAATAGTCAATTCTCCATCCGGCATTCTTCTCTCTTGCCTTAAATCGGTAAGACCACCAGGAGTAGGCGCCCTCAAGCTCCGGATAAAAGTAACGAAATGTATCAATAAATCCAGCTTCCAGAGTTCTGGTAAAGCAGGCTCTCTCTTCATCTGTGAAGCCTGCGTTCATTCGGTTGGTCTTAGGGTTCTTCAGGTCAATTTCCTGATGTGCCACATTCATGTCTCCACAGCAGATCACAGGCTTTTTCTCCTGAAGCTTCAGAAGATAAGCCAGGAAATCTCTTTCCCATTCCATGCGGTATTCCAGTCTTCGAAGCTCGGACTGGGAGTTGGGCGTATATACGGTAACCAGATAAAAATCGTCCATCTCTGCAGTGATCACACGGCCTTCTTTATCGTGTTCCTCTATTCCAAGTCCGTAAGTCACGGACAACGGCTCTTTTTTCGTAAAAACAGCTGTTCCGGAATATCCCTTGCGGTTCGCGTAATTCCAATATTGATAATAACCTGGAAGCTCCAGCTTCACCTGGTTCTCCTGACATTTGGTCTCCTGAAGGCAGAAAATGTCTGCGTCCAGCTTCGCAAAGCTTTCTTCAAAGCCCTTGGTAATACAGGCACGGATTCCATTTACGTTCCATGATACAAGCTTCATGTTGTTCTCCAATCTGTAAAAATTTATATAATGCACAAAAATCCTTCTGTACATGATTTTGCCCATTTTTTCAAAGTTTCCAGTGAACTTCATTCACAAAAAACCTCTCATAGGATATTGCCTGTGAATATTCAATATATTCTAACACTTTCTTCATTATAACACAGATTTCCCTATTCACAAAACCCTATTTTTCTGGTACAATCTAAATATTGTCCGGGCATACCGTTACCAGTGAAAATGAAGCTAAAGAAGTCCCGGTGTTACCTTGTTTTACAGCATGAACATGCTTTTTCACAGGTAACATATAAATACAAATTTTTTATAAAGTGAGGTATTTTTAATGAGTGATTCAGATATGACAAACTCCTGCAGCAGCTGTGGAAGCAGCTCATCCTGCGGCGGTTCCGACTGCTCCACATGCAGTGGATGCAGCACTGACGCAAACCAGCACAGCACCATTACTCTTACCATGGAGGATGATACTGAGGTAGAATGCGCCATCCTTACCATTTTCCCGGTAGATGCAAAGGAATATATTGCGCTTCTTCCTCTTGACGAAGAGGGCCAGAATCATGACGGTGAAGTTTATCTGTATTCCTTCACCCGCACTGCAGAGGGTGCTCCCATGCTTTCCAACATTGAGAGCGACGAAGAGTACAATAAGGCTGCTATCGCATTTGACACTGTTTTACAGAATGCACGAGAAGCAGAAGCTGCCGGAACACCTTTAGAGTAATCTCTCCGGTGGTCTTTAAAGAAATTTCCTGCGGGAGCATCAGAGTAATCTTCCCGGTGGTCTTTAAAGAGATTTCCTGCGGGAGCCTGTTTGAAAAAGGCTTTCTGCAAAATTTGAAAAAAACTTAAGCACAATAAAAGCAGGTATCTGTGATTGATAAATTCATCACATTTACCTGCTTTTATATTTCCCATAGAACTGCGAGGGCGCCGCAGCGGGTTACTTCGTCGTACTTCCAAACCCGCCATTTCTCACATCTGTCACATCATCATCTACGGTAATCCCGTACTCAACGAAGATTCCCTGCATAAAGCCTGTATCTGCCTTCAATTCTACCACTTTATTCTCATTGGTATCATTTGTCAGCTTGGCAAAAATATGGCCTTCATTGTCAGAATAAAAATAATCGCTGTCAATAATCCCCACCGTATTATTCAGCTGCAGACGGAATTTGAATCCCAGGCCGCTTCTTGGATAGCATTTCAGCACCCATTCCTGATCCATCTCCACACAGATCCCGGTCGGAATCTTGATGGTCTCGCCTGGCTTGATGGTAAAATCAGCCGGGGAAAAGAAATCATAGCCTGCGCTTCCGGCAGTAGCCCGTCTTGGAAGACGGATTCCCTCATAAATCTTCTCTGCCTCGTCAGCAGACACGCCTTCAAAAGCATCCATCCAGTCTGCCACAAAGCGCTCTTTACTTACTTTATGAAATTTTGCAATTCTCTTCATGTTTCCTCCTGTTTATCCCGTGCAGACGCATTTTCCAAAGCTCCGGCTCTGCAGCGGATATAAAGAATGCCGGGCACATCTGTCCGGCATCCCCCAAGCTGTCACTGTGCTTTTCCTACACAGTGGCCTTGCATTTTATTCTTATTTTGCCTCTGCCGGAACATCCTTGATGCTGAAGCTCATTCTTCCCATCTTGTCTTTTCCAAGGCAGATTACAGTCACTTTATCACCAAGTGTGAGAACATCCTCTACACGGTTGATTCTCTCCTTGCAGATCTTGGAAATGTGAACCATTCCCTCTTTGCCAGGTGCGAACTCAACAAATGCGCCAAACTCCTTGATGCTTACAACCTGTCCGGTAAGGATCTGTCCCTGCTCGAAGTCAGAAGCAATGATCTCAACCATGCGCTTTGCTTCCTGCATGTTCTTGTCATCTACGCCGCAGATAGATACAGCACCCTCATCTGTGATATCGATTTTAACGCCTGTGCGCTCGATGATGGTGTTGATGGTCTTACCTCTCTGGCCAACAACATCACCGATCTTCTGAGGATCGATCTGGATCTGGATGATCTTCGGAGCATATTTTCCAACAGTTGTACGAGGTGCAGGGATACATTTCTCAATAACTTCGTTAAGGATGTACTCTCTTGCTTCCTTAGTACGTCTGATTGCTTCTTCTACGATCTGTCTTGTAAGACCGTGGATCTTAATATCCATCTGAATCGCTGTGATACCGTCATGAGTTCCGGCTACCTTGAAGTCCATGTCGCCAAAGAAGTCTTCAAGTCCCTGGATATCAGTAAGAACGATATAGTCATCATCTGTGTCACCTGTTACAAGACCACAGGAAATACCTGCAACCGGCTTCTTAATCGGTACACCGGCAGCCTCAAGAGACATGGTGGATGCACAGATACTTGCCTGGGAGGTAGATCCGTTTGACTCAAAGGTCTCAGATACAGTACGGATTGCATATGGGAATTCTTCTACGCTTGGAAGCACCGGTACAAGTGCTCTCTCAGCAAGTGCTCCATGACCGATCTCACGGCGTCCCGGTCCTCTGGATGGCTTTGTCTCACCTACAGAATAGGACGGGAAATTGTAGTGATGCATATATCTCTTGCTTGTCTCAAACTCGTCAAGTCCGTCAATTCTCTGTGCCTCTGCAAGAGGTGCCAGAGTAGTAATCGTACAGATCTGAGTCTGTCCACGGGTGAACATAGCGGAGCCATGTACTCTCGGGATGATATCAACCTCTGCTGCCAGAGGACGGATCTGTGTGATCGCACGGCCGTCCGGACGTTTGTGATCTTTCAGGATCATCTTACGAACGGTCTTCTTCTGATACTGGTAAACAGCCTCACCAAGAACAGCAAGCCACTCCTCTTTCTCTGCGAAAGCTTCTTTCAGCTTGTCTGTGATCTCTGCAATATTGTTCTCTCTTGTCTGCTTGTCATCAGAGAATACGGCAACTTCCATTTCTTCCGGAGGAACGATCTCCTTGATGGCATCAAACAGCTCCTGAGGAACTGCACAGGACTCATAGCTGTGTTTCTCTTTCCCGCACTCAGCGATAATCTGATCGAAGAATCTGATGATTTCCTGGTTTACTTCATGTGCTTTATAAATAGCCTCGATCATCTGATCCTCCGGAACCTCGTTGGCACCGGCCTCGATCATGATAACCTTATCTCTTGTGGAAGCTACTGTCAGCTGAAGGTCAGAAATATCCTTCTGAGCCAGTGTAGGGTTCACAACATACTCTCCATTGATCAGGCCGATCTGTGTCGTTGCACATGGGCCATCAAATGGAATATCAGAAATACAGGTAGCAAGGGAAGAACCAAGCATAGCCGGAATCTCCGGGTTGCACTCCGGATCTACAGACATAACCATGTCTACCAGTGTTACGTCGTTTCTGTAATCCTTCGGGAACAGAGGACGCATAGGTCTGTCGATAACACGGGAGGTAAGGATTGCGTGCTCGCTTGCCTTTCCCTCTCTCTTATTGAAACCGCCCGGGATCTTTCCTACGG
>OLQI01001018.1_pt1 | contig 20803 bp, 12 predicted proteins | sample 1672171 | NCBI WGS metagenome assembly OLQI01 (sample SAMEA3136655, study PRJEB25190) | human gut metagenome
TTAAAACATGTATTTTTCTCCCACATCGTTTCTTATTAATATCTTTCTTCATAAGCCATACAACCAATCTTCACTAATTTATTAAACTTTTAGAATTATATTTTACTATATCCCTCCACCCTTAATTAATCATAAAGTTAAGGGATAATCTTATTCTCAACTAACAGTAACTACAGAGAACCTGTCATTTAACTTTAACCAAGAATGATTAATTGACGACTGCTCCTTTTACATACTTACTTTGCGTAAAGACAAAATAGCAGCATTAAAATAAATAACATCAATAATACTAATAATGTTTTAGAATGTTTTAGCACCTCAGCTGGATCGCCATCAGAACTACCACTTTCAATAATTAAACAGTAATCTGCCACAATGACCATTGCCAACGGAACTGTATATACCAGTAACCAATTACCCGCAATTGACCAGAGCGAATAAAAGACAAGCGTTAAGCCAATAAAGACATACATAATCTTATCAAGAAAGGCCATACTGTACGCCTTCAATACCTTTCGGGTACTAGTTCCTTTTCTCAATTCATTGCGCCGTTTACCAAAACCAAGAAACATGGAAGCAGAAATCACGGTAAGCAATAATGAGTCGGAAATAGTAATATCTACTAATACTCCACCATACAGAAGGCGGATAACAAAACCAATTGCAATAATTACCACATCGACCAGCGGAAAGTTTTTTAGGCCATTACTGTATGCAATATTCATTACTAGATAAAAAATTGGAAAACCAAATGATCCCCACGGATTATAGCATACTCTTGCTAAATAAGTCATAATCCCAGTACTAATTACCAATAATAACGTCAGAAAAATAACGGCATGTTGCTTACTAATTTTTCCACTGGCAATCGGGCGAAAACGCTTTTTAGGATGTTTCCGATCTTTATCAGCATCTTGAATATCATTGATAATATATACCGATGAAGCAACAAAACTAAATGCAATAAAGCCTAATATTAATAAGAATAATTTATTTAAATTAAAGAACTGTCCGCTGAAGAATAACGGAACAAAAATCAAAGAGTTCTTTACCCAATGAAAGGGCCTAATAAGTTTCAGGTACTGTTTCATAGTCTTTCTTCCTTCTAACTAAACCAACAACGTATCCAATAATTACACCCATCCACGCTAACAATGACATAATCAGTGTACTATTATCTAAGAACGAATTATGGTATTTGATAACAACGTTCTTATTATGCTCAGGGACACGAACTTGGATAGTATCCACACTAGTTACCATAGGTTTTTCAAAACGGCCGCTTCCAGTTTTGACAAGGTCGTTTTTATAGTAGAGTACCGGTAATTTTACAAGAGTTCCTGCTTTAATACCAGCTAGCTTATACTCTATTTGGTTCGGTCTGCTGGTTAGCCGATCAGCAAAGGGTACCTTTTTACCATCTATAATAGCCTGATGTGTTACCACTGCAGTATTCACTTTATCTTTTACCGCCACTGGGAAGTAATCAAAGGAACCGTTGTGTCCATAATAATAGAACATATTATGCCAGTTCCTCTTTGTTAGATTATAGCTGCAATTATTTTCACTCGGATAATAATTTTCAACGGTCGGGCGTTTATTAAGCAGTGGTACCTGTGAACGTTCATTAATAATCTGCTGACTGGCTGTTAGTCCCAAGCACCCAACAATCATTAAAAGCATCAGCAACGATAAGCTCACGCTGACCCGATAATTATTTTTTAACTTAATCGTCCATTGCTCAATAATAAATGAGAGATAAATACAGAGCATCACGGTTGCCAATCCATTAAGCCGGTACGGAAATTGCAAGTTGGCAATTGCTGTATTGGTAAACTTAAACCAAGGAAGCAAACTTGTTGTCATCAAAACAAATACTATTCCTGAAAAGTACGAATATTTTTCAACTACTGGAGAATACTTTAAATAGATGAAGCCCAGAAGAACCGTTAGAATTAGTACCGTTCCTACAACGGGTACGGGCATGTTATTAATTGAAAACTCAATTACTTGCATTGGCTGCTGAATAAATCTCAGCCCTTTCCAAGATGCACGCAAATGATTTCCTAACACCTGCTCAAAAAATGGAAATAAATAGAAAGCTGTTAATAAAATGCTTAGTCCAACTGCTTTAATTCCAGATAAAATTCTCGCCTTTTTTTGCGTTACATTACGCCAGAAAATTAACAACGTCATTAGCAGGAAGCAAGCTACTAAAGCAGTCGTTAGCATATGTGAATATAGCAACAGCGACATTCCAATTGCTAACAAAGGCCACTTGTCTTTATTTTTAAAGAAAGTCTCATAAAATCCTAACAATACTAGTGGCACAAACGTATACGCAATTGATTCTGCTAATACATTTTGATTAAAGACTAGGTAAAACCGATAGTTAGCAAAAGTATACAGCAGAGAAAAGATAATTGCGCGCTTTTTAGAATTGGAATACTTATGCATAGTATAATATGCAACACTAAGGGTCACGAAAGTCTCTAAAATGAGGTATAAATAAAAGGCACTAATTGGATTATGAGTAATCAAAATTAACAATGCCCATGGATATAATAACAACCATGGATAAAAGAAATTTATTCCGCTACCTACTTGGTTAAAAGTATACGTACTGATACGCGGAATCAATCCCCCTTGCTGAATATTCCTATATAGCTCTTCTACCCGATTAGCATGGAACATAAGGTCACCTGATCCCAAGATAAGGTGAAGCCTAGCAAAGCTCCATACATACCCAGTTGATAAAATTATAAATATCATAGTTAGCATAACTATGCTGACACTTTTTCTTTTCATTCAACATCTTCCTAAGCTTTAATATTTTGACCGATAGTTCTTGAAGGTTTTAAAAAGGTTACTCCAGGTTGTTGCATAACTTTACTACAATCAAATCATTACTTGTTTAGCGTACTTTCAAGTTACAGTGGTCTAATCCATCTCCTTGACAATTCCCTTTAACTTATTAATGGTTCCAGAAATTGTAAAATCGCTTAGATATATACTTCTTTCTTTTTCATAAAAAGGTTGGTAATCGTTGTAATGTGTATATACCCTTGTAATAATTTTGGCGAGTTCATCCACATTACCTCTTTTATAAATAAACTCGTTAAAGGTGTCTTTCAAAATTAGCGCTTGTCCAGTAATCGAATTAGAAAACTCAATTGATCGTATTTGTTATTGGCGATAATTAGATATGCATGTTTTTTCATTTTTATTTTCCCTACTTTTGATTGTAAATACAAATCCCCAAATATAAAGTCCAATTTGAACAACTCGGTAAAATTATTAAGTTCGAATGATATTCTCCCTTACAGCTTCGCCGTCAGCTTCACGTCCGGATACTTCTGCTTAAACCAGTTTTCGGCGAACTGGTTTTCAAACAGGAAGAGCGGCTGGTCGTGGATGTCCTTGACCAGGATGTTCCGCGAAGAAGACATCTTCTCGTCCAACTGGTCGGGGTCAATCCAGCGCGCGGTCTTGCTGCCCATCGGTTCCATGACAACGTCCGAGTTATACTCATTCTTCATCCGGAATTTAAAGACTTCAAACTGCAGCTGCCCCACGGCCCCCAGGATATAGTCGTTAGTGCTGTATGACCGATACAACTGGACAGCCCCTTCCTGGACCAGCTGGTTAATCCCCTTGTGGAAGGACTTCTGCTTCATCACGTTCTTGGCCGTGACCCGCATGAAGAGTTCCGGAGTAAACTGTGGCAGCTTTTCAAACTTGATGTCCTGCTTGCCAGTATAGATGGAGTCCCCAATTTGGAAGTTCCCGGTATCATACAGGCCGATGATGTCCCCGGCGACCGCCTTTTCAACGTTCTCCCGGGTATCAGCCATGAACTCCGTCACGTTCGACAGGCGGAGCGGCTTCCCGGTCCGTTCCAGAGTGACATCCATCCCCCGGTCGAATTCCCCTGAGCAGATCCGCACGAAGGCGATCCGGTCCCGGTGCCGCGGGTTCATGTTCGCCTGAATCTTAAAGACAAAGCCGGAAAATTCTGGATCGAGTGGCTTGACGACGTCGCCATCCGCCGTCTTGTGGTCCCCCGGCGCTGGCGCAAATTGGAGGTAGTTCTCTAGGAAAGTCCGGACCCCAAAGTTGGTCAGGGCCGAACCGAAGAAGACCGGCGTCTGGTCCCCCTTCGCAATCTTGCCCCGGTCGAGCTCATTGCCAGCGACTTCCAGCAATTCCATCCCGTCCAGGGCATCCTGCCACTCGCCGTCCCCAGCCAGCGGGTTGTCACCTTCAACGTTACCGTCTTCGTCTAACGGCAGGTATGGGTTCTCCGGGTCAGCCGGGTGAGTCAGGGCAACCCGGTGGTTAAAGCGGTCATAGATCCCCTTGAACTGGTGGCCAGAACCGATTGGCCAGTTCATCGGGTAGGTTTCAATCCCGAGGACGTCTTCCACTTCATTTAAGAGGTCGAGCGGCTCCCGGGCATCCCGGTCAAACTTATTCATGAAGGTAAAAATCGGGATCCCCCGCATCTTACAGATTTGGAAGAGTTTCTTGGTCTGGGGCTCAATCCCCTTGGCCGAGTCGATCACCATGACCGCGGAGTCCACAGCCATCAATGTTCGGTAAGTATCTTCAGAGAAGTCCTCGTGCCCCGGGGTATCGAGGATGTTGATCCGTTTTCCCTGGAAGTCAAACTGCATGACAGAGGAGGTCACGGAGATTCCCCGCTTCTTTTCAATCTCCATCCAGTCCGACTTAGCAAAATTCCCGGTCTTCCGGGCTTTCACGGTCCCAGCTTCCCGGACCACGCCCCCGAAGAGAAGGAGTTGTTCGGTAATCGTCGTCTTTCCCGCGTCCGGGTGTGAAATAATGGCAAAAGTCCGCCGCTTATTCACGGCTTCCGCCAGCTGTTTTGGTGACATTATCAGTATTTTCCTTTCATATTTAAAATTGCGCAATATCTTTTATATTTTAAGATATTCTGCAGTGTAAAGCAATCGGCCGCCAGCACTATTATACTGGCCGCATTGCTAAGGGACTCTCAGTAAAGAGAAAGTTTTCTACCCCTTTCTAAAAGAACCCCCTACCAGAGCGGTACGGAGTTCAGACTTTACTTCAAGTATTTCAAAGTATATTTCTTCCCAGCGGTAATATCATACTGGACTAGGCGGTAGTCCTGGAGGAGGCGCTTTTGCTGCCTGCTCAGGCTGCCCTCCCTGACCATTTGTCCATGTTCATTGATAAAGTCAGTGTGGGTGACCGCCTTGGCACTGTTGACATCCCCCTTGTCCTGGATGTTTTTGGCCATCGCCGGCAGCTTCTCAAAGACTTTCGTCAAAAGGGCCTGGTACCAGTTAACCTTAGAATTGGTCTGCTTAGCCACCATCGCGATAAAGTCATTCGGGCTGACCACTGCCGTGCTGGCCGTGAAGTTTTTTGCTCCATGCGCCCGCGCGTACTTGTTGGAATAAATAAAATATTCCGTTTCGTGCAGTTGCACCCCATCTTTGGTCATGTCATTCTGGTAGATTCCCGGCAGGTGGTCGCCGTAAAAGACGACCGTAATTGGACGGTTAATCCCATCAATCTGCTTGATAAACTGCTTCACGGCACCATCAGTGTAGTGAATTTCGGTACTAAACTCATCGACCTGGTTGGCACTCGTCCCGGCCGACACCTTTACGGCTCGATAGCGTTTCAGGTGGTGGTAATAATTCTCAGAATATGGGAAGTGATTCTGCATCGTTACCAGGTTGATGAACTGGCCGTGCGGGTACGCCGCCAGCTGGTCCAAAACATTCTGGTAGGCAGTCTGGTCAGACAAATAGGGGCTCTGATCAATCCGGTACTGGTGCTTAATCTTGTCCTTGCTGCCCAAGTAGAAGAACTTCGCAAAGCCAAACTTCGGGTAAACAGTAGTCCGGTTATAGAAGGTCCCAATGTAGGGGTGGATTGCTACCGCGTGCTTGAAGCTCCCCACAATGGATGGGTTGTTCTTCAGCTTTCCCACCAGCTGGGTGTACGGGACCGGCATCGTCGGTGAGAAGTTGCTGATACTATAACCGGTGAGGGTCATATACTCCATGTTGGCCGTTCCACCGCCATAACCAGAACTAATCATTATCCCCCCTGTATTATTTTTTTGCATTGCCTTAATTATGGGGATGGGGTTGCCCTTTAGTTTGACCCCTGGTACCCGGTTCGGGTCGGAGAAACTTTCACTCAGGTTGAAAATCACCGTCTGCTGGGCCAAGTCGTTGTGCCGGTGGCGGTTGATTGCAACGGCTTGCTGTTGGTAGTCCTTAACAATCCGTTCCATGCGCGCCTGAGAATAGCCCGCTGGCCGTTCCATGACTTTCACATCGACGTTGTTCATAAACTGAATCAGGGGGCCGTTGATTCGGGCCCCACTCAGCTGGTTGTAAAACATTGGCTGGTCGCCCAAGGAGGTCATAAAGTTGCTCAACGGCGTCCCGGAGTGGTTCCAAAAAAGGCAGCCCGCCAGGAGAAATGGTGCCAGCAACAGGTAATAAAGCCGCCAGTGCCCATGGAAAGCTACCGCTACCGGGTGGTTCTTCTCCAGCCAGTAGACAATTCCGGCCAAAACGACTATGCCGACTGCCGCCCCCACCCAGAGGGCAGGAGCAACCATTCCGAAGAGGCTCCCCGCAACTTTCAGCATGGCAAGGTCCGACGGTAAGATTGGTTCATTCCGCGCGGCAATCTTTTCACGGTTGGCGATGACGAAGAGGCAGCTCAGCAGGATGACGATTGCCAGGCTGGTCCAGTAGCGCTTGCTGAGCGCCTGGACGAACCTGATGATTGTGAACAGAATCAACGCCGTCAGTAGTACCAACAGCCCCCGCTGGGTAAAGGTGTAGGAAAAGAGGTTGTATTCTGGCCCCACATTTGGCTGGATGTGCCAACTGCTACTCATTAACAACTGCGAAACCAGTGCAATGAGATAGGCAGCGGCTGCCACCAGCAGGTCGGGGCCCTGTCTTTTTACCAGTTTAATTAGAGTCGCCTGCTGGGTGGGAAGGTCCTGGTCAGCAAAGCTGTCAACCCGCCGCCCGATTCTTTGTACCCAACGAGTAGCCAAAAGCCGTTGCCAGCCTGCTGCCACCAACAGGGCAATCGTAATGGCGATGATGGTCAGGGCCGCGGTCCGCACCGTAGATTGCTGAACGGGTTTTTCTTTGGCGATTGCGGCGAGAACGGCCAGGACAGAACTATTGGTCACAATCACCAGAACTGACAGCAAGTAGGACATCACTGGGCGGCAGTGCAAGGTCTTCGCCGCCACTTGTGCTATAAAATAGGCAGCGAGGACCGTTAACACATTGGTAACCGTTGTAAAACGGCCGATGGTCGTCCCGTCAAAGCTCAGAAACGGCATTAGCCCCTGCAAGAGCAGGCTGGTTCCCAGGCTGACTAGCGCTCGCACTAAGCTCGTCCCAATTCTGCGGGCTGGTCGGAGGTTGCCGCCCAGAAGAAAGAGGATAGCATAGAAAAGTGCCAGGAAGTTGTCATTCCAGCCCCAAATGTTGGCTGGGCTGACAAACGGGATGGCAATTAAGCCCCACAGCAGAACCGTTAGCCGCCGCTTGTCCATTTGAGCTGATAAGGCAGACATAATGAGCAGCCCGCCAATTACCCCGGTAAGTAGCGGATAGCCATTGCGTAAAACCGGCAGCAGACTATCATAGACCGTCGTTGGGTAGTTAGTGACCCCGTTGTCGGTTAGGGCAATTGCCAAGCTGAGCAGGACACCCAAAATCAGTGTGTTTAGCCAGACTTTGATCGCCACCCCCGCTTTTTGTCTGTGGCAACCCAAGTAATAACCCAGCAGGATGACTAGCAAATCCGGGCCGACCAAGGTCAGTCCCTTAATCATCAGGTAGGCACTGGTGTGCAGGCTAGCCGTGTTATAGCCCGCCAGATGAGGCGCCAAATTCCAGTAGACTTGGGCGACCCCCGCCCAGGCCACCAGGAATATCCAAATTACGTTACTTTTTACTCTTTGCATTCTTAAAGGTCCTTTTTTTATAATCCTACCTATTATTACCCAATCCCGAACCGCCTTCAAGCAAAAATCAGAACTGGGCAGCAAAAACAAAGTTTATAGAAAAGTTAAACTCCGTTAATGGCATTGAATTGCCCCCACCATCTTTGCTATATTAGAAAACGTTAGAAATAATTTACAGAGGTATATTTGCAATGGATAATAACGATCATCGCGAATCTCGCGAAGAATACCGTAAAAAATTAGAAAAGAAAATCTATGAAAATGCCCATCACCGGCCGACACCCGCGCCAAAGCGTCATCGTGAACGGCCACAAGGGAGTGGTGGCCGACCAACCCCACCACCGGTTCCCGAGAAGCACCACTATCACACGCCACGCTGGATGAAGTGGCTGATCTGGCTGCTGGTTGTCCTCGTGGCTGCCGGCGGACTGTACGAATACCATAAAGTCCACCAGATGGCTACTGGGGTCTTCAGCGGTGGCGACGGCAAGATCAGCAAGAAACTCCAAAAGGGGGAACCGGTTTCCGTCCTCGCCATGGGGACCGACGTCGGTGCCCTCGACCGGGGCAATAAGGGCGGTAACACTGATTCGATTGAACTCTTTACCATCAACCCGAAGACGAAACGGATCACGATGACCAGCATTCCCCGAGATACCCTGGTCCGGGTCAATACCGATGATGGGGCAGACTATGTTAAGCTCAACGCAGCCTACTCAATTGGCGGCCCGAAGCAGACGGTTAAGCAGGTCAGTGAACTGCTCGACGTACCGATTGACTACTACGCGGTCATTAACATGGGGGTTCTGAAAAAAGTCGTTAACTCCCTCGGCGGGGTGGAAGTCAACAATCCGTTTGCCTTTACTTACGAAGGCTACCACTTCAAGAAGGGCAAGCAGCACTTGAACGGGAACCAAGCCTTGAAGTACTCACGGATGCGCTACGAAGACCCGAACAACGATTACGGCCGGCAAAAGCGCCAGCAGCAAATCCTGTCAAGTGTGATTGCCAAGTTCAAGAAGTCTGGTTCCATCAGTTCAGCTAACAAGATTATGGACGCCGTTGGTGATGGGGTAAAGACCAATATTCCAATCGACGACATCGCGACCCTCTACGGTAACTACCACAGTGCGATGAACAATGTTTCAACTTACCACTTCCAAGGTCAGGACGCCACGATTGACGGGGTTTCCTTCCAAATCGCCAGTCCAAAGGAAATTAACCGGATCTCCAAGCTGGTCCGCAAGCAACTTGGTTTGACACCCGTTACGGTCAACAACCACGAAACCCGGATGTACAAGTCCCAGCCAAGCTATGATGGTTACAATAATACCGACTTCATCCTGCCGGGCGGTGCTTCCTATAATGATCCAGGAAGTGGTAACGGTAGCGATACGGTGACGACTGGACGTTCAAGTTCATCCCACAGCCGCTCATCATTAGAATATTAAAGTAAAAAGCCAAACTACGGTCATCAAAATCATCGTAGCTTGGCTTTATTAGTTTGACACTGTTCAAAAAGAAGCGTTCACCAGCACAAACTAGGGAACGCTTCTTTGTCATTCTAAGATAGATTATTGAGCGAGCTGCCGCGGTGCAAACCAGTAATCCACGTAGTCGCCATTATCATCCTTAGTAGCACTATAACGGTCAATCACCTGTAAATTGTGACCTTCGCTAATAGCACGCTGAATAGTAGCTGAACTGGCAAAATTGATGTTAAAACCCGAATTCAAACTATTGTAGACGCTCGGGTACGCTTTTTGTACATCTGGCCGTTGAACATTTTCAGCAACCTTCCGGGTAATCTCCCTTCCAGCAGTGGCATCATAAAGAATAACATAATGGTATGGGCGCCCAGCAGTTTGGTTGCTGGCGTGCCAGCCACTGACCTGGATGCTGCCATCACTATTGACCCGGAACGCATCTAAGTAGGCATTGTTGCTTTGGAAGCTCTGCGCATCAAAGAAGTGTTGGACGTAATTGCCCTCACCATTCTGGTCATCATCGGTATAGCGAGCCACTACCTGCAGGCGGTCACCGTTTTTCAGTGCTTGCATGATACTGCCGTTATTAATAGCAAACGAAGCTTTAAAGCCGCTCACCCCAGCATTGGCGATGCTACTATTAGAACTGGCGATATCTGGCCGTTCCCGATCAGCAGTAGCAATCTGCTGCCGCCCAAGTTCCCGATTGGTTGTGGCGTCATACAAAATGACGTACATCGCTTTAGCGGCCACACTCCGGCCATCAGCGTACCAGCCGCTTGCTTCAATCTGGTTACCGTTAATAGTAAACGACTCTAATTCTTGGGCACTCTGAGTGCTGTAAGGGGTCTGCACGGCGCTGAACCAATAATCGCTTCGGTGACCTTCCCCGCCATTGTCGTCACTATACCGGGCAACTGCCTTCAAGGAATGCCCCGCTAGAATTGCCGCTCGCAGGCCAGGAGTATTAGCAATATCAAAGTTCGCCACAAAGCCGGAATTATCCGCATTGAGGATGTTGGGGTAGGCCGCTAAAACGTCATTGCGCTTAGTCGTAATCGCCTTTGATCGTGCAACTTCTCTCCCGGTCTGACTATCAAGCAGGATAATCCACTGGTTCGGTTCCACTACCGATTGGTCACTGGCATGCCAGCCCGTTACCCGGAGTTGACCATTATAAATACTAAAGTCCTCCAGGTAGGCCTGATTCTGGTTATATGCCTGGGGTGTGAACCAGTAGTCTACCCGATTGCCGTCACCGTTTTTATCGTCAGTATAACGGCTGATTACTTGGATAGAGTCGCCATTTTGCAGAGCTGCTCGTAAGGCATCATTCATGACAAAATCAGCACTAAAACCAGACTTTCCACTATTGTAAACATTATTATAGGCGCGTTCAACGTCACCCCGGTTGATCAAAGTAACCCGTTGCCGAGAGATTTCCTTCTTAGTAGTAGCATCAAATAAGATCACGTAATGGTACTGGCGATCAAGCGCTTGGTCCGCCGCGTGCCAGCCGGAAACATGGATTCCAGCTTGGGATACCTGAAGTTTTTCCATGTTGGCAACATTTTGGTTAAGGACAACCCCATCAAACCAGTGGTCATTGTAATCACTATTGCCATCATTCGAGCTGGTGTAGCGGATAATGGCCTGAATCCGGTGACCATTAGCAATCGCATCTGCTAGGCTGCCATTCAAGGCAAAGCTGGCATTAAAGCCGGAGTTGTTAGCTCCGTATATATCGCCATAGACATTAGCAACATCAGGCCGGCTCACCGCACTGACCTGCTGGCGAGCTAGTTCGGCATTTCCATTATCCTGGTCCAGTAAGATGACATAGCGGTTGTTTTTCCCCCTCATTATTGTTATCAGCAAACCAACCGGCCACATTAAGCGTATTGTTGTTCGCATTGATATTAAAGTTTTCTAAATTGGCTGCGCTGGTTGCTTGATGACCCGCATAATTAGCAAACATCCCAAAGTCAATGGACCCATCGATAGAGCCACCCCAGCGGTCAGTATACTGCCAAGCCCCGTAGCCCATACTCCGAATATAGTTGCACCGGGCTGCGTTAGCGGAGTAGTCGTAATAGTACATTGCCACCCAGGTCCGCGCTTTGCCAACCGTGGAGCTGACATTGTATTGCCGGTCATAGGCTAATCCAGTGTAAACCCCGTGGTTGTTAAAGCCCAGCGAGCTCAGTGTTTGCCAAAAAACGTTCAGGTTGTTCACAATCCCTGCGTACTGAGTCTGGGGAACACTTTCGACATCGGCAATCATCAGGGTATCATTGCCCAAACCACAGGCACGTGCCATCTGGGCAAAGAGCTGGGCTTCCTGCTGGGCCTGAGCAGCCGTCGTGAAGCGGACAAAGTGGTAGGCCGAGACCGCCATCCCCGCTGCCTGAGCGCGAGAAACCTGCTGCTGGGCATAAGCATTGGTCCAGCTGGTACTTTCGGACAGCTTGACAACCACATTGTTGATTCCCTGGTTGTGGTACTGCCGGAAGGTCTCCTCAGAAATGTTCGGCTGGTAGGCGGAAATATCTAACGTGTCCGCAGTGGATAAATTGTTAGTTGCCGCGTAAGCCGCCGTCGTCACAGCGTTAGTATTGACCGGTGCCGCACTCATTTGCTGAACATTCAGAGTCGTCGTTGTAGCAGCGGTTGTACTATTTGCGGTCGTCTTGTCATTAACCACTGGGTTGCTGGTCTGCGTATCAGCTGTAGCAGTGCTTTCTGGCGCCGCATTAGTCGTCGAACTAGTGTTGGCTACTGAAGTTGCAACCTGACTAGTTGTGGTGGTTGCCGGGGCATCATCGGCTTGTCCATTGACCGTCCCAAACGCCATTACCCCAAAGGCAACTGCTGCACAGCACCATAGCTTTCCACTCTTGTACAATTTAAACCGTTTCTTGGCTTCCATCTTGACTTCCTTCCTTAACACTTTCTTATTCTGCATAAGAAAAATTATAAGGCTTTAAAAAGTAAAAATCCCGTTTGCAACGGGATTGTAAATAACTGTAACAGACAATTAATCAACCTGTTTTAAGAACTCCTGCAGGGCGTCCTGCCAGCTGATTGGCATAAAACCTGCCGCCTTAACCTTATCCAAACTCATGATAGAATGCCGCGGCCGGTATGCCTTTTGCGGATACTCTTCCGAGGTAACCGGCGCTACCTCTACCGGCTGGTCTTTCAAAATCTCGCTGGCAAACTCATACCAAGAGCAGGAGCCATCATTGGATAACTGGTACAGGTCGAATGGAATCTGGTGTTGAACCGCGTAAAGCATAAACTCCGCCAGGGTCCGGGTCCAAGTTGGCCGGCCAACCTGATCCGCAACGACGGTCAGCCGGTCATGGTCCTTTGCCAGCCGCAACATTGTGTAGACAAAGTTTTTACCATACTGACCGAAGACCCAGGAAGTTCGAATGATGTAGTACTTATCCATGATCTGTTCTACCAGCTGTTCGCCCGCCAGCTTGGCCTTACCGTACTCGTTCTTCGGGTTGGTTGGCGCATCAACCTGGTATTCACCTTCATTGGTCCCGTCGAAAACGTAGTCGGTACTGATATACACCAGAGTGGCACCCGCCTGTTGAGCGGCTTCGGCAACGTTCTTGGTACCGGCCTCGTTGACCGCCCAGTTCAAGTCTTTCTTTTCGTCTTCGGCTGGATCCACGGCGGTAAAGGCAGCACAGTGGAAGACGATTTCCGGCTGCTCCGTATTAAAGCGGGCGTCAACGGTAGCCTTATCGGTAATATCCATCGACTGGGAGTCAAAGGCACTGTACTCAATTCCCTGCTCATCCAATAAGTGGCGGAGTTCGGTCCCCAGTTGCCCGTTAGCCCCAGTAATTAAAATTTTAGACATAGGTTCTCCCTTCCGAAAAAAGAGGCTGCTGGTTCAACCCACAGTCTCTTTTTTCAATCCAAAGATAACGTGCTCGCCCCCCTGTCGAGGACTGGCTCGCACTTCCATTTTTACTTCAAAGCCGCCTTGGCCTTCAGTGGCTGCCACCAGTCTTCGTTGTCCTTGTACCAGTCAATCGTCTTCACGATTCCAGTATCAAAGGTGTATTCTGGCTTCCAGCCCAGTTCAGTTTCAATCTTCGTCGGGTCGATGGCGTAGCGCTTATCGTGGCCCAACCGGTCCTTGACGTACTTGATGTGGTCTTCGGAAATTCCCAGGTTATCCACGATCAGGTGAACGATCTCGTTGTTGGTCCGTTCGTTGTGGCCACCAACGTTGTAAATTTCACCCGGCTTACCATCACGGAGGACCAGGTCAATTGCTTGGCAGTGGTCGGAAACGTAGAGCCAGTCACGGATATTCTTACCATTCCCGTAGATTGGCAGGTCCTTGCCTTCCATCCCGTTAGAAGTCATCAGCGGAATCAGCTTTTCAGGGAATTGGTATGGCCCGTAGTTGTTGGAGCAACGGGTGATGTTAACGTTCAGACCGTAAGTCTCGTAGTAGGCCCGAACCATCATGTCAGCAGAGGCCTTGCTTGCGGAGTACGGTGAGTTTGGTTGCAGTGGCGATTCCTCGGTGAAGTAGCCGGTGGCTCCCAGGGTCCCGTAAACTTCGTCGGTGGAAACCTGCAGGAACTTTTCAACCCCCTCGCGCTTGGCTACATCCAAGAGGGCCAGAGTCCCCTGGACATTGGTTTCCACGAAGACTTCGGGATGGAGGATTGACCGGTCAACATGTGATTCAGCCGCGAAGTTGACAATGTGGTCAATGTTGAATTCGTGCACTAGGTGGGTGACGAGCTCCCGGTTGACGATGTTCCCCTTAACAAAGTGGTAGTGTGGGTTGTCCTTAACGTCGTCCAGGTTGTGGATGTTCCCTGCGTAGGTTAAGAGATCAAGGTTGATCAGGTTGTCATCCGGGTGCTTTTCCAGCATGTAGTGAATAAAGTTAGAACCGATAAAGCCGGCCCCACCAGTAACTAAAATATTCATGTTTACTTGTCCTCCCCGTAAGTGAAGTTAATTTCGGCATCCTTGAATGCTGGGTGGTGCTGATCCTTTTCGGAAAGAATCAGGTGGTCAACCGGCATTGGCCACTTGATGTCCAAGTCAGGGTCATCAAAGGCAATCCCGCGGTCGGCTTCCGGTGCGTAGTAGCCGTCAACCTTGTAGGCCACGTTGACGTTCGGCGTCAGGGTAACGAAACCGTGCGCGAAGCCCTTAGGCACCAGGAGCTGGCGGTGGTTGTATTCACTCAGGATGAAGCCTTCCCACTTGCCGTAAGCTGGGGAACCCTTCCGGATATCAACGATGACGTCGTAAATGGCCCCGGTAACGGCCCGCAACAGCTTAGTCTGGGAATACGGTGCCAACTGGTAGTGCATCCCCCGCAGGACCCCTGGTTCCACGGACAATGACTGGTTATCCTGGGTAAATTCAACGTTGACACCAGCTTCTTCAAACTTATTCTTCGTGTAAGTTTCGGTGAAGAAGCCCCGGTGGTCACCGAAGACGTCGGTTTCCACAATCTTGGCATCAGGCAATGACGTATTAATAACTTTCAATGACATTAATTACTCGCTCCTTAATCTTCCTTAGCCAGCCGTAAGAGGTATTGGCCATAATCATTCTTCTTTAGCGGTTGAGCCAGCTTGACCAGCTGGTCCTTGTCGATGTAGCCCATCCGGTAGGCAATTTCTTCGAGGGCCGCGACCTTGAGATTCTGCCGGCGTTCAATCGTGGCAATAAAGTTGGCCGCTTCCAGCATGGAATCATGGGTCCCGGTGTCTAACCAGGCATAGCCCCGGCCCATCAGCTTGACGTCGAGCTTACCCCGGCGCAAATATTCCTTGTTAACATCGGTGATCTCCAGTTCGCCCCGGGCAGACGGCTGAATGTGCTTGGCGATGTCAACTACATCATTGTCGTAGAAGTACAGGCCGGTGACCGCGTAGTTGCTCTTTGGGTGCGCCGGTTTTTCCTCAATTGACAAGGCGTGCATCTGGTCATCGAAGTCCACGACCCCGAAGCGTTCCGGATCGTTGACATGGTAGCCAAAGACGGTCGCCCCATTAGTCTTCCTGGCCGCGGACTGAACCAATTCGGACAGCCCGGCACCATAGTAGATATTATCGCCCAGAATCAGGCAGACACTATCGTCACCAATAAAGTCCTCACCAAGGATGAAGGCTTCCGCCAGTCCGTTTGGCTGCTCCTGAACCTTGTAGGAGAAGTTCAGACCCAGGTCAGAACCGTCACCCAACAAGTTCTGGAACAGTGGCATAAATTCCGGAGTAGAGATCACCAGGATGTCGCGAATCCCCGCCAGCATCAGGGTTGACAAGGGATAGTACACCATTGGCTTATCATAAACTGGAATCAGCTGCTTGGAAATTCCCCGGGTAATCGGGTACAGGCGGGTTCCCGACCCACCAGCTAAAATAATTCCTTTCATAATGGCCTCCTTAAAATGCCAAAATCCATGTTTAATTTTAGCACACATAGACAGGTAATAATGATTAAAAGCAGTTAAAAAACATTAATCGCCATGCCATTTAGGTCGAGCTTACTATGTCAAGTTAAAAGGCCAGGAAGTAATCCTGACCTTAGTGGACTATTTAATTGTTACGTTCACTGGTTTAAACCAGTAGTCAATGTAGTTGCCTTCACCCGACTTGGCATCACTGTAACGAGAAATTACTTGCAGGTTATGCCCGTTCAGTGCTGGGTCAACGGTCAGGATCGTGCTAAAGCCAGACTGGCCAGCATTATAGATACCCGCCCTGGCCTTAGCAACATCTGGACGAACAGTTGCTGGAATCAGTTGCCGCTTAACTTCATTGCCAGTTGTGGTATCGAAGAGAATAATGTAGTGGTAGGGCTTGCCTACACTCTGATCGGCAGCGTGCCAACCCGCAATATGCAATTGATCGCCATCAATTTGGAAATTTTCCAAATTGGCTGCATTTACGTTGAAAGTCTGCGGCGCAAACCAGTAGTCCACGTAACTACCATTGTCATTCAAACTATCACTATAACGGGAAATGATTTGAATCTGGTCACCATTGGTCATCGCCGCTGTGAGTGGAATGTCAACGCTAAAGCCGGAGTCACCGGCTCCGTAAACGTTCGGGTAAACCCGCGTAACGTCTGAACGATTAGTCGATGTAACCAGGCGCCGCGCAATTTCCCGCTTCGTCGTGGCATCATAAACGATTACGTAATGATACTTCTTACCCACACTTTGATCAGCGGCATGCCAACCACTAACATGCAACTGGTTTCCTTGAATCTGGTAATTCTCAAGGTAGGCCTGGTTAGCCGTAAAGGTCTGCGGCGCAAACCAGTAATCCACGTAATTACCTTCCCCATTTTGGTTATCACTATAACGGGAAATAACCTGGATTTGGTCACCCGCCAATGCTTGATTAAACTTCAGCTTCAAACTAAAGCCGGAATTAGCAGCGTTATAGATGCCCGGATAGACATTGACGACATCATTCCGGGTGGTCGTATTTACTAAGTACCGTCCTAGCTCGGTCTGCTTCGAACCGTCATAGATAATAATGTAGTGGTACTTCTTATTAAGACTGGCATCGGCGGCGTGCCAACCAGCGATGTTGATGTTACCAGTCTTGGCATCCAAACTCATGTTTTCCAAGTTACCAGTATTGGCATTGAGGGAAACGGCGTTGTAATACAGGTCCTTACCGCCATTAATTTCCCCATTCGTATTGTAGGTGTAGCGGGAAACCACCTGAATGTTCTTACCAGCAAAGGCACTGGTGTATGGAATTGAGAAGTCAAAGCCACCCCAACCGGAAATCGTGGCATTCGGGTAGGCGTTCTGGACGTCCTGACGGTAGTTGCCCGCCACCTCGGTCCGGTACAGTTCCTGCTTAGTGTTCCCGTCTAGCAAGATGATGAAGTGGTGCATCTTGTTATCGTAGGAATTTGTCGCGTGCCAGCCAGCAATGTGCAGCTTACCGTCCCGGACTGATAAGTCATCAATATAGCCAGTATTCGTATCAAAGGCTTCCTGATCCCAAGCAGTCAAACCGTATCGTTCAATGACGGAGTTCAGCGTAGTCGTGTAGCTCGGGTCAGTTGCGTAACCATCCGCCCGAATTAGGTAAGTCACGTCCCGGTAGTTAGTCTTCCACAGCAGGTTGTGGTAGCGGCTGTTGGCGACCAGGAAGTAACCATGGTCCTGGACGGACTGAGAATTATTGTCATAGGCCCGGAAGGCATCGTTGATGATGACACTCCGACCACCGTAAACTTCCCGCGTGGGCAGGGTGACACTGTGACCGTTGTAGAAGCCCTTAATCCCAAATAGGTTGTGGTACTGAGAGGCCAGACTAGATTGACCCCAGCCACTTTCGATAATCGCCTGGGCCGCCGTCAGTGATGGTAATACCCCGTACTGCTTCCAAGTGGAGATGGCCCCGTCATGGATGGAATCCAGGAAGGCCTTCTGAGCCGCGGTCAAGCCGGCGGTATTCAGGCTGGCTGTCCCGTTACCGCCATTAGCTGCGTTAACTGGGGTCGCCGTTACATTGTACTGGCCGGTGGTATAGCCTGGATTCGTTTCCACGACCGGTTTGTTGGCCGCCGCCTGGACTGCGCCAGCATTGAGGCTAACGGCCCCATCATTGTTGGTACTACTGTTAGCAGCGACGGCACTTTGGGTGTAGGCCGCAGTTTGGTTTGTCCCCAAGTTTTGTCCTTGACTCGTACTTACATTTAAGCTCTGAGAATTATTGTTTTGCGTATTTGCGTCGGTCGTAGCCACTACCTGGACATTTGCATCGGCAGACTGGCTGCTATCGGCTTGGGCATCAGCCTGGAAGAACAGCAGGGATGCACCAAAGGTAAATAAAACAGGTAAAACGATTTTGACACGAGATTGTTTCTTGTTTTTCATTGTTTAAAAATTTTCCCTCAAATCTTAAAAACTAATAATCTAACTTAAACACCATTGATAATGGTAACATTGCAAAATTACAGGGAAGTTACAGGAAGTTTATAAAAGGCCCAAGTCATGAAATAAAAACGGCAACCACCAACTGCATTTAGTTAGTGATTGCTGTTTTAAATTCCCCAATTAAGATAATTTCCCTAATGAGCTAGGCAAAGACCCGCCGGATTCCGGCAATTACGTTCCGCTGACCGTTCAGGATTGGCTGAACCATGACCGATGGCGGCCAACTTTCGATGACCGTGTTGGGATCCAGCAGGATGGCAACGTGCCAAATCGTCCGGGTTCCCGGTTCGTAGTAGAAGACTAAGTCGCCCCGTTGCCGGTCATTCCAGCTGATGTTGGCAAAGTGCGGGTCGGCAAAGAGGTTCCGTGAATTCCACTCGTTGCCCGGATAACCGTGGTGGGTGGAACTAGCCGAGGTTGGGTTAATGCCGGCCGCATACAGGGCCTGCATTACTAGGCCAGAACAATCAACGCCCCATGCTGGCGCAGAGGAACAGCCAGCCCACCATGGCTTACCCAGGTACTGGTATGCAGCGTTGATCATTGCCTCAATGTGGGCTTGGCGGCCCGCCGCCGGGTTAGTAACCTGGAGCGGTTGGACGTAGCTGTCAATCCCGTACCAGAGGTCGTCCGAGTAACCCAGTGCCCGCCAAGTTGCCAGGTCGACCCAGCCGGTTGCCGGCAGACCGTGGCTGCGTTGGACATTCATAATCGCATAGGCATCTCCATACGTATACTGGTTATGGATGTTTGCATCCCCTAGCTTGCTCTTGATGAACCAGGTCTTGACCCCTTCGTAACCCGGGCCAATGTTATGACCGACCTCAGCCGGGTTCGCCTGGATTTGCTTATAATTAATCTGGTACATCCAGGACGGGTTTTGGTAAGCGTTCAGGTACTGGTTGTCTAGCCAGAGCTGACTGTAAGTTCCTTCGCCAGCGGCCTGGTTACTGTAACGGCTGATAATGCCGAAGCAATCATGAACCATACTCGGGTCCACCGTGAAGCTAGTGCTGAAGCGGGCCTGCTGGTTGTTCAAATAATTGCCATGGCTTGCCTGGAGGTCGCCACTGGCCGTATTAGCAACTTCGTGCCGGGCTACTTCCCGGTTGCGCGAGTAATCCCAGAGCAAGATCACATGATGGGGCAGACCGACGACAGAATTAGCAACGTGCCAGCCGGCAACGTTAATGGTAGTCCCGTTTTGACTCAGGGTATCTAACCAGCCATCCTGCTGGTTCAGGTCGATTTGGTTATTAAACCAGTAGTCCGAGCTGGCCGTCCCGTAATTTTCATCGTCAGAGTTACTATACCGGCTGACCACCGTCAAAGTGTGGTTCAGCGTTTCCGGCGTCAGAGCAAAGCTGACGTTGAAGCGCGCCTTATCCGCGTTGGTGATATGGGTGGCATTCAGCACGTCCGGGCTCGCAGTCGTTGGCACGTATTTGTGAGCCACTTCTTTATTAGCCGTCTTGTCAAAGAGGATAATGTAGTGCCCCGGCATGTAAACCGTAGCGTCATCGGCGTGCCAGCCGGCAACATTGACCGTCTTATTGGTAACGTCTAACGAGAAATTCTCCAAAAAGGCCTGCTGCTTGACTGGGAAGGTTACGACATTGTTAGTAAACCAGTAGTCTGAGTTTGCCGAACCATAATCCTTAGTAGTTGAATTACTGTAACGGCTGACCACAACCAAGTCATGGCCCACCATTTCCGGGCTAATATCAAAACTGGTATTAAAACGGGCCTGGCCAGCATTAGCAATGTTCCCATAACCAGCCCGAACAACATCGGTACTTGCCGTTGGTTTAACCAGCTGGTGAGCTATTTCACGGTTAGCAGTCCGATCAAAGAGAATGACGTAATGTCCCGGCATATACATTGACGCATCATCCGCATGCCAGCCACTAACGTAAACTTTACCGGCTGCTTGGTCAATTTTGAAGTTCTCGAGGTAGGCAGCCTGGTTAACCTTAAAATTAATTGCATTGTTATTAAACCAGTAATCAGAGTAGTGACCATCTCCCTTGGTCGAGTCACTATACCGACTGACTACTACCATCTGATGGCCCACCATCTCAGGTGTAATAGCAAAACTGGTGTTAAAACGGGCCTGACCACTATTGGCGATTTTACCAGCAGCGCTAGCAGCGACATCTGGGCTAGTGGCGTTCTTGACAATTTGCCGGGCTAACTCCCGGCTAGCGGTTTTATCATACAAAATGACCAAGTGGGTCGGCATGAAGGCGCTGGCGTCATCTGCATGCCACCCGCTAACAACCACCTTGTTATTCGCCTTATCCAAGTAGATGAAGTGAACCCCCATAGTTGGACGAAAGATTT
>OLQI01001026.1_pt1 | contig 20550 bp, 13 predicted proteins | sample 1672171 | NCBI WGS metagenome assembly OLQI01 (sample SAMEA3136655, study PRJEB25190) | human gut metagenome
CGCGAACGGTGCGCCTGTTTAGCGAAACTGGTGAAAAATAGATTGACGCTAACACCAGCTCCGCGGGCGTCGAGTCGACGTCGTACTCCATGACCTCGAGCGGCAGCAGGCCCGCGTATCTCTCGCGGCGGTCCTTGCTGTCGCGGATGTTCTTCAGCGCGCAGCAGAGGTTCTTCCCGACGAAGCCCCTCGCGCCGGTAACGAGGACGCGCACCCTACTGCACCGCCTCGTGCTCGCGGCCCTCGAGCGCCAGCTGCACGTACTCGGCGGTCTTGATCTTGGCGATGGTGCCCTCCACGTCGAGCCTCTCGGTGTTGTGGGAGGTGTAGGACTCGTCGGCCTGGGTCTCAACCTCGCCGTCGACGACGAACTTGTCGTAGTTGAGGTCGCGCGAGTCGCAGGCGACGCGGTAGTAGCCGCCCATGTCCTCGGCACGGAGGCGCTCCTCGCGGGTCATGAGGGTCTCGAAGAGCTTCTCGCCGTGGCGGGTGCCGATGACCTGGGTGCCCACGCGGCCGAAGACCTCCTGGACCGCCTCGGCGAGGTCGCCGATTGTGGATGCCGGCGCCTTCTGGATGAACAGGTCGCCGGGGTTGGCGTGCTCGAAGGCGAACTGCACCAGGTCGACCGCCTCGTCCAGGTTCATGAGGAAGCGGGTCATGTTGGGGTCGGTCACGGTGAGCGGCTCGCCCTTGCGGATGCGGTCGATGAACAGAGGGATGACGCTGCCGCGCGAGCACATGACGTTGCCGTAGCGGGTGCAGCAGATGGTGGTGCGGCCGGCGCCGTTGCGGGCGTTGGCGTAGATGATGGACTCCATCATGGCCTTGGACTTGCCCATGGCGTTGATGGGGTAGGCCGCCTTGTCGGTGGACAGGCACACGACGCGGTCGACGCCCTCGTCGATGGCGGCGTGCAGGACGTTGTCCGTGCCGATGACGTTGGTGCGCACGGCCTCCATGGGGAAGAACTCGCAGGAGGGCACCTGCTTGAGGGCGGCGGCGTGGAAGATATAGTCGACCCCGTGCATGGCGTCGCGCACCGACTGGGCGTTGCGGACGTCGCCGATGAAAAAGCGCACCTTGGAGGCGAGCTCGGGGGACTTCTCCTGCAGGCGGTGGCGCATGTCGTCCTGCTTCTTCTCGTCGCGTGAGAAGATACGGATCTCCGCCAGGTCGGTGTTCATGAAGTGCTTGAGGACGGTGTTGCCGAACGAGCCGGTGCCGCCCGTGATCATGAGGGTCTTGTCTTTGAACGTAGAGGTGTTAGTCATCTATTGCGCGCCTTCCATCGTCATAACGAGCAGCTTTTCTATCTCGTTCATAAACCGTTGTTTAGTGAAATTGGCCTTGTAGTAAGCGCGGCCATTCTCGCCGCAGGAAACGTAGGAGTCGGAGTTATCCAAGTAATCCGTCATGAGAGCCGCTAGGCCCTCAGCATCGCCAGCAGGAACCGCCCTGCCGCACCCAGAATCGTTGATGACCTGAACCGCGGAACCATCGATAGAGGCAAGAATCGGCTTGCCAGCAGCCATGAATCCTTGCAGACGACTAGGAAGCGTAGAATTGATTCCAGGGGCCCCGGGAACGTTAAGCGTAAGCAAGCAGCAATCAGCGTTGCGGTAGTAGTTCGGCATTTCCTCGTACGGACGACGCCCATGGAACACAACATGCTTTTCAAGCTCGTGGTCAGCAACATACTGCCTGCAGTACTGCATGGCGGAACCGTCACCTACAATGTGCAGCTCGAAATCATCGCGGTGCTTAAGCGAATTCACGGCCTCTAACACGCAAGGCATGTACTGAAGCTTGCCGATGTTGCCCATGATCAAGAACCGCACCTTGTCCGAAGGAAGCGCTGTAAGGTCCATGTCCAGGTATGAATCCTCGGCGTATTGTGGCAGGTAAAATACCTTATCGCGACTGATTCCAAACTCCTGATCGAAGTAATCGACATAGGAGCTGGCATTTGTCGCGCTAACGTTTGCCTGACGATAGATCTTCGAGCTCATGGCCTTGATAAGTGGCATCGCAAAGTTGAGCTTGTCGGGCAGCATCGCTTTAATCGCATCAGGCCAGAGGTCAGCGCAATACAGGAACACGGGGATACCGGTTCGTTTTTTCATTCGCATGGCGGGTTCGGACATAAGAACCGGAGACAGCTGATAGGCGAATATAACGTCGAAATCACTCGACAGTTTGCCAACCTTTTTATCGGCCTCCCGCATGTAGCTAAGATAGTTCTTCGCAAGCCCTCTGATTCCGGGCTTCCTGGGAATCTCTTCCACGCGAATGATGTTGACACCGTTATGAACCTGCTGGCGATTCTTGCCGTGCAGATATTCCTCGGGAACAACACCTTTGGGATAGTTAGGAATGCCAACAAGCGCAGTCACTTGGTGGCCGCGCCGCACAAGCTCTTCGCATATCTCGGTTATCTGAAAATGCTCCGGCCAATAATGCTGGCAGACCATTAGAATTCTCAACGTCCAGTCCTTTTCTTTCCATACATTGCACCGAAGGTGCCGGTAAAGCATTTCCAATTCATGTGGTAACAACGGTTCCGCACATAGTGAAGCTTGATCTTCTGCCGCATGCCGCTCTCAAAGGTCGTGGCGTTGCGGTCGGTTGCCTGCCATAGGCCGGTGATGCCCGGGATGACGCTCTTCAGCTCATCCTTCTCATCGTCGGTGAAGTGCTGATCGAACTCGTCGCGCGTGATGATGCGCGGACCGATTACAGACAGATCACCCTTGAGTACGCTGAGGAACTGCGGCACCTCGTCGATGGTGCACTTTCGGATGAACTGGCCCACCTTTGTGATGCGCGGGTCGTTATCGACCTTGCGCTCCACCTCCCACTGGTGCAGCTGATTGGGGCTCAGGTACTTCTGCACATCAACTGCATCAGAGACCATGCAGCGGAGCTTAAGCACGCGGACCACCCGGCCTCCACGCAGATCGCGGCGCAGACATAGGCCATGGGAATCGCCAACACCGCGGCGCACCCGACGCTGAAGGCCATGTCGAACGTTCTCTTGCATATGCCGTAGAAGAGGGTTCCCTTAGGTTTCCTAAGCATGGGTTAGCACCCCACCAACGGAAAAATCTCGGGAAATGCCTCTAGCAGGCACCTCCCCCCGTTATCATTTCGACGACCGTGAGCGCCACGATCTTTAGGTCAGTGGCAACCCCGCGCTTGGCGATGTACTCAAGGTCGCGGCGGACCATGCCGTCGAAGTCGGTGTCGTTGCGATCCGTCACCTGCCACCAGCCAGTGACCCCCGGCTTCACTGCTAGGCGCTGCAGGTCGTACTCGGTGTACTCCGCCACCTCATTCGGCAGCGGCGGCCTGGGGCCAACCACGGACATTTGACCCAGGAACACATTCAGGAACTGCGGGAACTCGTCGATGGAGTGCTTGCGGATGAACTTACCGATCTTGGTGACGCGCGGATCGTTCTTCATCTTGAACATGGCACCTGCAATCTCGTTCTGCTCCTTAAGCTCGGCGAGGCGTTCGTCGGCATCTCTGTACATGCTGCGGAACTTCCACATGCGAAAGGTGGTTAAACTACCGTCGGAACGGGTGCGGCCCACGCGGATCTGGCTGTAGAACGGGTTGCCCTCGCTCTCAAGGCGGATGGCCGCGGCGAGCACCAAGCTCGGTACGGCGATGACCGCCAACACGCAGCCGCTGAACACGATGTCGAAGGCGCGCTTCACGGCACGGTAGGCCAGGCGCGAACGATCCCAGTCCATGATGGATTGCATGGCCTTGTAGCGACCGGCGCCCTCGCGCCGGTCCATGGCCTGAGCGATGAGCGCCGCCCCCGCGGGCGCATCCGTTGCATATTGAGGTTTATCCGACACGTTCTCTTCCAACACTTCGTCCCCGGGTCGGGGATCCTCCCTGTTCTGTGTGGCGATCGCCAGCAGCTAGGCGATCGCCTTTTTGAGGTTGCGCATTACACGCTGCTCATTTGAAAGCACCGCGAGGCCAACGCGGGTGGTTACGCGTCGGCCGCACAGGTTGAGCTCCAGATAAGCAGTGCATTTACGTCTATTAATGGTTTTGATGAGACCCTCGTGGCCCAACAGCGGACCAGCCGTCACTACGACCTAGTCGCCGTCTTTTAAGGCCTCGCTCATGGGCACCACGCGATCTCCCCTATTGGTAAAACTGCCAATGAGCTGGGTCTCTTCTTTTGCCAACGGCACAAACTGACCGCCCTGGGAAAGCACCCGGGCAAAGTCATCCATGCGCAGCAGGTACTGTTGCACGGTACGGGGATCTGCCGTATCGCAGATAAGATAACCGGGAAAGAGCGGCTTGGTCGTATTGACCCATTCGCCGTGTACTTTGATCTCGGTTTGAAATTGGGGATAAAAGAGCTCCTGCATGGCGCTCGCCGGCACCATGCGCTCGATGCGCTCGCGCATTACGTCTTCGCGACCGTTAATGACCTGGATCACATACCACACGAGCACCACCCCCTTGCTGTCTTACATGTGGCTCACGGGATTTGGGTATGGCTTCGCCAGGGCGCTTTTGCGCGAAGGCGCTCCATATTCAAACCCTGAGCCCAGTCAGACAAGCACGTGGCTCTGCCCCACCGTGAACGGTATGTATAGAAGCAGTTGCTAGAGTCGCGGACGTGTATCGCAAAAATGACCGCGACCCCAGCTGGCTGCGTGCGACCCAGTCAAGCGGGTACAAAACTGGACCGCACGCAAACAGCTGAAAGACCACTGTGGTTTGCCGAAGCAACTTATTGCACTTCCACTTGCGATGTTATAAATAACCGCAAAAACAAATGCAAAATTGCGCATGACAATCGATATTGGAGCTCGTGGTGTTTCTGGCACCGCCGTTACGGCCGGATGCTGATCGACCCTGCGCTTTGCGACTTGCTAGAGCCGTGAGCACAGTTGAACTCATGTAACGTTAGTTATCCTAGCACAAGCTGTTAGTGAAACTGATTTGGGCTGCGTTGGACAACATATCGTTCATTTGACGTGCTTAAGGGGGTTGTTTTGGGATGTTGTTCACGTTGGCGCAGGTTATTGGGGTGCAAGCGGTGATTAGAGACGTTCCTGAAGCCCGAAATGACCAGCAAGGCGTGCTGGTAATCGCGTTTGTCTAACAAACTATGTACAGACATGGGAAATTAATTGTGCAACTTTTTGTTGGCGTAGGTGGGGTTTGCAGCGCGTGGTGTTTTGGCATGAAAAAAGGCATTCGGGATACCGAAGGCCTTTGAATTCACGATGGTGGAGACGAGGGGGATCGAACCCCTGACCTCTTGACTGCCAGTCAAGCGCTCTCCCGGCTGAGCTACGCCCCCGTGACGAGGTAGTACTATAGGGGAAGTTGGCGCGGCGTGCAAGGACTTTTTTTGGGTCAGATTCTAAATGCCTATTGATATAGGTAAGCGATGGCGGTGCCGGTGTGGACTTGGATCGTGGCTGTTGACCTGACGACGTTGCTGATGCCCATGTCGGCCAACAGGTCAAGCGGGCTGTGATCTAGTTCCCACTCTAGGCCGTGTTCGCTTACCTCGGTGTTGGGGGCAATGGCGATGATGGAGAAAGTCTTGCCTTCGGCGCTTTCGATAGTCCACGATTCGCCTGCGCGAAGGATGCGGGCGACCACCTTGTCCTCGGCAATCCAGACTGCGGCGACATCGTAGCCTGCGAGCAGGCCCAGTACGGAAAGCGCCATGTCCGGACGGCCGCCGGTGGCGCAGGTCGCAACCACTTCGGCACCCGGCCAGCGACGGCGGACGGAATCGAGCGCCAGCGCCAGATCGGTATAGTCCTTGTACGGGTCGTGGCGCTCAACTTCAAAGTCGGTGGCGGCATTGACCAGCGCGCGACCCGCGTCACTCACCGTGTCTGCATCTCCCACGTATACATCGCAGCCCAGTCCCGCGCCCAGCAGTGCGTCGAGCCCGCGGTCCACGGCGATAACGTGGTCGCACTCCCCCGCTAGCCTACGCAACAGATCCGCGCTCGCCACCACGGGCGAGCCGCAGACTACAAGTACTTTGCAAGCCACGGCCCTCACCTAGCCCTCAAACGAAAGCACACAGTCAAGGTCCAGCTCCTCGTAGCTGTCGATAAAGATATCGCAGTTGGCGCGTACGTCGTCGCGCTTCATGCGGCCGTGTGGGTCATAAATACCTACACGCTTAAAGCCGGCGGCGCCGGAGCTCTTAAGGCCAAACACGGCGTCCTCAAACACCCATGTGCGCTCAAACTTGTGCCCATGGCGCTCCTCCAGGCGGCGCAGCGCCAGCTCGTATACGTCGGGGAACTGCTTGGAGCGACCTGCCTCGCCCGTGGTGGTCACAAACTCCATGTAGGCATCGAGCCCGGCGCCCGCAAGCGCAGACGTAACCAGCTCGGCCGGAGTGGACGTAGCCACGCACATGGCAATACCCGCCGCCTTCGCCTGCTCCAAAAATGCCAGGAGACCCTCGCGCGGCGGCACCTTGGAGTACCCATCGATCAAAATCTCACCCAGCTCGCGATACAGCTCCTCGCCATTCGCGCCAATGCCCCACGTGTCGTGGTAGGCCTGGCATTCGTCCTCCAGCGAAAGGTGCTCAAACTCGGCAAAATCGTCGACCGTCACGTCTATCCCGTGGCGGTGCAATAACTCTGGCTGAGCATAAGCCCAAACGGGGGTGCTATTAACTAGCGTGCCATCGCAATCGAAAATAAAAGCAACCTTGGGAGTGGCGATATGAGGCATAAACGAACCTTTCGATATCAAATGGTAAACATCCTGCTAAAAACGTTTTACCAAACGTCAGCCAAACAATTTTGAAACCCAAATTGGTAAAACTGTCAAGAGTTTTACCACGGCAATTCTGCCAGTGGTATAAACATGTCGCTTACCGATTAAACGCCCCTGCAAATCCGCTTTCGTCCATAAAACTAACGCACAGGTGTTATCGTAGTTTCTGCCGAAAGTTCCACCGAGCACGCGAGGTGGAACGAATCACAGAAACTTCGCCGTCCCTTCGATTCGTGCAGCCTTGGACCTTTCGCATCTAGTCACCAAGGCAACACGCTGCCGCGTCATGATGGGATCAAACGTGAGCGATACAAAGCTAAAGCCAACGGCTAAAAAGCCCGCAACCCGCAAAACGGCTCCGCACGCACCGGAGCTCTCCAAGGACGATGTCTACCTGTTTGGCATTGGTATGTGGGAGCGCAGCTGGGAAAAGATGGGCGCGCATCCCGACACGCAGAACCGTACGCGCGGCTGGCGCTTTTGCGTCTGGGCGCCCGACGTAAAGAGCGTCCATGTCATTGGCGAATTTAACGACTGGGATGAGGAAGCCAACCCGCTGGTGCCCGTGCATACGAGCGCTATATGGGAAGGCTTTATTCCTGGCGCCGAGCAGGGCCAGCTCTATAAATACCTTATCGAGACCAACGAGGGCGAAAAGCTCTACAAGGCCGATCCGTACGCCTTTAAGGCCGAGTGCCCTCCGGGTACCGCGAGCGTGCTGTGGACCCTCGATGGCTATAAGTGGAACGACGCCGCGTGGCTCAAGCGCCGCGCCGGTCACAACCACATGTCGCAGCCGCTCAACATCTACGAGGTGCATATTGGCTCGTGGAAGCGCCACGGCGATGCGCCGCAGGGCGAGCCCGACGAGTACGGCAACTACCCCGGCCCCATGGATCCCTTCCCCGCGCAGCGCGGTGAGTTCTACACCTACGACGACCTGTCGGTGGAGCTCGTGGACTACGTGCACGACATGGGTTATACGCATATCGAGGTCATGCCGCTCATGGAGCACCCCTTCGATGGCTCCTGGGGCTACCAGACGACCGGCTACTATGCCGCCACGTCGCGCTACGGCAACCCGCAGCAGCTCATGCACTTTATCGATGCGTGCCACGAGGCGGGCATCGGCGTGATCATGGACTGGGTGCCCGGCGGTTTTTGCGCCGACTCCCACGGCCTTGCCACCTTTAACGGCCACATGCTATTTGAGCACGAAATTCACCCCAACTGGGGCACGCACAAGTTTGACTTCGCCCGCGGTGAGGTCCGCTCTTTCCTGGTTTCCAACGTGCTGTATTGGCTCGAGAACTTCCACGTTGACGGCATTCGCATGGATGGCGTGTCCAGCATGCTGTACCTCAACTTTGGCATCGACGATCCCGGCCAAAAGAAGTTCAACAAGTACGGTACCGAGGAGGACCTGGACGCCAGCGCGTTTATCCGCCAGGTCAACTGCGCCGTGGAGGCCCACTTCCCTGACGTGATGATGATGGCCGAGGAGTCCACCGCGTGGCCGCTCGTGACCTATCCGCCGCAGGACGGCGGCCTGGGCTTCCACTACAAGTGGGACATGGGCTGGATGAACGACACCCTGCACTACATGCAGACGGATTTTCCGTGGCGCCCCGGCAACCACGGGCTGCTCACGTTCTCCATCATGTACGCCTTTACCGAGAACTTCATCTGCCCGCTAAGCCACGACGAGGTTGTGCACGGCAAGTGTTCGCTCATCGGCCGCATGCCGGGCGACTGGTGGCGCCAGTTTGCCGGTCTGCGCACGCTGGCTTTCTACCAGATGACGCACCCCGGTGCCAAGCTCAACTTTATGGGCAACGAGATCGGCCAGTTTATTGAGTGGCGTTATTACGAGTCCATTCAGTGGTTCCTGACCGAGGAGTACGAGACCCACCGTCATCATCAGGCGTTTATCAAGGCGCTCAACCACCTGTACACTGCCGAGCCCGCCCTGTACGAGCGCGGCTACACCGACGACGGTTTTACCTGGATTGACGCGGACAATTCCAAGCAGTCCATCGTGAGCTTTGTGCGTCAGGGCGAGGACGTCGATGACGACCTGGTGATTCTGATCAACTTTGACCCGGCGAGCTACGAGAGCTTCCGTGTGGGCGTGCCGCGCGAGGGCGATTGGGAAGTCATCTTCGACTCCGACCGTCCCGAGTTTGGCGGCAGCGGATACGCCGGTGAGGAGCCTTACACCTGCTCGAGCGAGCCCTATCCCTGGAACGGGCAGATGGACTCCATCGAGATTAAGGTGCCCGGCCTTGCAGGCGTGGTGCTTAAGCGCCGCGGTCCCAGCAGCTATAAGCCGCCCGTGGTCGATGAGCCCAAGAAGGCGACGCGCAAGCGTGCGTCTTCGGTGAAGCCCAAGGTCGCGGCTGCTAAGAAGGCTCCGGCTAAGGCGAAGGCGACCAAGTCCGCTGCCAAGGCTTCGGCCAAGGCTCCGACCAAGTCCGCCACGGCCAAGAAGGCGGCCGCCAAAAAGGCTGCTCCCAAGGCCAAGGCAGCTGCTGTTAAGGCTCCTACCAAGAAAGCGTAACAAAGGCGTTACCACTGTAATTACCCGCCCCGCGGGGGCGTAGGATACATGTCATAACCGTTCCGGGAGAAACATCCCCGGGGGAAAGGAACGTATGAATAAGATCTTCGACAACAAGCAGGAGTTTACCGAGCTCTATCGTGATGCCGTCATGAGCATCAGCGGCAAGAGCGTCGAGGCCGCCAGCGACCTCGACCGCTTTAACGCCCTGGCCAAGCTCGTGGCCGAGAAGGCACGCACCGTTGCCACCAAGAGCGATGCCCGCGCCACCGCCGAGGGCAAGAAGCGCGTGTACTACTTCTCGATCGAGTTTTTGATCGGCCGCCTGCTCGACAACTACCTGCTCAACTTTGGCGTGCGCGACATGGTCGCCGAGGCGCTCGACGACATGGGCTTTGACCTGTCCGTCATCGAGAACCAGGAGCCCGATCCGGCACTGGGCAACGGTGGCCTGGGCCGTCTGGCCGCATGCTTCTTGGATTCCATGGCAGCTGAGGGCATTGCCGGCTACGGCAACGGCATGCGCTACCGCTACGGCCTGTTTAAGCAGGAGATCGTCAACGGCAGCCAGGTCGAGGCCACCGACGAGTGGCTCACCCACGGCTATCCCTGGGAGGTCCGCCGTCAGGACAAGGCCGTGACCATTAAGTTTGGTGGCCGCGTCGAGGGCTTTGAGGAGAACGGCCGCACGTTCTACCGCACAGTGGACACACAGGACATCCTTGCCGTTCCCTATGACATCCCCGTTGTGGGCTATGCCGGCGAGACCGTCAACAAGCTGCGCGTCTGGGCCGCCGAGCCGGTCGAGGAGCACTTCGATCTGGAGGCTTTCAACCGCGGCGACTACGCCCTGGCCGATGCCGAGCGCGCCGAGGCCGAGGCCATCAGCGCCATCCTCTACCCCAACGACGCCGGCGAGCACGGCCGTCTGCTGCGCCTGAAGCAGGAGTACCTGTTTGTCTCGGCCGGCATCTACAGCCTGCTCGACACCTTTGAGAAGGAGCACGGCGCTAACTGGGAGCTGCTGCCGCAGTTTGTGGCCATCCATACCAACGATACCCACCCTGCCATGTGCGGCCCCGAGCTCATGCGCATCCTCATCGACGAGAAGAAGCTCGAGTGGGACGACGCCTGGAACATCGTGACGCAGGTCGTGAGCTACACCAACCACACCATCCTGCCCGAGGCTCTGGAGAAATGGCCCATCGGCACGTTCTCCAAGCTCCTCCCTCGCGTGTACCAGATCATCGACGAGATCAGCCGTCGTTGGCACGAGTCGTTCGACACCACGCAGGAGGGCTGGCAGGAGCGTTTGCGCCAGACCGCCATTCTGTGGGACGGCGAGATTCGCATGGCCAACCTGTCCGTGATCTGCAGCCACAGCGTCAACGGCGTGGCCAAGATCCACTCCGACATCATCAAGAACATCGTGCTCAAGGACTTCTATGCCCTGACGCCCGAGAAGTTCAACAACAAGACCAACGGCATCTCGCACCGTCGCTTCTTTGCCGAGGCCAACCCCACCTACGCCAAGCTTGTGACCGAAGCCATTGGCGACGGCTGGCTGAAGGATGCCTTTGAGCTGGAGAAACTCAAGGAGTTCCAGAACGACACCGAGTTCCTGAAGGCCGTAGGTGCCTCCAAGCGCGCCAACAAGGAGCGCCTGGCCGCCTACGTTAAGGCCGAAACCGGTCTGGTCATCGACCCCAACACCGTCTTCGATGTTCAGGTGAAGCGCTTCCACGCCTACAAGCGCCAGCTCATGAACATCATGAAGGTGATGGACATCTACAACCGTCGCATCGCGGATCCCAACTTCCACGTGACGCCGACGACCTTCATCTTTAGCGGCAAGGCTGCCTCGAGCTACACCTTCGCCAAGGAGACCATCCGCCTCATTAACTCCGTCGCCGAGGTCATCAACAACGACGCCCGCGTCAACGAAGTCATGAAGGTCTGCTTTATCCCCAACTTCCGCGTGAGCAACGCCCAGCTCATCTACCCTGCCGCCGAGATCTCGGAGCAGATCTCCACCGCCGGCAAGGAGGCCTCGGGCACGTCCAACATGAAGCTCATGATGAACGGCGCCATTACGCTGGGCACCCTCGACGGCGCCAACATCGAGATCGCCGACCTGGCCGGTCGCGAGAACGAGGCCATCTTTGGCCTGACCGCTCCCGAGGTCGAGCAGCTCTGGGCATCCAACAGCTACTTTGCGTGGGATACCCTCAACGGCGACCGCGAGCGTCTTGGCCGCGTGATGGACGAGCTCAAGGACAACACGTTTGCCGGCCTTTCGGGCAACTTTGAGAGCATCTACAACGAGCTCATGAACAACAACGACCCCGACCTGGTCATGGCCGACTTCCGCAGCTACGTCGACGCCTGGGAGAAGCTCACGAACAGCTACGGCGACCAGGAGACCTGGAACCGCAAGGCCCTGCTCAACACCGCTTCGAGCGGCTGGTTCTCGAGCGACCGCACCATTCGCGAGTACCGCGACGAGATCTGGCACGCGTAAAGGCGCGCGAGCTCCCCTATGCCAGCACGGCATTACTCGACGGGCGTGACGTTGCGCCGCGCCCGTCGCTAATGGGTTTAGGAACATCGATGACAGAAGGAGAAATCGATGAGTAAGAAAGAATGCATCGCGATGCTCCTCGCAGGAGGACAGGGCAGCCGATTGGGGGCACTCACCCAAAAGATCGCTAAGCCGGCGGTTAGCTTTGGTGGCAAGTTCCGCATTATCGACTTTTCGCTGTCCAACTGCTCCAACTCGGGCATCGACACGGTGGGCGTTCTGACGCAGTATCGCCCCTACCTGCTGCATGCCTATGTGGGCTCCGGCGAGGCGTGGGATCTGGACAGCCGTGACGGCGGCGTGTCGATCCTGCCGCCGTACGAGACACAGACCGGCGGCGCCTGGTATGCGGGCACGGCCGACGCCATTACGCAGAACCTCGACTACATCAAGGCCAACGATCCCAAGTACGTCCTGATTCTTTCGGGCGATCACCTGTATCGCATGGACTACCGCAAGATGCTCAAGACGCACATTGAGAACAACGCCGACCTCACGGTGAGCGTTATGCCCGTGCCGTGGGAGGAGGCCAGCCGCTTTGGCATCCTGACCACCGACCCCGAGGACGGCCGCATCATCAAGTTCACCGAGAAGCCCGATAAGCCCGATTCGAACCTCGCGTCCATGGGCATCTACATCTTCTCGGCCGACGTGCTGATCGAGGCGCTCGAGGAGGACGCTCTGGACCAGCGCTCGAGCCACGACTTTGGCAAGGACATCATCCCCAAGCTGCTCGGCGAGAACAAGCGCCTGTACAGCTACGAGTTCCACGGCTTTTGGAAGGACGTCGGTACCATCGCCAGCTTCCACGAGACCTCGATGGACCTGCTGGGCAACAACCCCGAGTTCGATCTGTTCGACAAGCACTTCCCCATCATGTCCAACATCACCACGCGACCGCCGCACTACATTGGCCCGGACGGCCGCCTAGACGACTGTCTGGTCTCCAACGGCTGCAAGATCTACGGCACCGCTCGCCACTCGATCCTTTCGACCGATGTCATCATCGAGGAGCGCGCCGTGGTCGAGGACTCTGTGCTGCTGCCGGGTGCGCACGTTAAGAGCGGCGCGCACATCTGCCGCGCTATTTTGGGCGAGAACTCCACGGTCGAAGAGGGCGTGAAGCTCGGCTCTGTCGATACCACCAAGGATACGGCCGTCGTTGGAAATGACGTCGTTATCGGGAAGGGGGAATGATCCGATGATCAATCGCAAGGCCATCGGTTATATCACCGCTAACTACTCTTCGACCTACGGCAGCGTGCTGCTCAAGGACCGCCCCATCGCGTCCGTCCCGTTTTTGGGCCGCTACCGCCTGATCGACTTCCCGCTGTCCAACATGATGAATGCCGGCATTAAGACCGTCGGCGTCGTCATGCCGGGCAACTACCGCTCGCTGATCGACCACGTGGGCTCGGGCAAGGACTGGGGCCTGGACCGCAAGAAGGGTGGCCTGTTCATGGTCCCCGGCAACGCGTATGGCACCACCAAGGGCGGCATGCGCTTCCTGCTGCGCGACATCATCTCCAACAAGACGCTGTTCCAGCGCTCGGACAAGCCCTATGTTGTGATGATGGGCACCAACATCATCTTTAACATGGACCTCAACACCATCATCGACGCGCACGAGAACTCCGGTGCCCAGATGACCGTGGTGTACTGCAAGGCCACGCGCAACGTCGATGACGAGACCAAGCTGCAGATCAACGAGAACGGCCGTCTGACGGGCGTGAGCGCCGGCGTCGTGTACGGCGACAACGCCTCTATGGACTGCTGCATCGTCAACCGCGAGACGCTGCTCGAGATCATCGACCACTACCAGGCCGCCGACTATCTGGACCTGCTCGAGGCACTCCAGGGCGACTTTGGCAACATCGACGTGTGCAGCTACGAGTACAAGGGTGAGGTCGTGGGCGTGTTTAGCGAAAAGTCGCTGTATCGACGCAGCATGGACCTGCTTGACCAGACCGTGGCCGACCAGCTCTTCGACCCCGAGCGCCCGATCCTGACCAAGGCTCACGACGTGCCGCCTTCGCGCTATGCGACCGGCAGCCACGCCTGCAACTCGATCATCTCGGCCGGCTGCATCATCAAGGGCACCGTGCGCAACTCGATCCTGTCGCGCGGCGTTGTGGTTGAGGAAGGCGCCTCGGTGACCAACTCGATCATCAACCAGAGCTGCATCATCAAGAGCGGCGCCCGCGTTGAGAATGCCATCCTGGACAAGAACAACGTGGTTCCCACCAACACCGAGCTTCGTGGCACGCCCGAGAACATCCTGGTGCTGGGCAAGGCTCCGTTAACTTCCGATACCACCATCGTACGTTAACGTTGGCACCGCAACATCGCTCGTAACATGTAGAATAGCCGCCCGGTTTGCGCCAGGCGGCTATTCTCGAATAGCAACAGGGAGACAATATGGCTGATTCCAGCAAAAAGATGCAGATCGTGTTTGCCTCGGCCGAGTGCGCGCCGTTTGTGAAGACCGGTGGCCTGGGCGACGTGGCGGGCTCGCTGCCTGCGGCGCTTGTGCGCGCCGGCGCCGAGGTCATCGTGATGGTGCCCAAGTACGCCACCATCAAGGACGAGTACAAGGCGCAGATGGAGCACTTTGCTGACTTTTACGTGAGCCTAGGCTGGCGCAACGAGTACTGCGGACTCGAGAAGCTCGAGCACGACGGCGTCACCTATATGTTCATCGACAACGAGCGCTACTTTGCGCGCGACTATCCGTACGGCTTCTTTGACGACGGCGAGCGCTTTGCGTTCTTCTCCAAGGCCATCACCGAGAGCCTTCAGCACCTGCCAGCCGGCTTTGAGTGCGACATCCTGCACTGCAACGACTGGCAGACGGCGCTGGCGCCCGTGTTTTTGCGCGAGTTCTACCAGGGCCTGCCGTTGTACGACCGCGTAAAGACCGTGTTCTCGATCCACAACGTGGCGTTCCAGGGTCAGTTTAGCGACACCGTGATGGAGGACATCCTGGGTGTGGCGCATATTCCGGCGGCTGCCTCGCAGCTGCGTTGCGACGCCTGCAGCATCAACTACATGCTGGGCGCCCTGCGCTATGCCGATGCCATCACTACGGTGAGCCCCACCTATGCCAACGAGATCCAGACGCCCGAATTTGGCGAGGGTCTGGACGGCGTTCTGCGCGAGCGTTCGTACGCGCTGCAGGGCATTTTGAATGGCATCGACGTCGCGGGCTTTGACCCGGCGACCGACAAGCGCATTGCCGCCAACTACACCGTGGAGGACCGTTCCGGCAAGGCCGTATGCAAGGCCAAGCTGCAGGAAGAGCTGGGGCTCGAGGTTCGCGACGACCGTCCGCTCATGGTGATGGTCACGCGTCTGACGCGCCAGAAGGGCCTAGACCTGGTCATGTACGCGCTCGACCGCATCCTGGCCGGCGGCGTGCAGGTGGCGGTGCTGGGCACCGGCGACCGCGACTACGAGGACGGCCTGCGCTATTTCCAGGACAAGTACCCCGGAACCATGGCTGCGCGCATCGAGTTCGATCCTGCCCTGTCGCAGCGCATGTACGCCGCTGCCGATATGTTCCTGATGCCTTCGAAGTTTGAGCCCTGCGGCCTGTCGCAGATCATCGCCATGCGCTACGGCACCCTGCCAATTGTACGCGAGACCGGTGGCCTGAAGGACACCGTGCAGCCTTACAACGAGTTTACCGGCGAGGGCACGGGCTTCTCGTTTAGTAACTTTAACGGCGACGAGATGGGCGATGCGGTATTCCGAGCGGCGCGCCTGTTCTGGGATAACCGCGACGCCTGGAACCAGCTGGTCACGCAGGCTATGAGTCAGGACTTTAGCTGGACGCGCTCGGCCGATAAGTATCTGGACCTGTACTTCTTTATGCACCCGGAGATTGAGAGGCCGGCGGCTGTTGTCGACGAGCCTGAGGCTGTTGCTGAGCCGGTAGCCGCAGAGGAGCCCAAGGCCGAGGAGAAGCCGGTTAAGGCTGAGCCCGCAAAGGTCGAGCCTCAGGTGAAGGCTGAGGTTGTTCCTAAGGCAGAGGCTGAGGTCAAGCCCGCTGCAAAGCCCGCAGCTAAGAAGGCCACGGCCCGCAAGACGACGGCCAAGAAGGCTACGACAACCAAGGCTGCCGCAGCAAAGACGACTGCTGCCAAGGCAACGACCACGCGCAAGCGCACGACCGCCGCTGCCAAGAAGGCCGCCGAGGCCGAGGCTGCTCCCGAGGTAAAGGCTGAGGTCGCTAAGGCCAAGCCGGCCACCAAGGCTCCGGCAAAGACTGCTGCCAAGAAGACGACCACGACCGCCAAGAAGACAACGGCAGCCAAGAAGACCACGGCAACGAAGTTGACGACCACGAAGGCCGCCACGACCAAGCCAGCCGCAAAGCCGGCCGCCAAAGTCGAGGAGACGCCCGCCGAGACCAAGGCCGAGGCAACCGTCGAAGCCAAGCCGGCCGCCAAGACCACCACGCGCAAGCGCACCACGACGACGACCAAAAAGACCACGACCAAGGCCGCAGCTACCAAGGCGGAGACTAAGCCCGCTGCTGCCAAAGTTGAGCCTAAGACCGAGGTAAAGGCCAAACCCGAGTCCGCCAAGGAGACCCCGGTCTCCCCCGCCGCTCCAGCCGAGGAAAAGGCCCCGACCAAGAAGACCTCCGTCCGCAAGGCCACGGCCACCCGCAAGCGCCGCTAGCCCACAGACGATCCAAAACCTAATCAAATCCTATGTAAGGGGCGCTCCAACCGGGCGCCCCTTCTCTGTAGGTAGTTGGTAAAACGATTTTCTAGGACAACCGTTCGCCGATGGTAAACGGATGTTGTTTATACAGCCTGTGTACAACAGATATACTTACATCCTGTGCGTAAAGCCCATGGCCAGCAGGCTATGATTCTATTGAACTGGACCGTACTATGAGATTGATACACAACAGCCGTCTGCCGCAGTTTCGCACTCCGTTTGGCGCTGTGACCACAGGAACTACCCTTTCGCTCTCCGTGATTCTGGAGGATGCCGATCCCGCGCAGGCAACGCTTACGCTGCGCACCTGGGTCGATGAGATTGGTGAGTCTCGGTATCCCATGACGCACGAGGGCGACGGCATATTTACCGTAGAGCTTGAGTGCACCGAGCCCTGTCTTATCTGGTACAGCTTTATATGCAATATCGAGGGCCAGCCCGAGGTTCGCCTGGGCGCACCACAGGGCCGCACCGGCGGCGAAGGCGTAACCTACGATTACGCCGAGGTGCCGTCATTCCAGGTCACCGTCTACAAGCACCGCGAAGTTCGACCCGAGTGGTACGAGCGCGGTATGGTCTACCAGATCTTCCCCGATCGTTATGCCCGCGACGAGCACTGGCGTGAGCGCACGCTGGCCGAGGTCGAAAAACCGCGCAACGGAATCCAGCGCCGGATGGTCGAGGACTGGAACGAGCCGCCCGTGTACGAGCGTGCCAAGGACGGCTCCATCAAGACCTGGGACTTTTACGGCGGATCGCTCAAGGGCATCCAGGAAGACCTGCCTCGCATCGCCGAGCTGGGCTTTACAGCCATCTACCTCAACCCCATTTTTGAAGCCGCGAGCAACCACCGCTACGACACCGCCGATTACACCAAGATCGATCCGATTCTGGGCACCGAGCAGGACTTTACTGAGCTGTGCGAGGCGGCCGAGAAGCTGGGCATTTCCATCATTCTGGACGGCGTGTTCAACCACACGGGCGACGATTCGATCTACTTCAACCGCTACGGCAACTACCCCGGAGTGGGCGCGTGGCAAAGCGAAGATTCGCCGTGGCGCGATGCGTTTTATTTCCACGAGGACGGCTCGTACGACTGCTGGTGGGGCGTGGGCAATATGCCCGCCATCAATGAGAGCTCCGAGCTGGTACGCGAGCGGCTCCTGGGAAAGGACGGCGTCATTCGTAAATGGCTACGTGCCGGCGCTCATGGCTGGCGCCTAGACGTGGCCGACGAGCTTTCGGACGATTTCCTGACCGAGATCAAGAAGGCCGTACTTGCCGAAAAGCCCGACGCACTGCTGCTCGGCGAGGTCTGGGAAGACGCCTCCAACAAGATCAGCTACGGCCATCTGCGTCGCTACCTGCAGGGCTCCGAGCTCGACTCGGCCATGGACTACCCCTTCCGCGACATGGTCATTGGCTTTTTGATGGGCTACAAAAACGCCTACCAAGCTGCCGAGGATATCGAGACCCTACGCGAGAACTACCCGCGCGAGGCATTATCCTGCGCGCTCAATCTGCTGTCGAGCCACGACCGCCCGCGCATTATCTCGGTGCTCGGCGGTGGCCCCGACGAGTCGCAGCTGCCCGAGAGTGAGCGCAGCAAATGGCGCCTGGACGAGAACTCAATGGGCCTGGCCAAGAGCCGCTTTTGGCTGGCGACGCTCATGCAGATGACGTTCCCGGGCGTTCCCTCAATCTATTACGGTGACGAGTACGGCTTGGAGGGTCTCACCGATCCGGGCAATCGTCGCACCATGCCGACCAAGGAAAACCTGCACGACTTCGATACGTTTGCGATCGTCAAGAACGCATCTGCCGTGCGCCGCGCGCTGCCGTTTATGATCGACGGTGAAATCAAGGCCTTCGCACTCAATGACGAGGTGCTGGCATACAACCGCACGGGCAAGGATGGCGAGTCCGCGACGGTTATCATCAACCGCAGCCTGCGCAATTCGCACCGAGTGACGATTCCGGCGCTCGACGAATGTGCGAGTGACGTGATCAGCGGTCACGAGCGCGAGATCCACAACGGCACGGTCGCGCTCGACCTGTACCCGCTGGGTTCGTCGATCATCTATCACCACGCCGAGCAGCGCCTGCAGGAGCCGCTCGATCACGGTGCGGGTGTTGTGTGTCATATCACATCGGTGCCGACCGACGACGGCAAGCCCGGTACAATCGGCGCGCCCACGCGTCGCTTTATCGACCATCTGGCCGCCATGGGCATGCGCTACTGGCAGGTTCTCCCCGTCAACCCCACAGACTTCTTCCGCTCCCCTTACGCTGGTCCTTCGGCCTTTGCAGGCAATATCGACCTGCTACCCGAGAGCCACGAGGAGCTGGCAGCCGACTTTGAGACCTGGAAGGCCCGCGGCGGCGAGGATGCCGATCCGCTGTACACCGCGTTTAAACATCGCAATGCCGATTGGCTCGAGAAATACTGCGTCTACATGGCCGTTAAGAAGTACTTTGAGGGCGAGTCGCGCCATGATTGGCCGGCAGATGTCGCGCGCTACAACGAGCATCTGATCGACGACAAGCGCTTCCACAACGAGGCCGAGCTTCAGGCGTACATGCAGTACCGCTTTGACCTCGCTTGGTGCGAGCTCATGAACTATGCGCACAAGAAGGGCATCGAGGTTATCGGCGATATTCCTATGTACGTGTCCGACGATTCGGCAGACGCGTGGAGCGAGCCCGAGAACTTCTGGCTGTCCGATACCGGCAAGGCGATTGAGATTTCCGGTGCGCCGCCCGACAACTTTGCACCCAAGGGCCAGGTGTGGGGCAACCCGACGTTCCGCTGGGACTACATGAAGCAGAACGGCTATAGCTGGTGGATGGATCGCCTGCGTCGTGCGTTCTCGCTCTACGACCGCGTGCGTCTGGATCACTTCCTGGGCTTCCACAGCTACTTTAGTATCCCCGCGGGCAAGGCTTGCGCCGACGGCCGCTGGCTGGCAGGACCGGGCAAAGACCTGTTCCAGACCGCCTATGACGAGCTGGGTCCGCTCAACTTTATCGCTGAGGACCTGGGCTATTTGACGCCCGGTGTTCGCGCCATGGCTTCGACCTGCGGCTTCCCCGGCATGGATGTGCTGGAGTTTAGCGACTACGACGTTCGTTGCGGTGTGCATCCCACGCCCGGCAAAATTCTGTACACCTCGACGCACGACACGTCGACGCTCGCAGGCTGGTGTACGCGTTCCTTTGCCGGCGGCGACGAGCCGAGCGGTGTTGAGCTGGCGGCCAAGCTGATGAGCGACGCGCTGGCAAGCGACGCTCCCCTGGTGATGATGCCGCTGCAGGATGTCCTGGGGCTTGGCGACGACGCGCGCATGAACGTTCCGGGCGTGGCCACGGGCAACTGGACCTGGCAGGCTGACGAGGCAGACATTGCAGCCGCTGAGGACAAAACCGCACAGCTCCTGCGCAACAACCATAGATTCTGGGGCGAAGCGTGATAAAACCCCCGATATAGGGTACAGTTACAGACGTTTGAATTTTTGCGGGCAGAGTAATCTGCCCGCTTTGTGCTGAAAAGGAAGTATTATGGCGCGCTACGATTACAAGTGCTCGAGCTGCGGCAACGTGTTTGAGGTTGAGCATCCCATGTCTGAGACTCCCGAGGTCGTGTGCCCCAGCTGCGGTGCCCCGGCGGCCAAGACGTTCTCGGCCAGCGGCATTAAATTTGAGGGCAGCGGTTTCTACAACACCGACCAGCGAAGCGGCGGCTCCAGCACCAGCGCCACCAGCGGCTGCTGCGCCAACTGCCCGCATAACCACTAGAAACCGAACAGCCCCGCGACCGACTGAACTGCCTCCCATTTCTTGGATACGAGAAATGGGAGGCCCTTTTATGGCTGGA
>OLQI01001030.1_pt1 | contig 20504 bp, 15 predicted proteins | sample 1672171 | NCBI WGS metagenome assembly OLQI01 (sample SAMEA3136655, study PRJEB25190) | human gut metagenome
GAACTTCAGCCTTCCAAGCTGACTACGTGAGTTCGATTCTCATCACCTGCTCCATGTAAAAATCTACTCGCAAGCGCGAGTTTTTTTTGTATCTAAAATGCCAAGGATTAATCCTTGGCACTTTTTATAAATTCATATATATCCTCGTAAATTATTTGATTCTCTTTTTCATTTAAGATTTCATGTTTTAAAGTCGGATACAATTTACTAGATACATTCTTATATCCAACACCCATTAAAAATTGTTTCAATTGTTCAAATTTATCCTTACCCTGAATGACCGGATCTTCTTGACCTGCAATCATAAATATATGTAAGTTTTCATTAGTGACATTCCATCCTTTTTTATCAAAAGCTTTGATCATCAATTGAAATAAGTTAATAAAACCATTCGTTGTAAATAAGAATCCACACAATTCATCTGCTTCATATTGCTCTACATTCTCAACACATTTACTCAACCAACGATTGCCCGATTCATATCCTGCAAAAGCCATCTTATTCAATAAGCCATTACCTTTCTTCTCCTTATAGAAAGGCTTTAATATTTTTGCCAATGCCAAACCTAGACTTGCCGCCGAATTTTCAGTAGGAGGACCACACAAAATCAGTTGATCAATATATGCATCATATTTCTTTAAGTAACAACGAGCCACTAAAGTCCCCATACTGTGACTAAATAACGTTACCTCTAATCCAGGATACATTTCACGTACATATTCCGTAACCTGGAATAAATCCTCCACAATATAATCCGCATTTTCAGTATAGAAATATCCATAATCATTTTTTGATTTCACGCTACTTCCATGACCTCTATGATCATGAATCACACAAATATAGCCACGATCATTTAAATATCGCATAAAGTCAAAATAACGCTCTTTATGCTCGGCCATACCATGCGAAAACTGTACGATTCCTTTTGGATTCTTGCACTCCATAATCGCAATCTCTAATTTTAACCCATCTTGTTTTGATGTTATTTTCTTAATTATCATATTATAGTACCTACATATCTTTCTTGTACTCATTGTATCAAATATATAATTATCGAAACTATACAAAAACAAAAAAAAGACCATTTTTTAAAATGGTCCAACTAGTTTTCACTAATTTCTACTTTTACTTTGTGATCCGCTTCCACATCAAAAGTGATTTTTGCGAAGTCATCTAAATGATTTGTGACAATATTATGAACCTGATCAAATACTTCGTCCTCTTTTTCTTCAGACTTGCAATCATATTCAATAGATGTAACTGTGTGTTTTTTAATTTTTACATCTTTTAATTCTTCTAACATTGATTTCATAATTATCTACCTCGATATAAGTCTATCACTTATTAAATCCAGTTGTCAAATTTATGCATGAAGCCAATCTACCCTATGATAATAAATAAAGAACGTGATACTTGATAAAGACCAAGTAATTGGATAAATCCAATATACACACCAAATATTATGCACTAAAGCCCCCATGATTGTAAGACCTGTAACACGCACAAAACACCAACAAACCATCATTACAATCATTGGAACCATTGACTTCCCAGCCCCTCTTAAAATAGCCGACACACAATGTGAATACGCTAATAAACAAAAGAAGAAAGCACTCGTTTGTCCACGCAAAGTACCAAAATGAATAACTTCAGGTGTTGCGTCAAAGGCTGCAACAAACTGAGGACTAAAAACAAAGATGATTACACCAATAATTTCTGCCAAAGTCATCGAACAAATCATACCAAACTTAGCACCCTTTAAAACACGATCATATTGGCGAGCCCCTAAATTCTGTCCGACAAACGTTGTAAGCGCCATTGTAAAGCTGGTAATCGGCAAGAACGCAAATCCTTCAATCTTAGAATAAGCTCCACATCCAGCCATCGCCATATCGCCAAAAGAGTTGATATTCGATTGAACTACAACATTCGCTAGACCAATAATTGAATTCTGAAATCCACTTGGCAAACCATACTTCAAAATCTCACCTAAAAGCTCTTTATGAATTTTTACTTTAGAAGGAACAATACGATGCGTTCCCTTTGTCGTCAACAATAAATAGAGACAAAGACCTGCTGAAATATATTGCGAAATAATCGTAGCTAAAGCAGCCGATCCAACTCCCATCTTAAGTACCGCAATAAAGAATAAGTCTAAGACAATATTCACTACACTTGATACAATCAAATAATATAACGAATGCTTACTATCTCCTACAGCCTGCAATATTCCTACAAAAAAGTTATACATTATCGATCCAAAAGAACCTAAAAAATATATTTTAAAATAAGTTACCGAAGCTGCCATCACACTATCTGGAGTTCCCATCCAACGAAGCAATGTAGGTGTAAAGAAAACACCAATAAGTGTCATAATAAAACTTACAATCAATCCAAACGCAACCGTTGTATGAATCGCATTTTGCATACGCTCTATTTCTCTTGCGCCAAAATAACGCGAAATGACTACACCTGCACCAATCGCAACCCCATTAAAGAAGCCAATCATCAAGAATATAATGTTTCCACTTGAACTCACCGCCGCAAGTGCCTGACTCCCCAAAAAGTTTCCAACAATTAAGGAATCCACTGTATTGTATAATTGCTGAAATAAATTTCCTAATAAAATAGGTAACGCAAAGAAAACCATCTGTTTAGGAATCGATCCAGATGTCATTAACTTTTGTCCTTGTGCCAACCCTAACACCTCCTACACTACTAAAAGAAAAGGAAGCTTAAACTTCCTTGTAAAAACTTTGTAGATGACTACAAGAAGCATCAAACTGTTCTTTTTCTTCTTTTGTCATTTCAATCTCAACAACCTCTTTGACACCTGTCGCATCTAAAATAGCCGGTACACTTGTGAATACACCATCTTGTCCATATTGACCATCTAAATACGTAGAAATAGGAAGTACTACGGATTCATTAAACATCAATGCACGAACAATACGTGTTGTACTTGCGGCAATACCATAACATGTATTTCCTTTACGATTGAAGATTTCCCAACCATCTTTCTTTACCGCTTCATGAATACTTTCAAACATCCCCTCATTCATGCGTGTTGGATTATCTTTAATGATTTGGTAAATGTCTTTACCACCCACACGAACTGTACTCCATGGAATCATTTCACTATCCCCATGTTCACCTAAAACATAAGCATGAATACTCTTTGGATCTACATCAATACAATCAGCAATATGACATTGTAAACGAGCTGAATCTAATAACGTTCCTGAACCAATGATTTGATTTGCTGGTAAACCAGAAACCTTATAAGCCACATAAGTCATAATATCGACTGGATTTGAAACAACTACGATAAATCCATTAAATCCATTTTCTATAGCACTCGAAACAATACTTGTAACAATCTTAGAGCTTGATTTTAAAGCCACTAAACGATCGTTTTCCTTACCCATTGGAGCACTTGCGGTAATAACCAAAACATCTGCATCTTTGCAGTCTGTATAATCTCCCAATTTAATTTCCATATTACGATTCATAAAGGCAATACTATGAATCATATCTAAAGTTTCACCTTTAGCTCTTTCTGTATTCATATCAATTAATACAATTTCATCACAAATTCCTTGATTGATCATGCAGAAAGCTGTACTTGCACCTACATTTCCTGCACCAACAATTACTACTTTTCTCTTTTTAATCATAATGGCTCCTCCTACAAAAATTTAGAGATATATCCCTGTATAAATATTACCAAAATAATAACAGGAATGATATATGAAACATAGAAACCAACTTGTTTAGGAAAAGAAATTCCCTCTCCGCAATTGGCTTCCTTTAAAAAGTTTTTAAATCCCCATCCATATTTAGATGTACAAAACAATACATAACAAAGTGATCCTAAAGGCAATAAATTATTCGATACAATAAAATCTTCTAAATCTTGAATGGTTGAGCCAGCACCTAAAGGTTGAATAAAAGACAACACATTAAATCCCAATGCACAAGGTAAAGATAGCACAAAGACAAGTACAAAACTTACTTTGATGGTTTTTGAATGAGACCATCCTGTCCACTCCATTGTCATAGTGATAATATTTTCAAATACCGCAATAATTGTAGTTAATGCCGCAAAACTCAAAAATAAGAAGAACAAAGCTCCCCAAAGATTTCCAAACTGCATATTCGCAAATATATTTGGTAATGTTTGGAAAATCAACCCAGGCCCTTGCCCAGGATCCACATTATACGCAAAACAAGCAGGAATCACGATGAAGCCTGCAACCAATGCAACAAATGTATCTAAACACACAACCGTAATGGCCTCAGATGTTAACTTCTTACTTTTATCAATGTAACTTCCAAATATCGCAATAGCACCAATACCTAAACTCAAAGTAAAGAAAGCTTGGCCCATGGCCGCAAATACGACATCCGATACATTTTGCATCTTTGAAAAATCAGGCAACAAGTAAAACTTTACGCCCTCCATAGCCCCTGGCAAAATGAGTGAACGAACAGCTAGCACAAGCATCAACACCAATAAACACAACATCATATACTTTGATACTTTTTCCACACCATTCTGCAAGCCTTTTGAACAAATGAAAAAACCAATACAAACAACTAGAAACATCATACCTACTTGAATCAAGGGATTTGACAACATTAAACCAAATTCATTATTAATTTGACCCACATTTAATCCATTAAAATCACCCATCAACATTTTGTAGCAATAATAAAACAACCATCCACAAACCGAAGTATAAAACATCATCAGTATGTAATTTCCTGCCATTGCCACATACTTCATAAAATGCCACTTTGTTCCTTTTGGCTCTAACACATCAAAAGATAGGGCTGCACTTTTTTGACTGGCACGTCCTACCGAATACTCCATAACCATAACTGGCAATCCTAATATGACTAGAAAAAATAAATAAATCAAGACAAATGCAGCACCTCCATATTGCCCTACAATATATGGAAAGCGCCAAACATTGCCAATTCCTATTGCGCATCCTGCGCTAATTAAAATAAATCCTAAACGATTTGAAAACCGATCCCTCATTCTTCCAACTCCTTATAAAAACAATCTAAACAACCTATATATTTACCATTCCAAGGCTTCATTCTTCCGCAATAATGTATGATAACACTATTCTTTTTCACCCAATCAAGATCTATCCTACTTCTTGGATTTCTTAGATTATAGAAATTCATCATTCTCTCACTCAAATTATATTTACGATAATCTACTAGTTTTGTCTTATCTCCATATAATGCCGTCAATACATCTTGATCAAAAAGTACAAGATTTTTCTTATATGCATTCACATAATTTAAAATATCTTGCTTATTTAATTGCTTACGCAATAATTCTAAATTCATCAACAAGACCCCAGTATTGATATATGGCACATCTTCTTTTAGCCCTAATCTTTTCGCATTTAAATGCGTCATACGCTCATTTACATGACTCGAAGCGATATAAAGATTACTTTCAAAATCCATGTTATACAATTCCCTTAAACTTTGAATCACAACAATATCCACATCCAAGTAAAGAATTCGATCCAATGTCTTAGGCAACAAATCTGAAGCGAATAATCGATAATAAATTTCTAGAGGATATCGAGATGAAATAGGAAACTCCTTAAATTCTTCTTCCTTTACTTCGATAAAATGAAAAGTACATCCTAAAAAAGAATTTCTTAAATCATCCATATGTTCTTGATTCAAATCATGATGCAGAATATAGAAATCAATATTCTTGTCAAATCGAATAATGGAACGTATACATGTCTTTGTCAAATCTATAAATTTTGCGTTAATTGAAAATAAAATGTTCATAAAATGATTTTATCACAAAATAAATTGAAAATCTTTTCATATTTTGTGATACAATACTTACATTGAGGAGAAGATGATAATATGAAACTTATTATACCCGAAAACTACGATCCAGTATTAACTGTCAGAGAAACACAAGAAGCTATTAAATATATACGTGACACATTTCAATATGAATTTGGTAAGGAGTTAAATCTTTCAAGAATTTCAGCACCCTTATACGTCACACAAAGTTCTGGTTTAAATGACAATTTAAACGGTATAGAAAAACCTGTATCTTTTACTATGAAAGAACTTCCTGATGAACAAATGGAAGTTGTTCACTCTTTAGCGAAATGGAAACGTATGGCTTTAAAGAAATATGGCTTTAAATTGCATGAAGGCTTATATACAAATATGAATGCCATTCGTAAAGATGAAGAATTAGATAACTTTCATTCTGCTTATGTCGATCAATGGGACTGGGAAAAAATTATTTCTAAAAATGAACGCACAAAAGAAACATTAGTAGAACATGTACGTACTATCTTTAAAGTCATCAAGCATATGGAACATGAAGTTTGGTACAAATACCCTCAGGCAGTTAATCATTTACCTGATGATATTTTCTTTATCACAACTCAGGAACTATTAGATATGTATCCAAATATGAACGCAAAAGAAAGAGAAAACGCCATCACAAAAGAACATGGCTGCGTATTTGTGATGCAAATTGGTGATAAATTATCAAACAATGAAAAACACGATGGTCGTGCTCCAGACTATGATGACTGGACACTAAATGGAGATATCCTATTCTGGTATGAACCACTACAAAGTGCTCTAGAAATATCTTCTATGGGAATTCGTGTGGATGAAGATACATTATTAGAACAATTGAAAAAAGAAAACTGTTTGGAAAGATGTGAATTACCTTTCCATAAAGCCATTCTAAATAAAGAATTACCATACACTTTAGGTGGAGGAATCGGTCAATCCAGACTATGTATGCTTCTACTAAAAAAAGCACATATCGGAGAAGTCCAGGCAAGCTTATGGCCTGAAGTCATGGTCGATACATGCTTAAAAAATAATATTCAAATTTTGTAGGACAATTGTCCTACTTTTTTATTATCGTAGCATTGGAATTGGATATATAATTCTCATACTTTAAATCTGACAATTCACATCCATAAACTGAAATGTTTCCATCACAAACAGTGATAGATCCGTCTGTATTTTCTTGGTATCCATCATATATATAGGCACCCGCAAACAATAGGCCATCCATTATGTTATGTTTAATATCAATATCATCACATATTACACTAACAGTACATTGATCTTTATTTGTGCTGCTTTTTAAATATGTGTAATACGCTCTACCTAAATCAAAATATTTTTCCATTTTTACTCCTAAAGAAAAGGAATAGGTATCTACCTACTCCTTATATTCTTATTCTTCAGGTTGGATATCCATTGAATTATTGTCTGCAGTTTCTGCATCTTGTAGAATTGATTCTTCTACTGAAGCTTCTACACTATCCATCGTATCTCTATCATCAGAGCCAGATACTAGTTTGTCGAACTCTTCATCATGAACTTCTTTCATACGTGCAATACGTTTGTCACGAAGTTCTTTTGCCTTTTCTGCAACAATTAGATTTTGTGGACGATCTCCCTGGCATCCAGTACCTGCAGGAATCAGCTTACCAATAATAACATTTTCTTTCAAACCAATTAAGTGGTCAACTTTACCCTTAATAGTCGCATCTGTAAGAACCTTTGTAGTTTCCTGGAATGAAGCGGCTGATAAGAAAGAATCTGTTTCAACAGAAGACTTAGAAATACCTAATAATACAGGTTTGAATGTAGCAGGAGTTTTACCGCTTAACAATGCGTTACGATTGATTTTTGTGATGTTATTCAATGATAATTGAACACCAACATTTAAATCAGTATCTCCACTATCTACAACGATTACTTTCTTCATCATCTGTTTGATCATTACTTCCAAGTGCTTATCACTAATTTCGATACCTTGGCTTTGGTATACTTTCTTAACTTCCTTCAAGATATAGTCTTGAACTTCACGTACACCAGCAACACGTAATAATTCTTTTGGATCTAATGGACCTTCAGTCAACGCAACACCGGCTTCAATCTTTGCACCGACCTGAACCCATGGACGCATAGACTGGTTCGCGTTAATTTTATGAGAAACACTTTCGTGTTCGTTTGTGATAATAACTTCTTGGCGCATTGTTCCTTCAATACGTTCAATTGAAGTAATTTCACCTGAAATCTGAGCAATTACCGCAACACCTTTTGGACAACGAGCTTCGAACAATTCTTCAACACGAGGCAAACCTTGAGTGATATCTTCTGCTCCGGCACCGGCAACACCACCTGTATGGAATGTACGCATTGTTAACTGTGTACCTGGTTCACCAATTGATTGAGCCGCCATGATACCAATAGCTTCACCAACTTCAACGTCTTTACCTGTAGCCATGTTACGTCCATAACATTTACGACAAATACCTAAACGAGACTTACAAGTAAATACAGAACGGATATACATACCTGTAACACCAGCATCTACAATTTTCTTAGCAAGTTCATCAGTGATAAATTCATCACTCGCAATAATTAATTCACCTGTCTTTGGATCTGTTACATCTTGTTTAGAATAACGACCAACTAAACGATCTTGTAATGGTTCGATAACAGAGTTTGTTTTACGATCCATTAATGTTTCGATCCAGTAACCCTTATCTGTACCACAATCGTCTTCTTTGATAATTACATCTTGGGCAACATCAACCAAACGACGAGTTAAGTAACCAGATTCGGCTGTCTTTAAAGCAGTATCTGTAAGACCTTTACGCACACCGTGAGTCGAGATAAAGAACTCACTTACGTTCAATCCTTCACGGAAACAAGAATAGATAGGAACTTCTATGATGGTTGGTACATATTCACCAGCACCAGCTTTAGCGTGACCAGGTTTTGCCATTAAACCACGCATACCAGCTAACTGAGTAAAGTTTGACGCGTTACCACGAGCACCAGAAGTCGCCATCATGTTGATTGGGTTTTTACGAGGCAAGTTTTTCATCAATGATGTTACGATCTTGTCTTTTTGATCATCCCACATCTTAGATAAGTGACGTTCCCATTCTTCCATTGTCAACATACCTTTACGTTGTAAGTGTTTCAACTGATCGGCTTTAACACGACCCTCATCGATATATTCATCTTTGTGAGGAGCCACTTCGATATCTGACAAGGCAACTGTAATACCAGCTACTGTTGAATATTCAAATCCTAAAGATTTGATTTGGTCAAGAATTTCAGCAGTTTGATCTGCATCATAACGTTTGAAGACTTCGGCAATAACTTTACCTAAATCTTTTTTCTTAACCGCATCAACTAAAGGCATAGCTTCGATGTATTCTTTAATGTTTTGTCCTGGAGTAATAAAGTATTTATCAGGAGTACTAATAAAGTTTTCTTTTGATACCTCATTAATATATGGGAAATCTTCAGGGAACATTGAGTTGAACACAATCTTACCAACTGTTGTAATTAAATAATCATTTTTATGTTTTTCATCAAACGATGTTTTATGCATATTGCATACAGGCAATGCGATACGAGTGTGAAGGTGAACTTGTTTCGACTGGTATGCCATCATAACTTCATCTTCATCTGTGTATACATGACCTTCACTTTCACCAAAACGGTGCCAGTGAGCTGCTTCTAATGGGCAGCCAACTTCTTCGTAGTGTTTAGCTTCTGCAAAGAATTCTTCTTTTGTTTCTTCCATTGTTAAATAGAAGTTACCCATAACCATATCCTGTCCTGGCGTAACGATAGGTTTACCATCTTTAGGACCTAAGATATTGTGAGAACCAAGCATCATAACTAATGCTTCAGCACGAGCTTCTTCTCCTAATGGAACGTGGATGGCCATCTGGTCACCATCGAAGTCAGCGTTGAACGCAGTACATACTAATGGGTGAAGACGCATTGCACGTCCTTCTACTAATTTAGGCAAGAAGGCCTGAATACCCAAACGGTGTAATGTAGGTGCACGGTTCATTAATACAGGATATCCGTCGATTACTGTTTCAACAACGTCCCAGATACGAGGATCACGACGTTCGATTAATTTTTCTGCATTTTTAGGATTTTGTGCTAATCCTTGGTTTACGATTTCATTAATGATAAATGGTTTAAACAAGTTAACTGCCATTTCACGTGGAATACCACATTGGTACATTTTCAAATCTGGTCCAACGGCAATTACAGAACGACCAGAGAAGTCAACACGCTTACCTAATAAGTTCTGACGGAAACGACCTTGTTTACCTTTTAATGAATGAGATAATGATTTTAATGCACGTCCACCAGCACCTGTAATTGGTTTTGAACGACGACCATTGTCAATTAAAGCATCTACAGATTCCTGTAACATACGCTTTTCGTTTTGAACGATAATATTTGGAGTACCCAAATCTAACAATTTACGTAAACGATTGTTACGAGTGATAACACGACGATATAAGTCGTTCAAATCACTTGTCGCAAAACGACCACCATCCAATTGAAGCATTGGACGTAAATCAGGTGGTATTACCGGAATGTTAGTCAGAATCATCCATTCTGGTAAGTTTTCACTATTACGGAATGCATTGATTGTATCCAAACGTTTGATTAATTTCTTACGTTTTTCACCTTGTGCTTTTTCAAGCGCATCCTGTACTTCTTGATATTCAGATTCTAAATCAACATCTTGTAATAAACGTAGTACAGCTTCAGCACCTGTTTGAGCTGTAAATCCTGTTGAACCATAAATAGCTTGGTTTTCACGGAATTCACGTTCAGAAAGAATTTGTTTATAAGCTAAACCAGATTCTTTTGGATCCGTAACAATATAGCTTACGAAATATACAACTTCTTCCAATTGTTTTGGTGTTACATCCAACAACAATGCCATACGGCTAGGAATACCACGTAAGTACCAAATATGAGCTACTGGTGCAGCTAAGTGGATGTGACCCATACGCTCACGTCTTACGCTTGCTTTTGTGATTTCTACACCACAACGGTCACATACGACACCTTTAAAACGTACTTTTTTATATTTACCACAAGCACATTCCCAGTCCTTAGTTGGACCGAAAATGCGTTCGCAGAATAAACCATCACGTTCTGCTTTTTGTGAACGATAGTTAATTGTCTCAGGCTTTGTTACTTCACCATGACTCCATTTTAAAATCGTTTCTGGACTCGCTAAGCGAACCTGAATCGAGGCAAAATTGTTAATACTCATATTTTATACTACGCCTCCTCTTCTTCGTTATTTTCTTCTTCAATATCGTCTACTAGCTCTTCCTTTTGTGTTTGTTCTGGTAAAGGTTGAGCTGGATGAACGTCCTGGTCATCATCATCTAATGTGATGTCAACCTCGTTATTGTTTTCATCTAACAAACGAATATCGATTGCTAAACCTTGTAATTCGTGCATCAATACACGGAATGATTCTGGAACACCTGGTTCTGGAATATCTTTACCTTTAATGATGGCTTCATAAGTCTTGATACGACCTTGAATATCATCCGATTTGATTGTCAAGATTTCTTGTAATGTGTGGGCAGCACCATATGCTTCCAATGCCCAAACTTCCATTTCTCCAAATCTCTGACCACCATTTTGAGCTTTACCACCCAATGGCTGCTGAGTAACTAAAGAATATGGACCAGTAGCACGAGCGTGTAGTTTATCGTCAACCATGTGGGCCAACTTGATCATGTACATTACACCGACACTAATACGTTCATCGAATGGTTGTCCAGTTTGTCCATCATATAATACCTGTTTTCCATCGACAGTCATGCTGGCTTCGCGCATTACATCTTGTAAGTCTTCATTTGATAAACCATCAAATACAGAAGTAGAGAATTTAACACCTAATTTACGAGCAGCGTAACCTAAGTGGATTTCTAAAATCTGTCCGATGTTCATACGTGAAGGTACACCGAATGGGTTCAACAAGATATCAACTGGATGTCCATCAGCCATAAATGGCATATCTTCGATAGGTAAAATCTTAGAGATGACACCTTTGTTACCGTGACGACCAGACATCTTATCACCTTCAGAAATCTTACGTTTCTGAACGATATATACTTTAACACGCATATTTACTCCAGGAGGAAGATCCGATCCATCTCCACGTTTAAATACACGAATAGAATGAACAATACCAGCACCACCATGAGGTACTTTCAATGAATTGTCACGAACTTCACGTGATTTTTCACCAAAGATTGCTAATAATAGTTTTTCTTCAGGACTAACTTCACTTTGTCCTTTTGGAGTAACCTTACCAACTAAGATATCTCCTTCTTTAACTTCGGCACCAACCATGATGATACCATTTGAATCTAACTTACGAACTGCTGCTTCACCAACGTTAGGAATATCACGAGTGATTTCTTCTGGACCTAACTTAGTTTCACGACAGTCAATATCATATTCTTCTACGTGGATTGAAGTATATACATCATCACTAACCATACGTTCTGACATGATGATGGCATCCTCGTAGTTATATCCATGCCATGTTGTATATGCAATAACAACGTTTTGACCTAAAGCCAATTCTCCATTTTGCATACTTGGACCATCAGCTAAGATATCGCCTTTTTCAACCTTTTCACCAACTTCTACAATTGGACGTTGGTTGATACAAGTGCTTGCGTTTGAACGAGCAAACTTACGTAACTGATAAGTGTGGTTTTCACCTTCATTATCTTTAACTACAATACGCAAACCATCTACATATTCAACTACACCATCTTGTTTTGCGACGATACCAACACCTGAGTCCTTAGCAATTTTATATTCAATACCAGTACCTACATAAGGTGAATGAGGAACTAATAATGGAACGGCCTGACGCTGCATGTTGGCACCCATTAAGGCACGAGACGCATCATCGTTTTCCAAGAATGGGACACAGGCAGTCGCTACAGATACGATCTGTTTTGGACTGACGTCGGCAAGTTCTACTTCGTTACGATCAGCGATGATAGTTTCACCAGCCTTACGAGCTACGACACGTTCATTTACTAAATGACCATCACGAACCTCATTGGCCTGTGCGATTACATAATCTGCTTCTTCATCAGCACTTAAGTAAACTGTATCTTCACTAACAGTACCATCCGCATTTACCTTACGGTAAGGCGTTTGAATAAATCCATATTCATTGATACGAGCATATGTAGTTAAGTTATTGATCAAACCGATGTTTGGCCCTTCAGGCGTTTCGATTGGACAGATACGACCATAGTGAGAGTTGTGAACGTCACGTACTTCGAAACTTGCACGATCACGACTGATACCACCTGGACCTAAGGCTGAAATACGACGTTTATTTGTCAATTCAGCTAGAGGATTTTGTTGATCCATGAACTGTGATAACTGTGAACTAGAGAAGAATTCTTTAATTGCAGCTGTCAAAGGACGAATGTTTGTCAATTTTCTAGGAGTTAAGCTATCCATTTCTTGAATTGACATACGTTCTTTAACGACACGTTCCATACGAGATAAACCAATACGGAACTGGTTCTGAATCAATTCACCAACAGAACGAATACGACGGTTACCTAACATATCGATATCATCTGTTGTTCCTACACCTTCCATAACATTTAAGCTATATGAGAAGAATGCATACATATCTGAAACTGTAATTGTGTGTTTATTTGCGAATGGGTCATTTCCAGCAACACGGACTTCATCCCCATTATCGTCAATAATATATAATTCTTGGACACATGCACCAATCAACCATGCTGTGATATCTTCACTTAAAGCACGTTGTTTAACTTGTGTTTCAACATCACTATCGATGGCATCTGGAGTTACACCAACCATATAACGGTTCGCAACTAATTCCATATCTGCATCAACAATATCTTCACCTTGAGCATTTGTTAAACGTCCAAGAGCATATAAACGTTGACCATAGTTAAATACAGAATCCATATTTTCGGCTGTTAATTTAACTGGTTGTGCAAACAATCCTGCAAAAATATCAACATTTTCAACAACCTTTTGGATTGCTAAAACATCTTTTTCAGTTAATACTGTACCAGCATCTAAATAAGCATCTTCTGTTTCAACATCACTAGCTAATACACGACCAATTAATCCTGTAGTCCAGCTTGTTGGAATTGAAACGATATCTTCTTCATGGAATTCTGAGCGGAATGGATAAGCGACACAATAAGTACCCTTAGCCAATTCTTCACGTAATGCATTTCTTTCATCACGGTGAACCATAGTACCTTTTTCCATGAATACGTTGCCATTTACATCAACAATATCATGAGCAAGGCTCATACCATACATACGATCGATCGCATTTAATTTCTTACGTAATTTATAACGACCAGCTTTTGTCAAGTCATAACGACGGTGATCAAAGAATTTAGCTTGCATCAAAGTGATTGATCCATCTAATGTAGGGATTTCATCACTTCTTTGATTTTCATAGAAAGAAAGTAAAGCTTCCTGAGTTGTTTTTACTTTATCGTTCAATAAAGTGTTTTCGATTTCTTCATATTTACCGAAGAAAGCAGTATACAACAACAAATACATATTCATGTATTCGCGATCTTCTGCATCTGTAGCTACATCAGACCAGTTACGTCCCATTGCATGAAGGAATGTTTCCATCATTGATGTATCGTGAGTATCTTCGTTCACTCCGATATTCAAAGACATACCAATCGCCTTGAATAAAATACTGAATAATACTTTACGGCGACGGTCAATAGAAACATTAATTAAACGTCCGTTTGTAGTTTTCTTTTGTTCAGTCATGAACTCTAACCAAGTACCACGACTTGGAATTAATTCACAACTATAGTTTTGTTTACCAGTTTTTTCATCATAACTGTCCGCAAAATATGCTCCTGGAGAACGTACGATCTGACTAACGATTACACGTTCTGCACCATTGATGATGAATGTACCAGTTTCTGTCATTAAAGGGAAATCCCCTAAATATACTTCTTCACTCTTAGTTACAACTTCCCCAGTTTCTGAGTCTGTAACTTCCAATTCCATATCTGCATATAGAGGTGCTGCAAAGTTGCATTCTCTATACATAGATTCTTCTGCGTTATATTTTGGTTCTTCAAAATGATAACGAAGGAAATTTAAGCGAATGTTTTTTCCATAGTTTTCAATTGGATAGATTTCTTCAAATACTTCTTGGATACCTTGTTGCGTAAACCATTTAAATGAATCTGTCTGGATTTCGACAAGATTAGGTAACTCTAATTTACCACTAACCTTTGAGTAATCTCGGCGGGAAGATTTTTTTCCACACGAGACAATACGATATGCTTTGTTGTTGTCCATGCATGCCATCCTTTCGTTCGAATTTGTACTATACTAGGTGGTTTTCATCTGAAAACACACACTATTATGCAATTTATTATACTACTAGTAAAACCACCAAATGTCAATAAAAACTTGACAAAATTTAAAAAATGAGTTATAAATATTGCCTATCCTTTTTAAGCACCTGCACAAAGTAGGTGCTTTTTCATTTGTCCATTTTGACATCCCCTTTAATTGTGCATACAATATAAACGTTTAAAGGAGTTCCGAATGAAAAAATTTTTAACCCTAATTATAACTTGTTTTTTATTGCTTAGCCTTGCAGGATGTTCAAACTCAAAAAACAATGATGACATCCTTACATTCTTTGATGCATTAGGTAATACATTAAATCTAAAAAGTGTCCAAATCAATGGAACATTGGATATGAAAGATTCAAAAATGAATATTGATGCACAAATTCTTCAAAAAGAAGATCTACAAGTTGCTACTTCAATAGGTTTAGTTGCAGGCGATCATGTGAAAAATAATTTTTTAAAATTTTACATTAAAGATGGAAAAACATATTTAAATTCTATGGGTACAAAAACCCAAAGTACAGTCGATAAGATCGGACTTAAAAAGAATTCAAAATTAAATACATACAACCCATTTCTAGATTTAACTGACGATCAATTATGCGAATTATTTGATTCCTCTAAAAAAGAAAATGATACATATACTTTTAAAGTCAACACATCTAAATTAGCCACCCTTCTAGATAATATGGGGTCTATAAAACTAGATGATGCAACGCTTGAAGCAACTATCAAAAGCAAAAAAATCTCACACCTGATTTTAAGCTTTACAGGTAAACAAACCGTAGATAAAGCAAGTGCAGATATTGATATTTCAATCGAACTTAGCATCAAAAAATTAAATAAAATCAATTTCCCAAATGATTTAGATTCATATACAAAAGAAACTGCAGAAGATTAATTCCTCTGCAGTCTTTTATTTATTCGCTTTTTTTTCAATCTCTTTTTGTTTTTGCATAACCTCATTAATTTTTTCTTGAATTAAATGAGCATATACATCAGCGCCCTCTTCAATAGGATGAATTCCATCTGCTTCTAATAAATCTGTATGCTTAGAAATATAAGAGTTCCAATCTATAATCGTTACATTTGAATGTTTTTTAGCCAATTCATTCAGATATTTATTGTTGCTAGCTTCCCATTCAACGCCTGGCGCATACACATTGACCCAGAATATAGACTTATCTTTACCAATCATTTCTAACAGTTGTTCAACAGTATTCTCATCCAAAACACCATTTGTTCCAAGCGAAATCACAACTGTATTATGAATATTCCCTTGAGACTGATACCAACTTAAAATGTCTAGAGCATGATATATTTGTCTTGAAACAGCTGCATCTATTGTTGCATCCGGATAAATATCTTGAATATTTGTATATGCCGACAACATGACAGAATCCCCTAAACAAAACAATCCTTTATCCGATACTTTCTGTGAGTTTCCACTCGAAGCATAGTCGTCAACTTTGCCTTTTTCAACACTACCATCCGATTTTGCGTTTCTCTTATTTGCCTCTATTGCCTTTTCATTTTCTGCTATACGCTTCTGCAATTCCGATGAATCTATCTCTTTTGAAGTTGCTAAGGCGACAACGCCTGTGGTTTGAAATACAAACCCCACAATTCCACAAGCCAACACGGCTTTTTGAAATTTAGGCTTAATTTGTTTATATTTAAATACCTTCAAGAAATAGTTTGACCATACAACCAACAAAATCAATATCACAAGCTCAAACAAATACATCACAAAATTTGTATTCCAATCTTTATATTGAAATAAATAAATAACTGGATATTGCCATAAATAAATTTCATAACTATGTTGACCAATCCACTTTAACACTGGAACATCCAATGAAATTGAACTATCTGCCGTTTTTTCGACTATATACAAAGATAAAACTGTCATTAATGCGAGTACAAACAAATAGACAACTGGCATTCGCCCATCAAAAATAAAACATGAAATCACAAACACTCCAAGCAACCCAATTGAGGTATAAAAATTCTTTTTAGTTGCTTCCCCTTTTGTATACATCCAACCTAGAAGCATGCCCGCAAACAATGAATAAATTCGCGTATCCGTTCCATAATACAATCTTGTGACATTCACTCTACATAAATATAGAATTGGCATCACAAGCGCAAAGCCAACTGTTACACCAAACATAGTTTTAATTGTGAATGATTCTCCTTTTTTATCTTTCAATTTATACATTCCAAACAATAATAATGGAAAAATCACATAGAACTGCATCTCTATAGATAAAAACCATAAATGCGAGAATGGCGAAGTATTCGCAATACGCGTAAAATAATCAATACTTTGCGAAATTTGCCACCAGTTATTGAAACCAGCCAAAATACTAAACACCTGCATTTTCATGTTATACAATGCGTCCTTAGCCAAAATAAAATAGATTCCCAATGTAGTAAATACCATCACAAGTAATGGTGGGTATATTCTTTTGATTCTGGCAAGATAGTAATCACGCAATGAAAACTCTTTTTGATTCATCTTCTTCTTTGCTGATACCACCAACAAGAATCCAGTTAATACAAAGAATAACACAACTCCTAAGTATCCACCCCTAAAAACACTTGGAAACATATGGAATAGTGTAATCGCAATAATCGCAACCCCACGCAATCCGTCCATTCCCCTTAAACGTCCGTCTTCTTTTTTCATATCTACATATCCCCTTAGATGCTTACTTTAAGCACCATCTATTTTAGCACAATCAAATCTTAATAATTATTAATAAATATATAATTTTTTAATATCCCTTTTTCAAAAAATACAATATAATATATTAAGATTCTGAGAGGAAAATAACATGCAAAGTATTAAGACAATTTATAAAATCGGACCAGGTCCAAGCAGTTCACACACATTTGGTCCAATGATGGCTTCTAAATATATCAATGAACAGTATCCAGAAGCTACAAACTTCAAAATCACATTATTTGGTTCCTTAGCGCTTACGGGAAAAGGGCACCTTACAGACAAAATCATATTAAAAACGTTAGGCACTAGTAAATGCGAAATCATTTTTGATATGAAAACCCCTGTTGAACACCCAAACACAATGATCATTGAAGTTTTTGACAAAGATACAAAAATTGCAGAACATACATTCGTATCTATTGGTGGTGGAAAAATCGAAATCGATGGAAAAAAAGGAAATGTAGACCCAGAAATTTATCCACACACAAAGATGGATGATATTCAAGTTTATTGTAATGAACGTCATTTACGTTTAGACCAATATATCGATGAAGTGGAAGATTCTGATTTTGACTCTTACATGAATCAAATCTTTAAACAAATGTTGAAAACAGTAAATACCGGATTAAAGAAGACTGGTGTTTTACCTGGAAGCTTGAAAATTGACCGTGTAGCGCATGCCTTACATCAGTCGGCACAAAGCTGTAATGATATCCAAGACAAAAACAGTTTATTATTAAGTAGTTATGCCTATGCAGCCAATGAACAAAACGCAAGCGGAGGCATTGTCGTAACAGCTCCAACCATGGGTAGCTGTGGCGTTCTACCTAGTCTTGTATATCATTTCTATCACGATCAAAATTATCCTAAAAAGACAATTATCCAAGGACTTAAAGTCGCTGGATTGATTGGAAATCTAATTCAGACAAACGCAACCATCTCAGGTGCCAAAGCTGGATGCCAAGCAGAAGTTGGTGCTGCCTGCTCTATGGGCGCTGCTTTTGTCGCTTATTGTCAACTTCAAAATAACGAACAAATCGAATGTGCTGCTGAAATTGGATTAGAACACCATCTAGGACTTACATGCGATCCAGTTGGCGGATACGTAATGATTCCTTGTATTGAAAGAAATGCAGTAGCTGCCCAAAGAAGTGTAGATGCCGCAAGACTTGCCAAATATTTACGTAACGTAAAAAAGAATCGTGTTAGTTTTGATATGGTTGTTCAAACCATGAATCTAACAGGAAAGAAACTTCCAATTGAACTAAAAGAAAGTGCACTTGGCGGATTAGCCGTAGTCGTACCAGAAAAAGCTTAAAGGCCTAATTCATGTGAATTAGACCTTTTTTTCTATTTATCACGAACGAAGCACTCTAATACTTTATAGCCTTTACGCTCTAAATCTGCTTGTAAATCATCTGGTTGGGTAGTATCACAACGAATGACTAGATTGGCAATTCCATCTTCAAAAGAATACACACCAATATGATTGATATTCACTTTATTCTCAACAAAGATTTCCGACAACTTACCAATGGCACCAATCTCATCTTTTACGGAAACCGTAATTCTTGAACCCACTTCATCCCATCCAAGAACATTCAAGAAACATTTAAACACATCATTCTGCGTTACAATACCTGTAACTTCGCCAGAAGCATTTGTGACCGGCAAACATCCAATGTTGTTTTTCAACATTTTCTGTGTTGCATATTCCATCAATTCATTTTCATCGACAGAAATGACTTTTTTTACCATCACTGTGCTTACAGTCGTTTTTGACAATAAATAATTTAATTCATATATGCTTAAGCTTGTCGCATTCGTTGTACCCGAATTAGAAATCATACCTTCTGTAATCAATCCAACAAGTTTTCCTTTTTCAACAACAGGAACACGGTGAATTCCCTTTTCCTTCATTAAATCAATGATTTGTGAAATCGTTGCATCTGGTTCAGCACATATAACATTTTTTGTCATATAATCCTTAACTTTAAACATACTTTATTATCCTCCTAGATATGCCTTTTGAACATCCGAACTCTTTGCCAATTCCTCACCAGTACCTGACATAACAACTTTTCCAGTTTCTAATACATAGGCACGATGCGCAATTGATAATGCCATCTTAGCATTTTGTTCAACTAATAAAACCGTAGTACCTGCTTTATTGATTTCTTCGATGATGTTAAATATCTCCTTAACTAAAATAGGAGCTAACCCCATACTCGGTTCATCTAAAAGCAACAATTTAGGTTTTGCCATTAGTGCTCGCCCCATAGCTAACATCTGCTGCTCACCACCAGATAAAGTAGAAGCATCCTGATTCATACGTTCTTTTAAGATAGGAAACTGCTCACAAACCTTTTCATAATCGTGTTTGATTCCATCCTTATCTTTTCGTAAAAGTCACATTTAATAAAATGGGATATAGACATCATTAATGTCAAATAGGCTTG
>OLQI01001036.1_pt1 | contig 20429 bp, 19 predicted proteins | sample 1672171 | NCBI WGS metagenome assembly OLQI01 (sample SAMEA3136655, study PRJEB25190) | human gut metagenome
AGACTGGACACAGACACATTCCTCCCCATCGTCCAGGGCGATACAGTTTCCGTCGGCGTCGTAGTAATAGGCTAGGGAGGTACCATTCGCCATAGAACCAGTGTCTGCGTAGGTTTTTTCTATGGTCTCTTGGGAAGAACCCAGGGAAATGCCCCCTCGGGTGTTCCAGTTGGAGGTGACATCCCCTTCCAGGTACAGGATGAGTTGGTCCACCGTGTCGGTTTCGGCCTCATACATCACAGACACCTGGTCGGCACCTCTGCCATAGATGGCCATCCAACTCCAATGTGGTTCGGTGGGCTCTGTCACGTCCACGGGGTCGATGCCTTCTGCGCTGAGGGCGGCTTCCACTTCGGCTTGTGTCATGCCCAGGGTGAGCACCGTCTCCGTCGTTTGGTAGCGAAGAGAGAGGGGAGAGGTCTCTGGCGTGTCCTGCGCAGCGCAGGAGGGGAGAATACACAGCATGGCAGCAAAAAGGGCGAATAGAATGCTCCGTTTCATGGAATGCCTCCTTTGTCGTTGTTGTGGGCCTTTGTGGTTAGGGGGAAACGAATCAGGGGGAGGTCTTTGCATGGGCCGTAAGGGAGAGGTTCGCCAATATGGAAAAACGTGCAGTTTGTCAAGGAATCTTGGTCATGGCTTCAAAGGGGGAACGGCGAAACCGAGGCCTGGGGCTGGAGGTTGTACAGGGAGAAGGGCAGTTCTACTTGACTGGTCTGCTGGAACGCGCTGTCATAGCAGGTGATGGTGTTGTTCTCCAGGGACTGTTCCAGCACCCCCAGCACCTGGTCATCCCGGAGGGCGACCCAGACATTGCGGCCCTCGTACAGGAAGGCAAAGATGGCCACCTCTTCTGTGGCCCCCATGGGTTCTGCAGGGAAAACGCCCCCGCCAGCGGTGTTCTCCGCCCGCTCCGCGCCGGGGAAGAGGGCCTCCAGCCGCTGGGGCAGGTCCTCCAGGGCGGTGAAGGTTCCGGCGGACAGGTCGAAGTAGGCGGCGGAGTCCCCGGTGGAGAAGTAGAGCTTCCCGTCCACCACGGGGTAGTACCAGCTGTGGGCCGGGGGGAAGAAGTGGGGGGAATAGGCCTGGGGGAGGGAAACCGGATCGCCCCACTGGGCCTGCTGGGAGGCCAGGTCCACTGCGACGGTGAGCAGCAGGTCCTCCTGGCCGCCCTCCATGGTGAGCATGGCGCCGTAGACCAGGGTCAGCTGGTCCCCCTCCAGGGTGTGGCTGAGGAGGAAGAGGTCCGCCAGAGGCTCGTCAGCGGGGGACTCGGAGAGGGTGACGGTGACGGGATCGGTGTCTTCCCGTTCCAGGGTGATCTGGGCGGGGTCCTCTAGGGAGACCAAAAGCTGGTACCCCGGCCCCCAACAGACGTGGCTGTGGTCGTAAAGGGGCACCCAGGACACCAGGTCAACGCTGTCCGAGGCAGCGGTCACGGCATCTTGGTCTCCGATGAGGTACTGGTCCGCGCCGTTCCAGGAGAAGAGTTGGCTGTTCCGCTCTGGGCCGGTGGCCTCCAGAACAGGGGTTTCCTCATATTGGAACGTGCCGGTGTTTAGGTCCCAGCTGCCGGTCCGGATGGAGAAGGTCCCCTCCAATCTGTCCTCGGAGGTGGGGTTGTCCTGGAAGAGGAGGAAGCCCACGGAGGTTTTTACAGGTTGGATGGTGGTGGAGGACACCTGATAGCCGATCAGTTTCCCCTGGTCCAGCTCCAGCAGGACGACATAGGCGGCGGAGCCGTTTTCTTCCCCCAGCAGCTGCCCCTCTTCGTCGTAGTAGTAAGACAGGTGAAGGATGCCGTCGGCATCGGTCTGCCGGTTTTGGGGAAGGGCCTGCCCATACTGCTGGATGACGGCAGCCTCTTCCGCGCCGCGGGAGAGACCATCGTTCACGGCCCAATGGGAGGTGACGGTGGCGTCGTTCTGGTCCACGGTGAACCAGGCCACCGTTTCATGATCGTAATAGATGGTCAGTTGGTCGGCGGTGTTTGGGAAATAGGTGATGGTTCCGCTGCCGCTCCACTGGAGTGGCTGGGTGAGGGTGGATGGGTCGTCCGACAAGACCTTTTCCGCGTCCTGCCGGGACATGCCTAGGGTAAGGACCCCCTTGCTCTCTGTATTTTGGAAGGTGAGGGGGGATTGGGTGGCGGTGGGGGAATCTGTGCTGCAAGCGGTCAGGGAAAAACAGAGGAGCAGTGCAATCAAAAGGAAAGCCGTTGCGATACGTTTCATAGAAATCCCTCCAAAGTGTATTTTGGGTCGTTCGAGGGGTGCGGCTTGGCCCGTGTGGAAGAAAGCTGCGTATGCCTTGCTGCCTGGGCCACCCCGTGGCATCACGCCTCCCGTACCGGCCGTCAACCTGGATTCCGCATGGCAATCGCCTCCCTTCGTGTTCGTCTGTTTACAATAGTAACGAACGAGGGAGGCGATTTGTGACAGGAAACGGAAAAGTTTTTCAGAAATTTTTAAAATCCCTCAAATCCGGGGGCAGAGGATCAGGAACGATAGGGCTGCTCCAGCCAGTCGGGGAGGGGCAGGATGCCCTCTGCCAGGGAAACCAGGTCGAGGTTTTCGGTGCCAGCGGAGAGGTAGACCAGGGCACCCGTCTCCGGGTCGGTCCACAGGAGGGTGTCCCGTCCGGGTTCTGGGTAGGAGAGATAGAGGGTGGCGGGGATCCCCTGGATGGTCACGTCCTGCTTCTTGGCGCCGGAGGATGGGAGGAGGCTTTCCTCCCCAGAGAGCTCCGCCCGATAGATAAACTCGATCCACTGGCCGTCAGGGGTTATGTATGTGTGCTGCGTCATACCTTGATCATAAAGAAAGTCGTACAAAGTGTATTCTGAAGGAACATCGAGTTGTGGATAAGTGAGTTCAACATCTCGCCTTGTGACAGTTTCCGCCAGGGCGATGAGTGCATCCTTGTCTAGATAGGCAGATAGGTGAAGCAATGCGTTGCTCTCTGGATCGACCCAAACAAGGGAACTGGAGATCTCGCCGGTATCATCGAAATAATAGTCTGCGGAGATGCCGTTGACCGAAACGTTTGCTTTTTCCATCGCATCTATACCGAAAAGGGTGAGCATAGAAGTGCTATTATCAGTTACATAAAGGTAGGTAAACGATAAATACTCTCCGCTGGCATTTTCATATAGCTCATCTCCCGAAGTTTCACTTGCATATCGGGACACTTCCCAGTACCCCTCTGGAACGGCAGGTAGATAATAGTGGTATTTGACTTCCGAGACGGCACCGTCAAAGGTATAATCGACGGTGCTTTCCACGATTTGGCTCACCCACCCAAAAAACGCTTCCCTTGCCTGGGCGTTGGTGGTGAGGAACACCCCGCTGCCCAGCAGGCACACCAGCACCAGGCAGGCCACCCGGCGCATGGCCCGGCGGGCGGGGGCCCGTTTGTGCTGCCGCAGGAGTTTGGCCATCTTGGCCTGGAAGGGGAGGGAGAAGGTGTGGGGGCAGTCCTCCGGGGCGGGGAGGCTGCCGTCCAGGATGGCCCCGGCTTCTTGTGCCGCCTGACGCAGGCGGTCGTCGGTGAAAAACGTCATAGAATCCCCTCCTCCTGGCAAAGTGCCCGCAGTTTTTCCTTGGCCCGCTGCTCCAGCTTTCGGGCGGCGGCCCAGGACAGGCCCATCAACTGGCCGGCCTCCCGGGTGGAGTAGCCCAGCTCGTACTTCAGCCGGAAGAATTCCCGGTACCGCCCAGGCAGGCGGAGGATGCACTGGGCCAGGGGGGAGGCGTCCTCCTGGGGCCCGGGGTCGATGCCGGAGATCTCCTCCACCAGGGGGGCCTCTCCCCGGCGCTGCTTCTTCCGGTAGAGGTCGATGGCCTTGTGTTCAACTATAGTAACGAGTAAGGACCGGGTTTTGTGACGCTCCAGGGAAGAAAAAATTTGAATTTTTTCCGCGACGGTCACAAAGGCGTCGTGGACGGCGTCCTCGGCGTCGGCCTCGTTGCGAAGAATTTGGTGGGCCACGTGGAACATGAGGTTCCGGTAGGTCTCGTAGAGGGTCACGAAGGTGTCCCGGTCCTCCGGGGCGTCGATGGCGGCTAAGTAGATGATCATAGTGGATGTCCTCGCTTGGCGTGGCGCGCTGGGGGGCGCCACGGTGATTCCAAAGGCGAACCTTGCCTATTTTTGCGTAATTCCTACAGAAATTTGCGTAGATGCCCCCAAAAGAGAGGAGACACTTCCCTCCCTTTTGGGATTGCTCCCAGGAAGGCGCCGGGGTAAGATACCCACAGAAACCTTTCTTCCCTGGCCAGCAAGGCAGCCATCGGGGCAGGAATCCCTTACTATGATAGCTATTTTGACACAAAAAGTCAACGAGAACCGGTGGAAATTACAGCATATTGCTCACACGGCGGTGCATGGCGTAGAGCTCGTCCATCATATCCTGGATGATCTGGGCGGCGGGCTTCACGTCGTGGATGCGGCCCAGCACTTGGCCCATGGCGATCTGGGCGGCCTGGGGGTCGTCCTTCTCATAGGCGGCTTTGGTCACCGTGCCCCGGATCAGGGGGTAGAGCTCCTCCAAGGTGGGGTGGTGGGTTTTCTCAAAGTCGATGATGTGGAGGGCCTCCTGGGTTTTCAGGGACCGCAGGGCATTGCGGATGCTGGTCTGGGTGAGGACGGTGTCGGTCTCCTTGGCGTCCATCACCGCCTGGCGGAGGTGGGGGCCGATGTCGGTCTCCGCCGCCATGAGGAAGCGGGTGCCCACCATCACCCCGTCCAGCCCGGCGGCCAGGGCGGCGTACATGGTGCGGCCGTCGCACACGCCCCCAGCCCCCACCACAGGGAGGGTGCACCGCTCGGTGGTCAGGGGCCACTGGACGATGGAGCCCACCCCGGCCATCCCCGGGTGGCCGCCCCCCTCGTAGCCCACGATGCACACCGCGTCGCAGCCCACTTCCTGGGCGGTGTGGGCAAAGCGGGAGTCGGGGATCTTGTGCATCACCAGGCAGCCGGCCCCTTTCAGGGTGTCCATCAAGGGGGCGGGGGAGCTGCCGGCGGTCTCCACGATCTTCACCTTCTCCTCCACCACCGCCTGGAGGAAGCCTTTGATGGGCCCGTCGGGCTTGGTGTCCGGCAGCAGGGAGAGGTTGACGGAGAAGGGCCGGTCGGTCAGGGACTTGAGCTCCTGGATGGCGGCCTGAAAGTCCTCCGGGGTGGCATAGGTGGTCATATTGATGGTACCCAGCCCCCCGGCGTTGGACACGGCGGCAGCCAGGCGGGGCTTGGACAGCCACTGCATGGCCCCCTGGATGATGGGGTACTGGATGCCGAAGAGTTCGGTGATACGGGTTTTCATGGAAGTGCCTCCTGTTCCTGGTGTGGAATGCCTTCATGGTAACAACCTCCCTGGAAGAAGTCAAGCCAAGGAACCTGCTCCGTGATACTTCCCAAGGAAAGGGGGAGAAAAAGAAGGAAATTTGGGGAAAACGGCAGGAACAGACTTGACAAGGGGGGAGGATGGGAGGATAATAAACCTAGTTTAGACCTGTAAAAGGAGGAACAGAATATGGAATTCAAGACCGCAACCATGGACGATTTCGATGTGGCGTTTGACTACATTGAAAAGCTTTGGGACTACAACACCTATGATAAGGAAGTCATCCGCAAGGTGTACGCCGACGTGCTGGCCGACGAGGACAGCTTCGCCTTCTTCCTCATGGACGGGGACACCTACCATGGCTTCTGCCACGGCGCTTACTTCAACACCTTCTGGCTGTCCGGCATGACCTGCTATGTCTCCAGCATCATCACCAACGCCGACGAGCGGGGCAAGGGCTATGGCGTGAAGCTCATGGACCACGCCAAGGAGCTGGCCAAGGCCCGGGGCTGCAAGGCCCTGGTGCTGGACTCCGGCATGCCCCGGAAGCAGGCCCACCGGTTCTACGAGATCTACGGCTTTGAAAAGAGCTGCTACGGCTTTGACTACTACCTGGACTAACCGGCACACGCCGGCCACACCCACCGCAGACTGCCGGCGCCTCTCCCGGGGAGGGGGCCGGCGGTTTTCTGCTTCCGCGAGAATTTGTAAGGCCTTCCCTTTGACAAAGGGGGAGGCTCTTTTTTATAATAGAACCCAGAATAACACCCACATCGTGCGGACACACTGATGGGAAAGGAGAGCCTATGAGCTTTCGAAGAATCGAATATTTTCTCTCGGTGGCCAAGCACCTGAACTTCACCAAAGCCGCCCGGGAATGCTACGTGGCCCAGGCTGCCATCAGCCAGCAGATCAAGCAGTTTGAGGAGGAGTTGGGCTTCAAACTCTTCAACCGAGGGGGGGCTTCGGTGTCCCTCACCCCGGCGGGGGAGTACTTTGCCAAACAGTGCCAGGCGGTGCTGGCCCAGTACAACGGGGCGGTGAAGCAGGCCCGGTTCCTGGCCGAGGGGAAGAAGCGGGACCTCCGGTTGGGGATCAACGGCCCCTATACCCAGGAGTGCATCCCAGACTATCTCCGCCGCTTCCGCCAGCTTTACCCCGAGGCGGCCATCACCCTCCAGGAGGGGGGCCGCAAAGAGATGCTGGAAGCCTTGGAGGAGGAGAAGCTGGACGTCATCGTCATCCCGGACTACGGCCTGGCCCTGGACCAGCGGTTCGACGTGCTGGAGCTGAGCAGCGAGCGGCCCAAGTTTATGACCGGCCCCCAGAGCCCGCTGGCCGGGCGGCAGTATGTGGCCCCCTCGGAGCTGGCGGGCCAGACCATCTTCCGCATCGAAGGGTCGGTGGGGGAGAGCCCCAACCAGGCCCGGGCAGACTACCTGGATCAGCTGGGCCTGGGGGCAAACCCGGTGCAGCAGGTGAAGACCTTCCTGGAGGCCAGCATTCTGGTTCAGGCCGGCCTGGGCATCGCCCCCCTGCCGGAGGGGATGGAGAAGAACCTCTCCCGGGACGTGAGCGTCTTTTCCATTGAGGGGGACTCCTTCCGGATCCGCACCGTGGCGCTGCGGCTGCTGCCCTCGGTGAGCCTGGCAGGGGACCACTTCTTCCAGCTGATCCGGGAGGACCAAGCCGCGCAGCGGCAAAGGTTGCAGACGCAATAAGTTTTTCTGATAGGGACATTAGTTTTCGGTGTTTCTCAAAATTGAGGAGATGTGGTATAACAATAAGCAGAAGGGCAGTATAAACTGGTACTTCCCCAACACCACAGATCTTGAGTAAGCAATGGAACACTTACTTTGATGAATAGAAAGGAGCACCGAGTTATGAACGTGAATCTGGACGCCAAGTATGAACTTTATATCAATGGACAGTGGGTTGCCCCCTCTGGTGGCAAATACTTCACCACCACCAACCCCGCCACGGGCGAAAAGCTGGCGGAGTGTGCCGAGGCAACCAAGGAAGATGTGGATGCTGCCGTCCAGGCCGCCTGGGCTGCGTTCCCCGCTTGGCGGGACCTGGAACCCGATAAGCGTGCCGCCATCCTGCTGAAGATCGCTGACATCATCGACGAGAACAAGGAACTGCTGGCCACCATCGAGTCCATGGACAACGGCAAGCCCATCCGGGAAACCATGACCATCGACGTGCCCTATTCCTCCGACCACTTCCGGTACTTCGCCGGCGCCATCCGCACCGAGGAGGGTTCCGCCAGCATCCTGAAGGACCATGTGGGCGAGTTTATGAACATCATCCTCCACGAGCCCATCGGCGTGGTGGGGCAGATTGTCCCCTGGAACTTCCCCTTCCTGATGGCCGCTTGGAAGCTGGCCCCCGCCCTGGCGGCCGGCGACTGCATCGTCTTTAAGCCCTCCTCCACCACCTCTCTGAGCGTGCTGACTCTGGTCAAGCTCATCGGCCACCTGCTGCCCCCCGGCGTGCTGAACGTGGTCACCGGCGGCGGCTCCCGGGCCGGCCAGTATATGCTGGACCACCCCGGCTTCCGCAAGCTGGCCTTCACCGGCTCCACCGAAGTGGGCCTGGACGTGGCCAAGGCAGCGGCCGACAAGCTCATCCCCTCCACTCTGGAGCTGGGCGGCAAGAGCGCCAACATCTTCTTCGAGGACTGCGATTGGGACCGCGCCCTGGACGGCCTGCAGCTGGGCATCCTGTTCAACCAGGGCCAGGTGTGCTGCGCCGGCTCCCGGGTGTTCGTCCAGGAGAGCATCTATGACAAGTTTGTGGATGCCGCCGTCAAAGCCTTCAACAACATCACCGTGGGCGATCCTCTGGATCCCAACACCCAGATGGGCTCCCAGGTGGACCAGGGCCAGCTGAGAAAGATCATGTCCTACGTGGAACTGGCCAAGGAAGAGGGCGCCACCATCGCCTGCGGCGGCGAGCCCTGCAAGGACGGCGCCTGCGCCAACGGTGCCTTCATGAAGCCCACCCTCATCGTCAACGCCAACAACAACATGCGGGTGGCCCAGGAAGAGATCTTTGGCCCCGTGGCTGTGGTCATCAAGTTCAAGACCGAGGAAGAGGTCATCGCCATGGCCAACGACTCCGTCTACGGTCTGGGCGGCGCCGTTTGGACCCAGGACATCAACCGTGCCCTCCGGGTGGCCCGCGCCGTGGAGACCGGCCGTATGTGGGTCAACACCTACAACATGATCCCTGCCGGCGCCCCCTTCGGCGGCTACAAGCAGTCCGGCATCGGCCGTGAGACCCACAAGGTCATCCTGGAGCACTACACCCAGAAGAAGAACATCATGATTAACCTCAGAGAAACGCCCTCTGGCTTCTACCCTGCCAAGTAAGCAGGCAGACCCGGAGAAAACCATTGGCCTCTCAGGGCGGAGGGGAGCCCCTCCGCCCTTTTCATACCCATTTTTACCCATGGCGGCCCCAGGCTGCTCCAAGGACCCAGCGTCAGAAAGGAAAAGAACTATGTCCACTTACTATTTCGTACCCAGCAGAAACGTGTTCGGCGAAGGCTCCGTGGTGGAGACCGGCGAGCTGATGAAGAGCCTGGGCGGCAGCAAGGCCATGATCGTCACCGACGAGTTCTTGGCCAGCCACCCCATGACGGCCCGCATCCAGAAGATCTTGAAGGACGCTGGGGTAGACTCCGCCGTCTTCGGCAAGGCCGAACCCAACCCCAAGGACACCAACGTGGTGGAAGGGGAGAAGTTCTATCACGACAACGGCTGCGACTGCATCCTCTCCCTGGGCGGCGGCTCCTCCCACGACTGCGCCAAGGGCATTGGCCTGGTGGCCACCAACGGCGGCAAGATCTCCGACTATGAAGGCGTGGACAAGGCCCACGAGGCCCTGCCCCCCCTGGTGGCCGTGAACACCACCGCCGGCACCGCCTCTGAGATCACCCGGTTCTGCATCATCACCGACACCGCACGGAAGGTGAAGATGTGCATCGTGGACTGGCGGGTCACCCCGGCCATCGCCATCAACGACCCGGAGCTCATGGTGGGCATGCCCGCCTCCCTCACCGCCGCCACCGGCATGGACGCACTGACCCACGCGGTGGAAGCCTATGTCTCCACCGACGCCAACCCCCTCACCGACGCAGCCGCCATCAAGGCCATCGACAAGATCGTCCACTACCTGCCTCAGGCGGTGGCCAACGGCGACTACATGAAGGCCCGGTCCGAGATGGCCTATGCCCAGTACCTGGCCGGCGTGGCCTTCAACAACGCCTCCCTGGGCTATGTCCACGCCATGGCCCACCAGCTGGGCGGCTTCTACAACCTGCCCCACGGCGTGTGCAACGCCATCCTGCTGCCCTATGTCCAGGAGTTCAACCTCATCGGCAACCTGGAGCGGTTCGCGGTGATCGCCCGGGCCATGGACATCAATGTGGACGGCATGTCTCCCTTTGAGGCCGGCGAGGCCTGCGTGTACGGCCTGAAGACCTTCGGCCGCTACCTGGGCATCCCCCAGAACCTGCGCTCCCTGGGCGTGGATCCGGCGGACTTCGAGATCATGGCTGAGAACGCCATGAAGGACGCTACCGCCGCCACCAACCCCAGAAAGGCCACCAAGGACCAGATCATCGCCATCTTCCAGAAGGCCTACGACGGCGACTGAGCCATCCCTTCGGCTTTCTTTTCTCTCTCTTACTTGTTATCTTTCCCTTGCGTTTATCTTTCTTCTCATGTTCCCAACCTGCCCGCCCCGGAACGGATTTCCCGCCGTTCCGGGGCGGGTTTTTCTTTGCCGGGCCAGGTCCCTGTGTTATACTGAAAACTGGATGCAAAAAAGAGAAACCAGGGAGGGTATGTGTCATGAAACGCGCGTTGGGAAGTTTCCTGCTCTGGACCTTTACCATCACCGGCCTGTGCTGGGGCGGGTTGGCGATTCTGGGGCACTGGGGGGTGCTGACCCTTGCCCACCCGGCGGGAGTAGTGCTGCATCTGCTGGGGGGCTTTGGCCCCACGGTGGGCGGGCTGTGGGTGTTCTGCCGAGGCGGGGGAAGGCTCCGGCAGGTGCCCCGGCTTGTCTTTGTCCCCCGTCGAGGCACCTGGTGGGTGGTGCTGCTGTTCTGTCTGGCGGAGGGGGCGGTCATTGCCCTGTCCTCTCGGCAGTTCAACCCCCAGATACCCCTGTCCCTGGTACCGGTGGTCTTCCTCCAGGCGGCGCTGATCTACGGCGGCAATGAAGAGGTGGGCTGGCGGGGCACTATGCAGCCCCTGTTGGAGCGGGCGGTGCCCTTCCCTGGGGCGGCAGTGGTCACGGGCTTGGTCTGGGCGGTGTGGCATCTCCCCCTGTGGTTTGTGGAGGGGGCCTCCCAGCAGACTATCCCCTTCGGATGGTTTGCGGTGCTGGCAGTGCTCCAGAGTTTCTGGTACGGGGCGCTCTTTCGCAGGACCCACTGGGTCTTTGGCTGCAACCTGGCCCATGGCCTGACCAATACCTTGCTCTCTCTGTTTGTCATCCAGGTCAACGGCCTTTTGGCGGCGGGGTGCCTGCTGTTGCTGGCGGCCTCTCTGGTCCTGTGGTACCGAACCCCTTGGGAGGCGGCCCTGGGGGAGGGAGAAAAGGGGAAAAGGACGGGGAGAATGTAGGGAAAAGGGATTGCCATTTCCCGCTCCATATGGTACAATTTCCTGAAGTTAGCTAAGACTAACCGAAGAACGGAAAGGAGCGTGCCATGGAATTTTCCCTTCGGCCGTACACGGAAAGTGACGCTGCCCCCTGCGGGGAGTGCCTCTACGAGGGCTTTTTCACCGGCCCCATCGACGAAAACGACAGACGGTTCCTGCGGGAGTACGCCCAGGTCCTCATCGAAAAGTGCAACTTCACGTACGTTGCGGAGACAGAGGCGGGACAGGTGGTGGGGTTTGTCTGCGGCAAGTACAGCAAGCCCTTCTCCCCCGCCCTGGCCAACCGATACGAGACCAAGAAGCACTATGGCCTCTGGTGCCGCATGTTTTTCCAGTTCTACCTGAAGAGGTATCCTATGTCACTTTCCTTCCAAAGGCAATTTGGAGCCTTTTACCAACAGATGAGGGAGCGACGGCAGGACGTGTTCGGTGCCTGCGATCTGGAGCTGGTTGCCCTCTCTTCCAAAGCGGCCTACCGGAAAGGCTTGGGGACGGCCCTGGTCACGGCCTTCTTAAACCGGGCGGCGGCGGACGGGGCGGGCTCCGTGCGTCTGTTTACCAACTCTCTGGCCTCCTGGGAATTCTATGAGAAGCGCGGCTTTACCCGGGTGGCGGAGTACCCCTTCCGGGATGGCTCTGACCACCGGTCTATGGTCTATGCCTATCAGGTGGGGGAGGAACTCCATGAAACGGGCGGATGAATCAACCGCAAGAATTTGCCGTTGGCAGGCTGTCCCTGCATCAAGGGGCAGCCTGCCAATATTGATCCGAAGAGAAATCATGTCCTTGTATGGATGCACGGGAACAGCCCCACTGGGTCAAGCCGAAGGTTGGGTAGGAAGCGCAACGGTGACCAGGGTGCCTTGCCCATAGGTGCTGTGCGCAGTAATCTGTCCGTTGTGGAGGGAGACGATCCACTGCACAATGGACAGCCCCAGCCCGAAGCCGGAACGGTCCCGCGCGGGATCCGCCCGGTAAAACCGCTCAAAGATGTGGGGCAGCTGATCTTCCTGGATGCCAATTCCGTCGTCGGAGACGGTGAAGGTGCACTGGGTTTGGGTCAGAGAGGCCCGTACCACCACCTTGCCCCGCTCCCGGCCATATCGAATGCTGTTTCCAATGAGGTTGATCAGCAGCTGGGTGGTCAGACTTTGGTCGGCATAGAGGGAGACCTCTTCCGGAACCTGGTTGAACAGCCGGATCCGGGAGGCAGCGGCGGTCTCCGCCAGTTCCTCCATGACGGACGCCACCACCGCCCGAAGGGGAAACACTTCCCGTTCCAGGTGATACCGCCCCTCATACCCACGGGTCAGCAGAAGGAGCTGGGAGAGGATCTTGTGCATACGGGCGCTCTCCCGCTGGATGGCGGCGACGGGTTCCACCGCCTCCCCCTGGGGGAGGTCCTTTTGCAGTTCCTCCGCGCAGGCGGAAATGACGGCCACCGGCGTGCGCAGCTCGTGGGAGGCGTCCGCCGTAAACTGGCGCTCCCGGGTAAAGGAAGCCTGGAGCCGGTGCAGCATGGTATTAAAAGTGTCGGCCAGCTCTTGAATTTCATCTTGGGTGGCAATGCCGGTGATGCGCTGGGACAGGTCGCCGGCCCGAATGGCTTCCGCGGCCTTGGTGATCTCTGTGATGGGGCGGATGGCCCGTTTGGCCAGGAGATACGCGCCGGCGATGGCCAAAGCCAGGTAGATGGGCACCAGAATTCCCAGCAGCACCTGCAGGGTATGCAGAGAGGCTTCCGCCGAGCCTGCGGAGATGGCGGCGGAGGCGGTGACGGTGGCGCCTTCTATTTGGACGGTTTCCTGCCGCACGGTGTAGGTCTCGTTTTGGTGCACCGTCTTGCCGTCCGGCTGGATGGCGGCGGTTTGCAGCCATTCCCCGCCGGCGGTGGAGAAGATCGGCTGCCCCTGGGGGTCGGTGACACACAGGGTGATGGCGTCGGGGAGGTCTACCTGCTGGTTGAGGCGAAAGGCCTCGTCTTGGTCATCCACGGCGATCAGGACCTGGGCGATGGCGCTGCGGAGCTGGGAGTCCATCTCCCGGCGCAGGGAGGCGGAGACTGCGCCGTACACCACCGGCAGCAGAACCGCCGGCAGGAGGGCGGTCAGCAGGGCATACAGCAAGGTGATGCGCCCCTTGATGGTCAGGGTTCTCATGGCGCAACCCGCAGGGTATATCCGGTTCCCCGGATGGTGTGGATCAGTTTGGTGGGGAAGGCACGGTCAATTTTATTCCGCAGATACCGGATGTACACATCCACCACATTGGAGTCGTAGGAGAAATCATAGTTCCAGACGTGGTCTGCAATCTGTGACCGGGTGAGGACCTGCCCTTGGTTGCGCAGGAGGTACTCCAGAAGCGCGTATTCTGTGGAGGTTAAGGAGATGTCCTGGCCTGCACGGGTGACCTTTCGGTTGGTGGTGTTCAGGGTCAGATCCTCCAGGGAGAGAACGGCGCTTTTGGTGTCACTGCCCCGGCGCAGCAGGGCCCGCACCCGGGCGGAGAACTCGTCAAAGGCGAAGGGCTTGACCAGGTAATCGTCTGCGCCGGCGTCCAAGCCGGCCACCCGGTCATCGATGGCGTCCCTGGCGGTTAGGATGAGCACCGGGGAGGCGTTTCCCCGGCTCCGCAGATCGCGGAGGAGGGAGAGCCCATCCCGTTTGGGGAGCATGAGGTCCAACACGATGCAGTCGTACTGCATGGCGTCAGCATAGTCGAAACCTGCCTCCCCATCGTAACAGTCGTCAACGGAGTGGCCTTCCTCTTTCAGACGCTTGGAAAGAATGTGGTGCAGGACGGGGTCGTCCTCAATGACTAAAATTCGCATGATCATAACCGCCTTTCTGGATGGGGAGATGGGACCGTGCACAGGGCAACGGGGAACGAGAACTTGTGAAAATGAGAAAATCTCATGGAATTCTCATGCTGCTGTCATCTTCCTTGGGTAAACTGACTGACATCAACGATAGAGGAGGGAATCCGATGTCAGAGCCTATGGAACTACGGGGCGTGGACCTTGTGGTGATCCCCGCCTACCAGCCCTCGGCGCTTTTGCTGGACCTTGTGAAGGACGTCACCGCGGCTGGCTACGGTGCGGTGGTGGTGGACGATGGCAGCACCATGGGCAGGCAGTGGATCTTTGCCCAGCTGGAAGCCCTGCCGGCGGTGGTGGTTCTCCACCACCCGCAAAACCGGGGGAAGGGGGCCGCCCTGAAGACGGCCTTTCAAACGGTGTGGACGTGGAATGACCCCACGGCCTATCTGGTCACCATGGATGCCGATGGGCAGCAATTGCCCCAAGACGCGGAGCGGGTGCTCCAGGAAGCTAGGACCCATCCTGGTGCGTTGGTGCTGGGCACGCGAACCTTTGGGCGGGGGGTGCCGCTTCGATCCCGGGTGGGCAATGCGCTGACCCGGGTGGCCTTCCACCTGCTTAGCCGGACGAAAGTAGCAGACACCCAGACCGGGCTGCGGGCCTTTGGCTTTTCCCAGCTTACGTATTTGCTGGAAACCGAGGGGAGCGGCTACGACTACGAGATGAACGTGCTGCTCCACTGCAAACGCCACGGCATCCCGCTGGTGGAAGTTCCCATTCAGACGGTGTACCTGGACGAGCACAACTCCGCTTCCCACTTCCATTCCCTTCGGGACTCCTGGAAGGTGCTGAAAATGCTGCTGAAGTTTGCCTCGGTCTCCCTGATCAGTTTTGCCCTGGACTATGGATTGTTTCTGCTCCTGTCTACGGCAACCCAGCAGTTTGCCTACGGCCTGCTGTGCAGCAACGTTGCGGCACGGCTGGGCAGCGGCTTTTTCAACTATCAGCTCAACCGGACCTTGGTGTTTCACTCCCAGGAGAACCAGCGCAAAACCTTGGTGGAGTACCTTTTGCTGGCGACCGGGATTCTCCTGGCCAACAACGGGATCCTCTCGCTGTTTGCCTATGGCCTGTCCCTTCCGCTGTGGCTGGCCAAATTGCTGACGGAGGGGTCCCTTTTCTTGGTCAGCCTCACGGTACAGACCAAGGTGATCTTTCGGGGCGGCGGCGGGCTGCCCCCAAAGAAAGGGGAGGTGAAGTCCCATGCATCCGATCCGTCTACCAAAACGGCTTAAGGGGCCGTGGCGCGCTGTCGTGGCGGTGCTTCTGGATGTGGTCATCACAGCGGGGATTGCGCTGTCCGTTTACTACTTCAACTATCGGGTCCCCCAGCGGTTTGCCCTGCCCAGTATGGCAGAGCAGGGCACCCTATATGCCGGAGGGCCCCTCCAACCGGAGGGTTCTTCGGCAGGGTCCCTTCCTCTGGAGGGGAAGTTTGCCGACCGTTTCTCCGATACGGTGACAACAACAGACACGTCCTATCGGAGCAAGGACCTCTCCATTACGGTGACCGCCCACACCTTGGGGAAGGGGAGCAACCGGGTGGCCTACTATGTGGCGGATGTCTATACCACGAACATCCGCTGCTTCCGCACCTATTTTTCCCAGGACACCTATGGTTCCGGGTTTGAAGAGCACCTGACCAAGATGAGCAGAGACGTCTAGGCAGTGCTGGCCATGAATGGAGACTCCTATTGCTACAACCACCAGCACACGGCGGGGGCGCTCATCCGCAACGGAACGGTGTACCGGGCGGAACCCACTTCAGCAGATGTGTGCGTCCTGTTTCAAAGCGGCGAGATGAAAACCTATTCCCCCGACCAGTTTGACCTGCAGCAGGTGATGCAGGAGGGGGCCTACCAGTCCTGGACCTTTGGCCCGAGTCTGCTGGACGCCCAGGGAAAGGCGCTGTCCACCTTCAATACCTGGGATTATATCCGAAAGGTCCATCCCCGCAGCGCCATTGGCTACTATGAACCTGGGCATTACTGCTTCGTTGTGGTGGACGGCAGGCAGACCGGATACTCCCGGGGAATGACCTTGGAAGAATTGGCGCAGGTGTTTGACGATCTGGGATGTACCGCTGCCTATAACCTAGACGGCGGCCACTCCACCTTCATGACGCTGAACCACCAGGTGGTCAACCACCCCTACAAACCGGAGCATAAAATCGTAGACTGTCTTTACTTTGGGGAGGTGTCGTAACGTGATCAGGTGTTTGTCTCTCCTTGCCCATGGGGGGATCATCCTCTCACTGCTGTTTTTTGTCTTTGAGATTTTAGACTGGTACAATCCGTACATGAATTTTTTGGGCCTGAAGGTTTCCGCCGGTTTGATGATAGCCTTTTGCCTGCTCACCTTGGTGCAGTCGGCCTGGGTACTCCATACCCTTTGGCAGAAATCCCAAGGGAGGAAACCCTGCCCTTCCACCAGACGCCTGCCTGCCCATCCCAAGGGGCAGGGCAGACGGCTGGGACGGTGACGCGCACCGTTGGGCAGGTTTTGTGATACGGGAAAATCCTAACCCCCATCTTTCCAAAGGATAACTTTTTTCTAAACAGAAGCCAGGCGATGGGGGAGGAAACGCCAGAGGGATTGCAACAGACGAGGGGTGTCCATGGAAGGACACCCCTCGTTTTGGTGTATGCGTTTGTGGGGTTATAGGTACCGCCTCACCCGCCCCCTATACTGGCGATACGCTTCCCCGAAGGTCTCCTGGCACCACCGCTCCTCCGCCAGGATGATCCAGTGGGCGGACCCCTGAAACACCAGCACCAGGGCCAGCAGCACCCAGGACCGGGTGAGCAGGGCCATCCCCAGGAAGCAGACAAAATACCCCAGGTACATGGGGTTGCGGGAGAGGCGGTAGATCCCCTGGGTGTTCAGGCCATCCTGGTCTGGGGCGGCAAAGTGGAGGACCGACACGGCGCACAGGACCAGCCCCAGCAGGTATAGGACCAGGCCGCCGTGCCACGTCCCGGCGCTGCCACTCTGGATGCGGCCGGCGCACAGGGCCAGGAGGATCCCCAAGGTGGCCAGTTGGTAGACGGCATAGGCGATTTTTTCCCGCCCCTGCATGGGGGCAAAGTGGGCCGCCCGGGGCAGGGCCTGCCGGTTTTTGGCGGCCAGCAGGCCGAAGCGAACCAGGAGAAAGGGGAGAAACAGCAGGACACCGGGCACGGAAGGCACCTCCCATCAAGCCGAGAAAACTGCGTCCATTCTACCACAGAAGGTCCAGGGGGAAAAGCACAATCACCCCTGGGGATCATGCCGATCCCCAGGGGTGATTGTGGGTTGCTGGGAAAAACGGGCCCCTGCCTCACAGCACCCCCAGGTGCTCCAGCAGGATTTTGAGGCCTAAAAGGATAAGGATGATGCCCCCCAGCAGTTCGGCCTTGGACTGGAACCGGGTGCCGCAGAGGTTGCCCACCTTCACCCCGATGCAGGAGAGCAGGAAGGTGGTGGCGGCGATGAAGCACACCGCCGGCAGAATGGACACCTCCAAGAAGGCGAAGGTGATGCCCACGGCCAGGGCGTCGATGCTGGTGGCCACCGCCATGGGCAGCATCACCCGGAAGGCTAGGGAGGCGTTGGTGTCGTCCTCGTCGGGACATCGGGCCTCCCGGATCATGTTGATGCCCAGCAAGACCAGCAGGGCAAAGGCGATCCAATGGTCCACAGCGGTGATGTAGGCGGCAAAGCGAGAGCCCAGCAGCCAGCCCAGCAGGGGCATGAGCCCCTGGAAGCCGCCAAACCAAAGGCCCACCACGGCGGCCCGTTGCAAGGTGACTTTGTCCATGGCCAAGCCCTTGCAGATGGCCACGGCAAAGGCGTCCATAGAAAGGCCTACGGCCAACAGCATCAGTTCCCAAAATGCCATACGGTGTTTCCTCCTGGGTTACCCTATGCACCGCAGGCGGGGCGTAGACCGGAACGCTGTAGGGGGTGCTTGGGGGTGTGGTGATGTGGAAAGGGGATTACTGGCCCAGGTTCTCCCAAGCCTTGTCCAGGAAGCTCTCGTCAAAGATCTGGTCGGCAGTGGGGTCGCCGGTGATGCCGCCTGCCAGCTTGGTGAGGTTGATGGCTGCCTGGAAGCCGGAGTCGGTGTGGTACCCGTCGGTGGTGGCCACCTGGTGGTCCTTGTCGAACTGGGCGTCGTAGAGGAGCTCCTCCTCGGTGGCGCCGTCAAAGAGGGTGCCCAGCTGGGCGGCAATCTCCTCGGGGGTGGCGGTCTGCATCCACTGGATGGCCTTGGCCATGGCGTTGACCGCGCTCTGCACCAGCTCGGGGTCGGACTCGATGAGGGCATCGGAGGTGATTACGGTGAAGAGCTCATAGCTGGCCGAGCCGATGATGTCCTCGATCACCCCATCGTCGGTGCCGTCCACGATGACCACGCCGCCGGCGTCGGTGAGCTGCTTGGCGGACCAGGGGTTGGTGGAGATGGCTCCCTGGAGCTCCCCATTGGCGATGGCGGCGGCATAGCCGGAGCTGGCCATGGTGGAGATCTCTACCTTCCCCTCCAGCCCGGCGTAGTTGATGCAGGCCTGGGCGAAGGAGTAGGGGCCGCTGTTGGTGCTCTGGCCCCCGGCCAGCAGGCCGCCTTCCAGGGACTCCAAGGTGCTGTACTCCTCGGTGGCGCCGATGAGCTGGTAGGGGTACTTCTGGGTGGTGGACAGGACCACCTTGCAGCCCTGGCCGCCTTCGTTGACCATGAGGGCGGTCTCAATGCCCTTCAGGGTGAACTGGGCGTCCCCGGAGAGGACGGGGGCGGTGGCGTCGCTGCCGCGGATGGTCTGGAACTCTGCGGTCAGCCCCTCCTCGGCGAAGTAGCCCAGGGACTGGGCCAGGTAGGCCGGGGCCCAGTGGTAGCCACGGACCTGCTCGGTGATGGTGATCTTCCGCAGGTCACCGGTGTTGTTCTGGGTGTCGATTTCGGTTTGGGTGTCGGGGGTGTCTTCTGCTGTGGGCTCTGTCTGTCCACAGCCGGCCAACAGGCCCAGGGACAGGGTCAGGGTAAGCAGCAGGGCAAGCAGCTTTTTCATGATCATACTCCTTTTCTGTCAGTTTGCTTCTTTCTTGCCTCTATCATAACCGCCAAAGGCGGGTATGAATCAAATGGGATTAGGGGGACCGCTGCCACCGCAGCAGGCGGCGCTCCAGCAGGCGGACCACCCCGTCCAGCAAGACGATGATGACCACCAGCACCAGCACGCAGCAGAGGACCCGTTGGGCGTTGTACACATCCCCTGCCGCGGACAGCAGCCAGCCCATCCCCTGGGTGGAGCCCAAGTACTCCCCTACGATGGCCCCGGAGAGGGCCAGGCCCAGCCCGGTGCGCAGGCTGGCCAGCAGCCAGGGCAGGCAGGCAGGCCAGATCACCTTCCCCAGCACCTGCCAGCGGCTGCCCCCCAGCAGACGGACGGCCGCCACCAGGGCAGGGTCCACGCTGCGGACGCCGGAGTAGAGGTTGAAGGCGAAGATGAAAAAGACCATCAGGGCGGAGATCAGGACCTTGGACTGCAGGCCCAGGCCAAACCAGATGATGAACAGGGGACCCAGGGCCAGCTTGGGCAGGCCGTTCAGGCCGGTCATCAAGGGCATCAGCGCCCGGCTGACCCGGGGGGAGATCCCCAAGCCCAGCCCGGCCAGGGTGCCCAGTACGCCGCCAAAGAGGAGGCCCAACCCGGCCTCCTGTCCGGTGGTGGACAGGTGCCGGGCCAGCAGGCCGCTGGAGACCATGTCCACAAACTCCTGCCACAGCAGGGAGGGGCGGCTGAAGAAAAACTCGTTGACGTGCCCCCCGGCGGCGGCGACCTCCCACAAAACCAGCAGGCCCAGGACGATCATCAGTGTCCACACACCGGGGCTGGGGGCATGGGACCGGGACTTCATAGGCCGCCCCCCTCTCGCAGTTGGGTTTCCAGGTCTTGCCAGATGGCGCGCTCCAGCTCCACAAAGTGGGGGGTGAACTTCACGTCCATCACCCGGCGGGGGCGGGGCAGGTCGATGACGTACTCCCGGACCACCTTGCCGGGGCGGGTGCTCATCAGAAGGACCCGGTCGGCCAACGTGATGGCCTCGGTGAGGTCGTGGGTGACGTAGAGGATGGTGCAGCCGGTGGCCTCCCAGGTGGTGAGGATCTCGTCCTGAAGGCGCTGGCGGGTGAGGGCGTCCAAGGGGGCGAAGGGCTCGTCCATCATCAGGATGGCCGGGTCAATGGCCAGCACCCGGGCGATGGCCGCCCGCTTCTTCATGCCTCCGGAGAGCTCCCGGGGGTAGCTGCGCTCAAAGCCGCCCAGGCCCATCTTGGCCATGAGGGCCGGGGCGGTTTCCCGCCGCTGGGCCTTGGGGATGCCCCGAAGCTCCATGGCCAGGGCCACGTTGTCCTCCACCGTCCGCCAGGGGAGGAGGGTGTCGGCCTGGGAGATGTAGCCCACCGAGGGGAGCATCCCTTCTACCGGTTCCCCCGCCAGGCGGACCTGGCCGCTGGTGGGGCGGACTTGGCCGGCCAGGACGTTGA
>OLQI01001043.1_pt1 | contig 20268 bp, 18 predicted proteins | sample 1672171 | NCBI WGS metagenome assembly OLQI01 (sample SAMEA3136655, study PRJEB25190) | human gut metagenome
ATTAGAATTTAAAATTTATCTATTTTAGGAGTCCTTTTTCTTGACATAGTACCAGTATGTCTTTAGCATCTATTTGTGTAATATCGCCATATGGAAGATCTCCATAGTTAGCCTGATATGTTTTTTGTGCATATCTATCCCATTCAGAACTAAAAACGCATTTTGTTCTGCTGGATTCAAAGCCTTTTCGGATTCCACCAATCCCTGCAAATAGATCTATAAATGTCAATTCATTGTTTTTCACTTAAAATATCTCCTTTTCCATATGTTGAATAACTTCATTACCTTTTTCTGTAATATAATATTTTCCGTGTTCGGAATATTTACTAATCAAGTTTAAATTGATTAATGCTTTTATAATCTGATTTGTTTTCGCTAAAGAAAAATGTATGTTTTTTGATATTTCATATTGAGAATCAATGATTATCTTTTTTTGTTTATAATTTATTTCTATAGATTTCATATAATTCAACAATTTGTATTCATCATTTGAAAATCTGCTTAGTTTCATTAATTTACTCCTTATCATTATATATACAGTATATAATACATTATAATAAAAAGCAATGAAACATTATGTCATATAATAATATAATGTAACGCTATTAAATGTTTAACTTGTGAAATATATTTTACAGCATTCGAAATAACCTCTAATCATTCTTCAATCAATTCTTTTTACTCGTAACAATCGAGAAAGCCTGTCATTTTCTTCAAGCTTTCTTCCTTATATATAGTGGGGATGGGATGTTTTGAGTGTGTCATGCCCTCACTTATACTTTTTCGTTTTCATCGACCGTTCTCGTCATTTCGGTCGAGTACAAACACGAAAAGCTCTGCTAAACTTCTAAGCAGAGGAGGTGAACGAGATGAAAAATGTAAGTTGTTTTGAGTTGTATCCTAGTATTCTTGGAGCAAAACAAATCAATGAACTACTTTTGGAATTGTTTCCCTTCATGCATACAACCTTGCATGATGACACTCTTGAAATGTATATCACTAAGGAAGAATACGTCTTTGTCTTGAATGAGCTGTCTAAGCTGAATAACTATGCTTTGACAATGCCGAATTCCATAGAAGAAACGAATACAACATTAACTTCTATGCCAATTGAGTGTGCTATTGTTGAACGATATTCAGTGCTTTATGATCTGATGTTTGAAGCTGAATATGTAAAAAAAGATGTAGATGATGAAACTTTAGTCAGTGATAGAGAAAGAGATTATAGAGACTTTCTCATAGGGAAGAAATTCTCGCAGAGCTTTGATCTTGACAAAGAATATCAAGATTATTTGAATCAGAAGACTATGCTGGGGCTTTAGATAAATCTTTGTAATTCATTGTGTTCTGCTAACAAAAATAGAGGAAGCAGTGCTTCCTCTATATAGCTTTATTGTCTCCCAATTCAACGTCTTCGGCTGGGAATCGCCATGCTTTATCGTTTCTCGCTTCAACGTCTTCGGTGGAGAATCACCATCGTAGAGAATACTTCCTCTTTCCACATATATAATATCATGTTTCAGTAAGAATACAACATTAACAGCAATACCAATCGAGTGCGCAATTGTCGAACGATATTCAGTGATTTATGATCTCATGTTTGAAGCTGAATATGCACCAAAAGATGTAGATGATGAAACTTTAGTAAGTGATAGAAATGGTGGGTGTTCTGACTTTCTTATAGGCAAGAAGTTTTCAGCAAGCTTTGACCTTGATGAAAACTATCAAGCGTATCTGAATCATAAGGTTGATTAAGAGTAAAAAAAAGAACCAGCTTCAACTGGCTCTATCGGATGATTTGTTAGGATTGATGCATTGGTGTAATCACCCGACAAGGATAATATACCACACATCATCTCTGCAAAGCTAAACAATTTGATATAATAGAAAATAACAAGAATGAGCGGAATGTTTAATAATCACTTGGATTCTTGTCATACCCTTTGTTTAATCATTCATTTAACACTGTTCAACACCCTGTGAAAAGGCTGTACAAGCTCACCGACAGAAACAGAGAGAAAAGGGATGAGGAATTAAACAAAAAGAGAATGAGTGATTATATATAGGTCTGAATAGTTTCCTGCAAGTACAAAGCCTGTTAATGTAGCTAAACTAAATAGAATTAGAAGTGCAATGTTGGTTCCTTTGAATTATTCTTTCTAGATACAATCGATACAATTCCTCCACAAAGCATGCATATACTAACAACAAGTCCTGCACTTCCACTTACTTGTCCACTTTCTTCTAGTGCGTTTGCAAGGCCTGCTATCATACTTTGGAATACGACAAATACACTTAATACAATGGAAATGATTCCACTGACTAGTTTCCATGTTTTCATAATAATAAAATCCCCTTTCTTAAGTATATTTATAACTTAAAAATGGGGATAATTGGTATGCTCGTGGCATACATTAATGGTGAGTGATATTTAAGATGTGATTTAAGAGTCGTGGGACTAAGAAAGAAATGTAGATTACGGATCCTATTGATAAAATTCCTAACATAAATAATCGCCTCTTTCTTACACCTTTATTGTAGAATTTTAAATGTTTAAACGGTGTAAAAGAATGAGGCTCATGTTAAGATTTCATTAAAAACGAAGGAATTTTTGTACGTCTGAATTTTGCGCAAGAATAAGAATGTTTTCGGATTCCTGGAAAGTATGTTCAGCACTTGGAAGTGGGTCTAGAATTCCATTGATTTTGGTAGCTAGAATGTTGATATGGTATTTTCTACGAATATCGAGTTCTAACATGGTTTTTCCAATCCAAGCGGTTGGTACGGCAATTTCATAAATGGAATATTCTGGAGTAAGTTGTACGTAGTCAAAGATGTTTTCGCTTGAAAAACGTACGGCGGCCCAGTTACCAATTTGTTTTTCAGGATATACAACTTCATCGGCTCCATTGCGCAATAAGAATTTAGCGTGTACATCGCGTACGGCTCTTGCGACAACAAGTTTTGATCCATAATCTTTTAATAGGGCTGTTGTTTCGAGTGAACTTTGAAAGTCATCTCCAATGGCTACAACGCAAAGATCAAAGTTCGATACGCCTAGTGAGTCAATAAAACTTTCGTCGGTAGAATCTCCAATTTGTGCATTCGTGACATAAGATAATACTTTGTTGATTTTTTCTTCATTTTTATCAATGGCTAAAACGTCATGCCCTAAATCATATAGTTTTTGTGCCATGTGACGTCCAAAACGTCCCATACCAATAATTAATACTGATTTCATATGTTCCTCCTGTTATCCAATTGTGATATTTTCTTGTGGTAAATTTGCGTTTGCGACAACTTGATGTTTTGAAATGGCTAAAAGTAAAGTTAAGCCTCCAACTCTTCCAAAGAACATCAAGAAAATTAAAATACAATGTGATGCACTTGATAGTGTGGGTGTGATTCCTAATGTAAGTCCAACGGTTCCAATGGCAGAGGCCGCTTCAAATAGGGCGTCAAGAATGGGTAGTTGATCGAAGGCCGAAATAAGGAGTGCTCCTGTAAAGAATAATACCATAAATAACATAAATAAGGCTGTAGCATTGTTTAATGTGTCCATGGAAATTCTTCTTCCAAAACATTGTGGGTTTTGTTTATGATTGAATACAGCACGAATACTAAGAATCAATACGGCTAATGTTGTTGTTTTAAATCCTCCGGCCGTACCTTGTGGACTTCCTCCTATCAACATTAATAGTGTCATAAAGAGGATACTGCTTTGATTCATTTTGTTTAAATCAATCGTATTAAAGCCGGCTGTTCTTGGGGATACGGCTTGGAAAATGGAAACGTTGATTTGATCGGCTAGACGCATATTCCAATGGCTAAAGTCATTGATGTAGAAGTAGAGTGTACTAATAATTAATAAAGTGGCTGTCGTAAATAGCACAACTTTGGATTGTAAGGAATATTTGTGCAAATGACGTTTGTATTGAACAACATCTTTCCAGACAAAGAAGCCTAAACCACCAAGTACGATAAGTGCTGCAATGACGTTGGATACTAAAATATCACCGGCATATCCTGTTAAAGATGAGTAAGCTTGGTTTGTGCCCATTAAATCAAAGCCTGCGTTACAAAAGGCAGAGATGGAATGGAATATGGAATACCATAGGCCTTTGACAAGTCCAAAACGCGGTAAGAAGCGTATGCCTAATAAGATGGCACCTAGTGCTTCGACGCATAATGCAGCTTTTAGAATCCATTTTGTGTTTCGGATAATACCCCCTAGTTTTGGGGCAGAAATAGATTGTTGCATAAAATATCTTTGTTTAAAACCAATTTTCTTGCCTCCAAGAACAAAGAGTAGAATGGCCATCGTAATGACGCCCATACCTCCAATTTGAATCAGAATCAAGATAATGAGTTGTCCAAATGGGGACCAATATTGTGCTGTGTCATGCATAATCAGTCCGGTTACGCAGGAGGCACTGGTTGAAGTGAATAATGCATCTAAAAATGGTGCGCCCTTACCATCGTTTGTGGAAAATGGAAGCATAAGCAGGCAGGCACCGATAAATATCATAGTCGCAAAACTGAGGATGATCATTTGTCCTGGGGTAATGCGTTTCATACGTTTTTTAAACATAAAACCACCTGTTCTAATATCTTAAAACATTCTACACTAGTCTGTATTAAGATTCCATAAAGTATTCTAACACTATGTTAAGACAATGTTAAGATGAATGATTCTTTGTGGGCTTGTGTTATACTAGCTTTATGGCGAATGTATTAATATGTTTATCGGCTTCTAAATATAATTCTAGAGTTATTGATAAGGGAGCTCAAATTGCGAAAAGCAATCATGCAGTATTGAGTGCTATTTTTGTGCAAACTCCAAAATATGAGGGGGCAAGTGCGGCATCAAAGAGTTGTTTACGTGAAAATATTAAGTATGCGGAGAGTAAAGGGGCAAAAGTAACGATTCTTTATGGACAGGATGTATTGCCTCAGCTCGTGGAATATGTGGGTGTTTCTCAGGTGGATTGTGTTGTTTTAGAAAAAAATTTGGCGAAACAAGCATTGTTTAAGTTGAAAGATATTGATATATATTCTGTGAATTATCCGCAGGATTATCGTCGCATGTTTCATTTTAATTTTAATCTTTTGAGTTTTTCATTGAAAGATACATTAAAAATGATGGGGATTCTTTTTCTTTGTACGCTTATTGGCAAGGGATTTATGCACTTTCAATTTTTGATTACAACGCCTATTATGATCTATATCTTGGGCATTGTATTTGTATCCATTTGGACAAGTGGATATATCTATAGTTTGTTGGCGTCTTTATTTTCAGTGTTATGCTTTAACTTTTTCTTTACATACCCCTACTTTTCTTTGTTGAGTGATCCAAGCTATATTACGACATATATTGTTATGTTTGTGGTGGCCATGTCATCTAGTTCATTAATGACAAGATTAAAGAAACAATCTTTCGAAAATGCCAAACAAGTGTATCGTACGCAAGTCTTATTGGAGATGAGCCAGATGCTTCAAAAGGCGAATGATATGAATGCGATCTATGCTTCGATGTTAAAACAGCTGCATAAATTATTGGATACGGATTTAGTGTTGTATCCACATAATGATGAGCCTATTCTATTAGGACAGTGTCCTGTAGAAACGGATATTGTGGCTTGGGTTTATAAAAATAGGCATGAGGCTGGAAAGACAACGAGTTATCATTCGGATTCGATGTGTTTATATTTACCTATTAATGGAACGCACGAAGTGTTAGGTGTGGTTGGAATTGTATTAAAAGATAAGATAGATTCTTTTGAAAAAAATTTGTGGCTTGCGATATTGGACGAGTGTGGTATGGCTTTAGAGAAGGAAATGATTCGTTTAGAAAATCTAAAGATTGAGCAGCAAGCCAAACAAGAGGCGTTGCGAGCCGATTTATTACGTATGATTTCGCATGATTTAAGAACGCCACTGACTAGTATTTCAGGCAATGCCGGTTTATTGTTGGAAAACGAGAATGCGTTTTCACAAGAAAAGAAGAAGGAATTGTATCAAGATATTTATAATGATGCGATGTGGTTGTATGATTTGGTGGAAAACTTATTGTTTATAACGAGAATTGAAAATGGTACGATGCAGTTGAATTTACAACCAGAAATGATTGAGGATATTTTTAGAGAGGCCATTCATCATTTGGGTCGTAATAAACGTAAACATAATATTTCTATGCATTTAGAGGATGATTTATTGATGGCTAATATGGATGCACGCTTGATTATTCAGGTTTTAGTGAATTTAATAAATAATGCGATCAAATATACGCCTGAAAATTCAAATATTTCTTTGAATGCTAGGCGGGTTGAGGATAAAATTTTAATTGAAGTTCAAGATGATGGAAATGGTGTTTTACATCCAGATCAATTGTTTGAGATGTTCTATACGGAAAACAATCGAGGTGGAGATACAAGACGTGGCATGGGTCTAGGTCTATCTTTGTGTAAATCTATTATTCAATCGCATGGTGGTACGATTTGGGTTGAGAATGTAACGCCTCATGGAGCTTGTTTTAAGTTTGTATTGGATGCAGTGGAGGTAAAGTTGTATGAATAAAGTTCAAATTTTAGTAATTGAAGATGATATTGCGGTTGGGAATTTGATTACGACAACTCTAGAGATGGAAAATTATCAGTTTCGTCTGGCAAAAACAGCGAAGCAAGGAATCATGAATGTACTTTCTTATAATCCTGACATTATGCTTCTAGATTTAGGACTGCCAGATATGGATGGTTTGGAAGTTATAAAGAAGGTTCGTTCTTGGTCAAATATTCCAATTATTGTGGTTTCGGCAAGAAGTGAAGATCAAGATAAAGTGAAAGCTTTAGATTTAGGGGCCGATGATTATTTGACAAAACCATTTTCAGTGGATGAATTGTTAGCTAGACTTCGTGTAACAATTCGAAGATTAAATAATAGTCAGACCATAAGTGTAAATGAGAGTGTATATGAAAATGGAGATTTGACAATCAACTATGCGCAGGGTTGTGTATATGAGAATGGGCATGAAATCCATTTAACACCGATTGAATATAAATTGTTGTGTGTTTTAGCTAAAAATACCGATAAGGTTTTAACACATAATTATATCATGCAAGAAGTGTGGGGAAGCGTTCAGGGTACAGAGACTCCAAGTCTTCGTGTGTTTATGGCTACATTGCGTAAAAAGATTGAGCCAGACACTTCAAATCCTAAATATATTCAGACGCATGTGGGGGTTGGATATCGCATGTTGCGGCAAACAGAAAAAGCAGATCAAACGAGCGAATCACTATCATAATAATGGTAGGGTTCGCTTTTAATGTGTGCGGGCACGGCATGAGTCCAGTTGGAGATAAACCAAGTAAAATGAGCAATGATATATTTAAAGCAACTTAGAGAAGTATAGATAAAAAATGTTTATAATTATTCAAAAAATAAAAAGGAGAGTAAGACGATAAAATCAGAACTGTCTTACTCTTTAATGACGTTTACTAGTGCCTTCGCATATTGAAATAGAGTGAAATAATAATTGTGATAACTCCAAATGTGATTAGTGCCATAATGGTTTTATTGATGCATAGAAGGATCAATATACTAAATAGGCTGACAATCGCAAATAGGAATAGTTCAATTTTTAATAGAATGGGATACATCAACAATGAATCGCGAAAACTGATTTTTTCGTATTGTGGTTCATTGTTTTTTAATAGTCTTTTTTCATATATAAATAGAATTTGGCTAAAGAGCACGACAAAAACAAGGTATATGATATTAAAAAAGATTTCTTTTGAGAAGAGTGCACTGCACGTTAAAAACATGACAAGAATGGTTCCAATTCTTGGCAGGTACACGTAATAATTATATTTCATAGAGTTTTTTCCTTTCTTTTATTATGCCACAAATCATATCACTTGAAATATACCTATAGGGGGTATATCATTATGTCGAGGTGAGATCAATGAGTGAGTGTTGTCATAAAAAGCATAAGCCTAGAGATGAGAAAGAAATCAAACAATTGACGAATCGTCTTCATCGTATGGTAGGACAATTGAATGGAATTGAGAATATGTTGAAGGAGAATCGTTATTGTGGCGACATCTTAGTGCAGGTAGCGGCTGTAGAGAGTGCTTTGCAGGCATTTGGATACATTGTTTTGCAGGAACACTTAAATACGTGTGTTGTTGAGGATGTGCAAAATGGAAATACAGAAATCATGAGTGAGGTTATGGATTTAGTAAAGAAGTTAAAGTAGGTGGTTTTAATGGAAGAAAAGTTTGATGTGACAGGCATGACATGTGCGGCTTGTCAGGCTAATGTAACTCGTGTTGTGAGTAAGTTAGATGGTGTGAGTCATTGTGATGTCTCTTTATTATCGAATTCAATGAAGGTTGAATTTGATCAAGATAAGGTGAATGAACAAACGATTTGTGAAGCTGTAAAACAGATTGGCTATGGAGCTAGTGTGCATGGTCAAAAGACAGAGGTTCGCAAAGAATGGCAGAATCGTCAGAATCGAGTGGAATCGGATCAAAGAAGTGCTAAACAAAGATTGACTTTGAGTTTAGTTTTATTGGTTCCTTTACTTCTAATTGCGATGGGTCCTATGGTGGGCCTTCCTATTTTAGAGGGTATGGAATGGATGATGGTTTCAGCCTTAACACAGCTGATTCTATGTCTATTTATATTGTTTATTCAAAGACATTTCTTTATTACTGGTTTTAAGGCTTTAATTAAAAAGTCGGCAAACATGGATTCTTTAGTTGCGATGGGTTCAGGTGCAAGCTTTGTGTATGGCTTGGTCGGTATTTATCAGATGGCCTATTATTTTGGTGTGCAGAATATGGAAATGGCCCATATGGCAATGCACTCTTTATACTTTGAGTCGGCCGCAACAATTGTGACTTTGGTTAGTGTTGGAAAGTATTTGGAGTCTAGATCCAAGGCAAAAACGAGTGATGCCTTAGATAAGTTGGTAGACTTAGCACCAAAAAATGCGACGATCTTAAGGGATGGTAAAGAAATTGTTGTGTCGAGTGAAAGCATTCGAATTCATGATGTAGTTGTAATTCGTCCGGGACAAAGAATTCCAGTAGATGGTAAAGTCATTTCGGGTACAGGTTATGTGGATCAGTCGGCGATTACGGGTGAGAGTCTTCCGGTAGAAAAGAATGTAGGGGATTCAGTTATTTCAGCTACTATGAATGAGAATGGTACTTTTCAGTTTGAGGCTGAAAAAGTAGGTGAAGATACAACTTTGGCTAAGATCATTCAGCTAGTCGATGATGCAGGTAATTCAAAGGCCCCTATTGCTCGTTTGGCAGATAAAGTGAGTGGAGTGTTTGTTCCAGTTGTGATTTTAATCGCATTGATTACATTTGTCGCATGGTTGATCAGTGGTCAAACGATTCAATTTGCGTTATCCAATTCGATTAGTGTACTTGTAATTTCTTGTCCTTGTGCCTTAGGTTTAGCTACGCCAGTTGCGATTATGGTAGGTACGGGTAAGGCAGCGGAAAATGGGATTTTAATTAAGTCGGCTGCCATATTAGAACAGCTACATTCGATTGATACGATTGTATTGGATAAGACGGGTACGATTACTTCAGGAAAGCCAAGTGTTCAAGGTGTTAAGGTATATACAAATATTAGTATGAATGACTTTATTTCAATGGCGGCAAGCTTAGAGAGTGGTTCTTTACATCCTTTGGGACAGGCCATTGTGGAGTATGCGAAAGATAAAAATATAAAGCTTCAACAACCTGAACAATTCACAAACATTTCGGGTCGTGGTATTCAGGCTAAGCTAAATGGACATGTGTATTTGGCAGGAAATAAAAGGTTATTAGAAGAGAAAAATATTCAAATAAATCAAAATGTTTTATCAGACTTAGATGCTTATGCAAGTTTAGGTCAAACTCCATTGATTTTTGTGAAAGATCAAAATGTGATCGGTTTAATTAGTGTGGCGGATACCATTCGTAGTACGAGTCAGGTTGCATTAGAACAATTTAAAAAGAAGAATATGCGTGTGGTTATGTTGACTGGAGACAATCAAAAAACAGCGAATGCGATTGGTAAATCTTTAAGTGTGGATGAAGTGATTAGTGATGTGTTGCCACAAGATAAGGAGAGTGTAATTCGTAGGCTTCAAGAACAAGGTAAGAAGGTTATGATGGTGGGTGATGGAATCAATGATGCGCCTGCATTAATGCGTGCTGATATTGGGGTTGCGATTGGTGCTGGAACCGATATTGCCTTGGATAGTGCGGATGTGATTTTGATGAAAAGCTCTTTATTGGATGTAGTGACGGCAATCGATTTATCAAATGATGTCATCAAGAATATCAAGATGAATTTATTCTGGGCTTTCTTCTATAACATTCTAGGAATTCCAGTTGCGGCAGGCCTATTGTATCCGGCATTTGGACTTCGATTATCACCAATGATTGGTTCTGCATGTATGTCTTTGAGTAGTGTTTGTGTTGTCACAAACGCATTGCGACTTCGTTATTTTAAACCTAAAGTTCAAAGTGAAGAAGTCAAAACGTACACAATGCATATTAATGGTATGTCTTGTGGACATTGTGCATGGTTAGTAGAGGATGCTTTAAAGAAGGTTCCAAATGTAAAAGAAGTTCGTGTGGATTATAATTTAGGTAAGGCCGATATTGACTATGTGCAACAAGTGAATAAGGTGGCTTTAAGACAAGCGGTTGAAGATGCGGGTTATATTCCCGTTGAATATAAGGAGGAAAAGAAAATGAAAAAAGTAGTAACAGTAGATGGTATGATGTGCATGCATTGTGTGGCACATGTAAAGGATGCCTTAAGTAAAGTAGAAGGTGTAAGTGATGTAGTGGTTAGTTTAGATGAAAAAACAGCTACATTAAACTGCACGGAGAATGTCACAGATCAGATGTTGAGTGATGCCGTGACAAATGCGGGATACACAGTTATTTCAGTAAAATAACGAATCATAAAAATAAATAAAGTCAAGACTTGTAAGCGGATTCATAATATTCTATGATAGACGTCGAGGGAGACGCAAAATGGAATGTTTTATTGATGGAAAATCCACTTGCGAAAGAACTTTCTGGAATCGCTTGAATGTTTTGGCTAACTTTCAGCAGAAAGAAATGATAATGGATGGTTTGAAGGTTCGTGTCGCAGAAAGTATGTATTGGATTCAACCAAAGAAAGGATAGTTCGTTTGAATTATTCTTTTTTTTCGACAGTTGTATCACACAAAAATCTCAATATTCACTTTAAATAAAGTGAAAATAGATGCTTTTAACATAAATAAAATGTTGTATGGGATTTCTAGCTTTTGTTGTGGAAATACATTTGGTTTATCTGTATAATACATATAGAGAACGACTACTGGAAAAACAGTGGTTACTCTGAAATAAAACTAATGCTGAAGCACTAATCTTTTTCCATTGTCGGTGGTGATTAGTGCTTTTTGCATTTTTCTATAATCATCAATGTTACTTTTAGTATTTCTACTATGGCAAATAAGCACATAGCAACATCAATATGTAGATATATATACATAAGCCTTCCTCCTGTAAAAAAATAGAAGGATCTACTTACCTGGAATTCAAGATTCAAGGCTTCAAAACTCCTTAACAAGAGGTAACCACCAACCACATCCTGTAGCCAGTTTCAATTATAAAACTTCAATGTGAAAACATTATTAATTCCTGAAAATTTGTTGATTATTTGACAGTTTGGCAAAAGAAAAGCGAGCATTTGTTCTTTATGTAAAGATGAAATGCTCGTTTTTAGGTATTTTAAAATGTTGTATGGGATTATAATATTTCTTTTAGTTTAGCGATTAATCCTAAATCTGCAGGTAGCCAATCTACTAAGTCTAATGTGTCTTTAGTAAGCCATTTTGCAGATTCGTGTTCTAATAGAGTTAAATTTCCTTCAAGAATTGTACAAATGAAACATTCCATGGATAGGTGGAAGGTTGGGTAGTCATATTCAACTGTATCAAAGTATTCTTCGACTTGAATGGTTGTATCTAATTCTTCTTTGATTTCACGAACAATGGCTTGTTTGCTAGTTTCATTGGGTTCTACTTTTCCTCCAGGAAATTCCCATCCGTCTTTAAATTCGCCATAACCTCTTTGGGTGGCGAATATTTTATTTTCATCTTTAATAATGGCAGCTACTACGTGTATTGTTTTCAAAAAATCACTCCTCTACAATGTATCGATAAATGTCTTCTCTTACGGGTGTATCCAATTGCCATAAGATTTCGACGGCTGTTTTTTGTGTGTTTGGCATCACAAACTGTTTGGTATTATCTATCTCTGCTTGCATATGGCCTAGATAATAGAATTCTTTGCTTGTTTTATCATCTTTGTTCTTTCGCACAAACAAATGAACTTCAATCCCTCTTTCTTTGGCGTACAAGAAGTTTTGTACGTCATCACTGCTTGTGGTTCTTCCGGATTTGGATATCGCAATCAATTGACTTTCATTGATAAAATGATCTTCATATTTGATGGTATCTTGAATGTCGTTTGCCTTGTCATAATTGATAAAGACAGGGAATGTTTTGGTTGTTTGATCATATTTGTATCCGCCAATATTTAATGGAACTTCATTGTGTTGCCAATTTAATAAGCGACAGGCATCTTCGTATGTATATTTTTGATAAAGAACAAAGTTTGTATCTTTATATGTATTCTTATAATGTTTATTATATTGATCCAATGCATATTCAATGATTTCTTTTACCATGGATTTAAATTCGTTGTTTTCTAAACATGTCTTAAATGGTTTTGAAATCTTCTTGTCTTCAATAAAAATACAATCTTTAAACGTATTTTTTCCAGAACCAGTAGGGAATTCATTGGTGAAGATGTTTAATACATTTGTATGTGATATGTCATTTGAGAAAGTATATTCTTGATCATTGATTAAATCTTTTAGTGTTTCAAGCTCTATCTTTCTTTTTCCATTGGCAAGTTTTGTACAAATAAACTTAATAAAGTTTTCTTCAAGTTCATTCAATCTGATCTTATAATCCTTTTCATATTTCTTTAAAAAGGCATAGTAAGATCCTAGTGATTTGTTGTCGAAAATTCTTTGTACGTCAATTTCTCCATAGGTTTCAAAATCCATAAGAGTAGGGATTCTTCCAAGTTTATTCTTTAGATTTTTATAGCTATCCTTAATGAGCTTGATATCCGCAAAATTGGCGGTGTCAATCGACGCAAAAATTTGTTTCTTACTGATTTCATCAAAGTGAATCGTACTCGATCCTGGAATAATTCTTTCACCTTCAAGAACATATCGTCTTATATTGTCTTTGTTGTAAGAACGATCTCCAGATAGGGCGATTGGAATCATGAAGTTGTTTTTGTAGTTTCCAATGAAGTCTAGAATGACAACATATTCTTTGCCTTTTGATTTTCTTAGGCCTCGACCTAATTGTTGGACAAAGACAATGGGCGATTGTGTGGGTCTTAATAGTACAACTTGATTGATTTCAGGAATGTCGACACCTTCATTAAAAATATCTACAGTTAAAATGTATTGTAGATAGTCACTTCTTGTATCGGATACTAAGCGATCAATCACATCTTCTCTTTTTTCTTGAGAATCCTCTCCACTTAAAGCGATGGTTCGATACCCTCTTAGATTTAATCTTTCACTAAGGGCAGCCGCTTCTTTCTTGGAACTGCAAAACATGAGTCCTTTGACTCTTTCTCCACTATATCCATAGTAATTGGTTTGTTCGATAATGTAGTCGACTCTTTGGTTCGATGTAAGGTAGTTGAAATCTGTAAAATCGGTTTCGTTTCCGTTTGTTAAAAAGTCAGTAATGCCAAAATAGTGGAATGGACATAATAAGTTTTCTTCTAGAGCTTGTTGAAGACGAATTTCATAGGCAATATTATGGTCGAAGGCTGCATATACATCAAAGTCATCGGTTCTTTCTGGGCTTGCGCTCATTCCTAGCCAAAACTTTGGCTTAAAGTAGTCCATGATTTCTTGATAGCTTTTAGCTCCAATGCGATGTGCCTCATCAATGATGATGGTATCGAATGTATCAGGGGCAAAACTTGAATACACTTCTTTTTTAGACATCGTTTGCATCGTTGCGAACAAGTAGTCTACATCAGTATCTTTACTATTTCCAGATAATAAACCGAATGTTTTGGATTCTCCAAATACATTTTTGTAGCTTTGAAGAGCTTGTTTGGCAATCTGCTCTCTATGAACTAGGAATAGGGCTCTTTTTGGATTTTGGTCTTGCATGGCAAAAGCTGAGGCATATGTTTTACCTGTTCCGGTTGCACTGATTAATAGGGCTTTTGATTCGTTAGAATTACGGATATTTCTAAGACTTGAAATAAAAGCCTGTTGCATAGAATTTGGAATCAGTTGTTTAGAAGGTAATTTAATGTCTTCTTTTTGTTTCACCTTTTTGTATTCTTCATAATGCACTCTATATGCACCAATAAATGCATTGTAGGAATATGTATTTGGATGATTCCATAATTCTTCAAATTCATCTAACATTTCTGATACAAACTCACCGGATTTTGTGGACACAATTTTTGTATTCCATTCTCGATTTGTAGTAAGTGCTGTATTTGTCATATTACTAGAACCTATAAGGATCTTATAGATTTCATTTGATTGAAAGATATATCCCTTGGTATGAAAACCATTCTTTGAGTCGGGTACTAGATACATTTTAAGTTCAATATTCGAAAATGTAGCGAGTTTATCTAAGGCTTTAGGATCACTAAATGCCAAATAGTCTGTTGTTAGAATCTTTCCATGGATGCCTTTATCTTCTAAAGTACGAAGCGTTTGAAGTAAGGGGGTGATACCTCCCATCGTAATGAAGGCTACACTGATTGAAAAGGAGTCGCAGTGTAATAGTTCATCTTCAATGGTGCTTAGTACTTTTCTTCCATTTTTATAGTCGTTTGAAATAAATTGAGGTCGATATAATACGTTGGAAGATATATTTTTGTCTAAAAATGCGGTAGATAGGCCGCTCTGTATATTTTGATAGTTCATACCTAACATTATACCAGCATTAAAATGAAATCATAGATCGAAAAGGTTATAATAATTGGTGGAAAGATTTGTATAAATCAGGGTATAGTGAATGGAAAATATAATAATTTCAAAAGAGTTTCTAGATTGGTATGAATATTATAATGAGTGTAAAGAAAAGTATTCAAGTTTAGTAAATGATGTAGAGGATAAATTGATTCGTGGTGAATATAATGAGATTCAAATTCCTTTTTCAAATATGAATACGAATAATTTGAATCGTGATATATCGAGCTTAGAAAAGATTCAAGTGCTTATGATGCAGGGGAGTACAAGTCAGATTAATGTAGAAATAGAGCTTGTAAAGGAGAAGATGTTAGAGTCTTGTTTAAATGTAAATTTTGGTATATTGTGCAATCCATTTGCAAGTACGTTATATCGTATGATTTTGGATTCGAGTAGAGTTAAGAAACATATTGAGGATGTTTCTAAACGATGCAAAGAAAATGATTTCTATACTTCTATATTTATTCCTGTCTATTTAAGACATTTTTATGCGTCTATTTACGAAGAGTGTATTAAGGGATATAGTTCATATGAGTTTGTTCAATCTGTTGATTCTTTAATTGAAGAAGATAAGTTTAGTGAAGCTTGTAGTCTTTGTCCAATCTATGAAGAAATTTATATTCATGCTAATGAAAAGGGTTTACTAACTAAAGAGTTAATACAGGTAATGCAGCAGTATGGTATGGATGTACCTGTTTCTGATAAGAGCAAAACAAAGAAGCCTCAGATATCTACAAAAACAGAAAGAAAGAAATCTAAGAAATTAGATTTAGAAACACGTAAGAAGATTGTGGGGGGATGGCGTTAAGGAAATCTTGGATATGAGTGATGAGGAGCTGGTATCTCGTTATGATGGAAAGTCAGAGGATGAAATTAAGACAATGTTAAAGAATGATCCTTGTTTTGATTCATCCTTAATGGATGAAGCGATGTTTGAGTTTCTTAGCTTATTAACTTGTTTTAGTATTGAATTTGAGGATGCTTTTATTAATTGGCTAGCCGGTTTTATCCTTAGAAGATTGTATGATATACATTCAATGTTTTCGATGAATATCCCACCAAAAGTTCAAACAACAAAAAAACAAATTGATTATTCAAATCGGAAAAAAATTTTGCCTGAAGTTGAGCTTAGTAAAAATTATCAGGAAAAAAAGGTCATTCAACCAAATAATGAATCAAAAGGTAAGGGTGGAATGATTTTCTTGATTATTCTTGGACTTCTATTTGGATCTGGATATATATCTTTGAAAAAGGAAGAGGCAGAATGGGAAGCGCAAATGGAACAGTATCGTCTCGAGAGTAGACGTCGTACTGAATGGCATGAGTTTAAGGCAAGGGAAGAGGGACAAAACTCGAGTTCTTCATCTTCTTATGATGAGGGAAGTGATGATGCATATTCAGGTGATTATGATGAGGATCGTTATGATAACGATGAAAGTTACCGTGATGGTGTAGATGATATGTTGGATGAACTGGGAGAATAAAAAAGTATACAGTGAAAGAATGATTGAATATGTTTGTATACTTTAAAGTATACTACTCGTAAGTATACAAATACGAAAGATGTGATTTGATGTTAGGAAGAAAAGAAGAATTAAATCATTTGAATGAATTATATAATAGTGATTGTTTTGAATATTTAGTAATGTATGGTCGAAGAAGAGTTGGTAAAACAACGATTCTTCAGGAATTTGCCGAACATTCAAACGCAATCTTTTTTTCTGCTCTTGAAAAAAATGATGCGCTAAACTTAGAGGACTTTTCTAAAGTGATTCAATATCATTTTGATAAGAATTTTATTTGATTTCGGAAGGCTTTTGTCTTGTAGATAAGACAAAAATATATGAATATTGTCTTGTGAACAAGACAAAAAGACATAAATATTGTCTTACAGACAAGACAATATGTTTATATAATGCGGTAAAAGAAAGAGTGCTGCGTATGAATCGAGATATTTTAAAACAGATAATAGTAGATCAAAAGGAGATGTATCTTTATAATCCTATTATTTCTAGAAATTATGATTTAGAAGATAATGTGAATTATTGTTTTGTGGGGGTTCGAAGAACGGGTAAATCGTATATGATGTATCAAAAGATTCATAAATTAATGAATGATGGAATTCCATTGCCGCAAATCATATATGTGAACTTCGAAGATGAGCATCTATTAGAGATTGGCATTGAATTTTCTGGCTCGAAAGGAAAAACATACTTATTTTTAGATGAGATTCAGAATGTTGGTGGTTGTTGTCAAATGAAAAGAAGATTGACTAAATTGTCGATCTCCTTTATTTTTTCATGGAAATATATTCATAGCTAGGCGTGAAGTGCTGACTATCCTGTAGTTTGTAGTATTCCATAAAAATGCGTGACATGATGTTTGGAATTTGTGTTTCTGCAGGATGAGATAGAATAATCAAATATTGCATAGCACTATAACGTGTACATACATCCACCTTTCGAATGTTGTCTTGAATAGCTTCACCCATATGGTCAAGGGCTTCTTCGATTTCTTCAATATATGGAAGTGTATCTTGTACAGTTTCCATAGTAACCATGACTAGATAACAGTTCCATTGGTTTCGTGTCATCAATTGGTGTATGTATTCATATTGTCTTGTGAAATCGCGATATTCTAGGTGTAATGCGCCTGAATAGTTTCCACTTGTTTGTAGGGAGTTTGCGATTTGTTGCAAGTCTAAGCTTGTGTTGGCTGTGTTTCCATAATGGATTTGGTTGTACCAAGAATAGTTGTTCTTACCATTTTGTTTCACATAATACAAGGCTTTGTCGGCTTTTGAATAGGTATCCGCAAACGTATCGTTTCGAGTGCACATGAGCATGCCTGCAGAAAGGGCTGCAAAATGAGTTTCACTATCGTCTTTAATGATTTCTTTGAATTGTTCAATCACATTTGAAACTGTATTTTCGGCTTGTTCTGTATTCACTTGTGGTAAGAACAGAAGGAATTCATCCCCTCCCATACGACATGCGATCTTAGGTATTGAAATGTCTAACAATAGTTTTCCCAGGCTTTTTAGGGCTCTATCTCCAGCTTTATGTCCATAGACGTCATTGATTTTTTTAAGGTTATCCATATCCAAGAAAATCAGGCATCCATTTGTCTTTTGCATAGCGCTCGCAATGCGTTTTTGTCCTACATTACGAACAGGAAGGCCTGTAAGATAATCGATGTTTTTTGTTTCTTCCTGATCTTGCATGGTTGTCACAACATCGGAAATAAACTTATTGATTGTGTCTTCTTGGGATGGAAGTATTTCGTGTTCTAAGTGAAATAAAGATCCGTTGTCCATTAATTTCAAGAAGACTTTTGTGATTTCAGGATCAAATTGCGTACCCGCATTCATTTGGATTTCATGATAAATTCGTCCATGACTTAATGCGTTACGATAGATTCTTCTTGAATTCATGGCATCGTAACTGTCGGCTAACGCAATTATACGTGCTTGTATTGGAATTTCATTTCCTTTAAGTCCATCTGGATAGCCAGTACCATCATAATGTTCATGGTGACTTCTTGTGACTTCATCGATATGCGGAATGATCGTTATATCTTTTAAGATGTCTTGTCCAATTGTAGTGTGTTGTTTGATTAAATTGAATTCTTCATTTGTTAATTTGCCAGGCTTATTTAAGATTTGGTCTGGAATACCAATCTTTCCAATGTCGTGTAAATAAGCACAGTTTTTAAGGCTTTGAATCTCTTCATTTGTCCAACCCATATTTTTCGCAATCAAGGCTGCATATTGGGCGACACGCCTTGAGTGTCCACGCGTATATTCATCTTTGGCTTCACTGGTAGTAGAAAGGGATTCCATCATTTGAAGTGTTATTTTTTTGTTTTCTTTCTTTTCAATTTCCAACTCCGTTTGATGGCGCTTTTCTTCTATGATTTGAATTTTTCGAATGGTACGAAAAATATTGGTGAAGAGCAATATAATCATGCCTATGCCAATAAAGATACCTGAAATAGTTGCGACAAAATAAACAGATACAGATTCAATAGCAACACAGACTAGGACTAGAAAGAGTCCAATCAATAGAATGTAGTCGGATTTAGTTTGTTTATTTTTGCGTATGTATTGTACCAAATGAATGAATATTAGGATAAACACAAAGACGAGTAGTAATTGTGCAACGGGCAATGTTTCAATGTAGTCTTTGACTTTTGTAAGATAGAGTATGGAAGAAACAATAAAGTTTAAAATGACGACATAACCAATATTTCGATAGAGTTTTTGGTGCTTGCCATTTTGAATGTTGTCCGCATAGAACAAGATGGGTAATGGACTCAGCATGATCATCACAAAACATAAAGCAGCTAACGCGGATGCGTTAGGAACTAGGATTTGTCGGATTTTGGATTCTCCAAGCATCCAGACAGAGCCCATGACCATACACCATCCAAAGTATTCCATGTCGAATGTTGTGTGGTAAACATGTTTTAGGGCTATGCCAAACAGGATGGATGTGATGCCGGTAAATAAGATAAAGAAGGCAATAAATGTGGATATTCCATAAGTATTGTATATATTTTGCCAAATTTCGGCTTTATTACCACAATACACCTCATTGACAATACCAGAATAATTTGAAGTGTAGGTTGTCAGTTCAATGCGTAATGTTTTTCCTGCATCTTTATAGGTTGTAGGACAAAAGATGTAGCGACTCGCTGAATTTTTACCAGCCATTCTTGTATCTTTTGTGGAATATTGTGCGCGCAATGAATTTCCTACATAGAACTGAATGTCCTGCAAAGAAGATCGAATCGCAAAAGACGTTTCATTATAGTCTTTAGGCAATGTTGTTGTCAGGACCATGGTATGGCCTGGTTTTACTTCATAGGTTCCGGGAACCTTTATTTTTTGTTTCGTACCATCCTCTTTATTCCAGTAAAAGGAACCGGAATAGATTATGGATTTGGACGGGTCGTTATAGTTTTGTTCGTTAGCACCAAATAATTGCATGAAACAAAACCATCCTAAAATCGCAATCATTAAGATGTAAAAGAAGTATTTCATGGTTTGAAAGTTAGATTTTTGTGTATGCATATTTGAATTCCTTCCCTTATAGTTAGCATAGTATTTTTACCGTCAACTTCTCGTGATTTATAAACATCTATAATTTCAAATGATTATAAACAGTC
>OLQI01001052.1_pt1 | contig 20153 bp, 17 predicted proteins | sample 1672171 | NCBI WGS metagenome assembly OLQI01 (sample SAMEA3136655, study PRJEB25190) | human gut metagenome
CAGCTCGCCGCACGTGGCGGTGTGCATGCAGTATTCGTTCATGAAGTCCGTCATAGTGGTGGTTCCTTGCTCCTTGGCGCCGCTATCGAAAACCCGCCGCGCGGGGCGGCGGGCAACACTCAAACTGGTTTATTGTACAGCAGTTGTCACAACACGATAACGATCTGCGTTCATTCCATGCAAAATGCTCTGCTCGACCGCCTGATCGCCCGCTATCCGTTCTTGCGGGCGAACAGCACGTTGTTGGTTTCGAGCCAGCTCTCCACGGTGCCGGTGTCGAAGCCGTCGGCGGGATCGATGACCAGCGCGTACATCTCCTCCTCGCGCAGCACGGCGTCGAGCGCGTCGGTCAGCTGGATCTCGCCGCCCACTCCGGGCTCCACGTCGGCCAGGAGCTCCATCACGCGCGGCGAGAGCAGGTAGCGGCCGAACACGGCCAGGTTCGACGGCGCGTCCTCGAGCGCCGGCTTCTCCACCAGCGCGTCGACCTTCCACACGTCGTCGGACACGGCCGCGCCCGCGATGACGCCGAAGCGGCTCACCTGGTCGTCGGGCACCGGCATGACCGCGATGACGCTCGCGCCGCCGTGCGCGTCAGACACTTCCTGCATGCGGGGCAGCATCTGGTTGTCGGGCACCAGCACGTCGCCCAAAAGCACGTAGAACGGCTCGTCGCCCGTCTTCTCGGCCGCGCAGCGCACGGCATGGCCCAGGCCCAGGGCCTCGTCCTGGTACACGTAGCTCACGTTGTAGGCGCCCACCTGCTCCACGAGGTCGGCGTAGGCGTCCTTGCCGCGGGCGCGCAGCGTGGCCACAAGCTCCGGGTTCGGCGAGAAATGCTCCTCGATGGCCTTCTTCTCGCGGCTGTTGATGATGACCACCTCGTCGGCGGCCGACGCCAGGCCCTCCTCCACCACGTACTGAATGGCCGGACGGTCCACGACGAGCAGCATCTCCTTGGGCTGGGCCTTCGTGGCGGGCAGGAAGCGCGTGCCGAGGCCGGCCGCGGGAATGAGAGCCTTCATGAATGGAAACCTTTCTTCTCCGACAACAGAAGAGGCGCCGCGATCCTGCGGCGCCTCGTGAAAATCGCTTGGGCTATTGTAGCACGAGCGGACAGGCCGTCATCAGACGGCTACCTGCCCTGCTGCTCGGCCAGAGCCTCCTCCAGCACGGCCATCTGCTTCTCGGCCTTCTTGAAGCCGAACATGATGATGAGCACGTACACCAGGATGGCAACCCACATGAGGGCGTACGCCCCGATGATGAACGGCATGGACGGGGCCACGGTGCTGTAAATCTCAACGAGAACCGGATTCATAGGTCAATCTCCTTCTCAACTCATAGGTCGTTTCAACGTCGGCGAGGCGGGGTGCTGCGGAGCGCCGCAGCGTCGAGCCGTTCTGCCGTTCGGCAGAACGGGGGAACCAATCAGTCCTCCAACTGCTCCTTCAGGGCCTCCACGCGCTCCGCCAGGCGCACCTGGCGGAAGCGGAGGCGGTACAGCGCGAAGCCCACCATGGCGATGCCGGCCAGGCAGAACATGAGCGTGACGCCCATGTCGCCCGACATGCCGCCCTCGCGCACGACCACCGGGTGGATGCTCGAGGGGATGAGGCGCGTCACCATGAAGCAGATCGGCACGTCGATAAGCGCGATGATGGCGAGCACGGCGCCGTAGGTGGCGCGGCGCTCGGGCTCGTCGATGGCGTTGCGCAGGATGAAGTACGCGATGATGATGAGCATGAGGATGAGGTACGTGGTCAGGCGCGGATCCCACGTCCACCACACGCCCCACTCGAACCTCGTCCACAAGTCTCCCGTGATCATCGTGCACGCCACGAACAAAAGCGCGACCTCCATCGCTATCTTCGAGCACGTGTCGAACCGGCGGTTCTTCGTCATGAGGAAGCGCACCGCGTAGTAGCCTGCGAACGCCAGCGCCACGAACGACGTGATGGCCACCGGCATGTGGAAGTAGAAGATCTTCTGCGACAGCAGCAGCACGTTGGTGACCATCTGCCCGCCGATCATCTCGACGCCGTTCACCGCGGCGCCGTTCACGGGCGAGGCCCAGAAAAACGCCAGCAGCCCACCGTCGACAGCACGATGCCCGCCACGAGCACCGCCGGCGCGATCCGGTCGGGCCACTGCCCCGCCTCCGGAAGCTTGGGCGCCTTTTTCTTTTCGGACATGAACACCCCTTCTCTCTACTCGTCCAACTATTATAGGTCCTGCCCTGTCAGCGAGAGGCGTTGAGGTGCCCCGAATTGCCGTGCTTCGCGGCCGAGCGTGCTTTCGCACGCGAGGGCAAGCGAAGAAGCGGAAAGGCGGGGTGCCTCGGCGCCTCGCAGCGTCGAGCAGTTCCGACGGCCGTTAGGCCGCCGGAACGCTAAGCGCTGATTACGAAATCGTACAGAACCCACGATGCGAGGATCATGATCACGTCGTAGCCGCCCGCGAGCGCCAACGACGTCAGCATCACGTCCGCGTACCCCTCCGCGCCCACGATGGCTGCGGTCGTCGCCGACACGCAGGCGTAGAGCAGCGGGAAGATCAGCGGGATGAACAGCACGGCCAGCATGACGTCCTTGCCGCGCGTGTTGATGGTGATGGTGGACAGGAGCGTGCCGATGCCCGCCACGCCCACGGTGCCCACGAGCAGCGGCACCACCAGCAGCCAGAAGCTCTCCGAGGGCGTGGTGGTGGTCAGGAAGAAGAAGTAGAACAGCGGCACGGCTATCACTTCCACCACCAGCAGGAACAGCAGGTTCGACGTCGACTTCGCCAGGAACACCACCGAGCGGTCCATGGGCACGAGCAGGATGCCCTCCAGGCAGCCCTGCTCCTTCTCGTGCGCGAACGAGCGGTTGAGGCCCAGCAGCGACGTGAACACGATGAGCGCCCACAGGAGGCCGCCGCTCATCTGCAGCACGTCGGTGGTCTGCGAGGTCTGCGCGAGCGCCGCGCCGTACACGATGATCACGAGCAGCGCGTAGATGCCCATGGACGTGAGCATCTCCTTCGTGCGGAACTCCTGCTCCAAATCCTTGCGCAGAAGCGTCTTGTACTGCTGGAACGTGGAGGGCTTCTTCAGCGCCACGCCGCCCGCCGTGCGCACGGGCGCCCCCTTCTCGGCCGCCATCTCAAGCCACCCCCATGCCAACAGTCGAGCGGTACAGCGCCGAGAACTCGTCGAAGTCGAACGAGCCCTTCTCGCCCGCGGCCACCACGCGGCCGCGCGCCAGCACGAGCGCGTGCGTGCACATGGCGAAGCCCTTCTGCAGATCGTGGCTCACCATGACGAACGTGCGCCCCTCGCGCTGCTGCTCGATGAGCTCGTCGAATATCTCCACCGCATGCGGGTCGAGGCCCGAGTACGGCTCGTCCAGGAACACCACGCCGGGGTCATGGATGAGCGCGCGGGCGATGGACAGGCGCTGCGTCATGCCGCGCGAGAACGTGCGCACTACGTCGAGGCGGCGGTGTTTCAGCTCCACCGCCTCCAGCAGCTCGAGGACGCGCGCCTCGGGGTCGACCACCCCGTAGAGGCGCGCGTAGATCATCAGATTCTGCTCGGCCGTCAAATCGGGGTAGAGCATCGAGTTGTGCGAGATGAGGCCTATGTGGTCGCGCGCCTTGTCCGGATCTTCCTTCAAGTCCACGCCCATGAGCGTGGCCGAGCCCGACGTGGCCCGCGACAGCGTGGACAGCACGCGCAACAGCGTCGTCTTGCCCGCGCCGTTCGGACCGAAAATGGACAGGAACGCGCCCTGCGGCACCTCGATCGACACGTTGTCGACGGCCCGGCGGTTGCCGAACACCTTCGAGAGCTTCTTGGTCTTGATCGCAGGTTCCACAACGGCCTCCATGGCGCTTTACGCCTCGACTTTCTCAGGTTCGGGCTTCTCGGCGGCCTCGACCTCGGCATTCCCGTCGGCGCCGGCGGGCGCCGCGGTGCCGTCGGCCAGCTTGCGCTTCGCGCCGCGACGGCCGACGGTGGCTACCAGCACGCCAGCCATCAGCAGGCCGAAGCCGATCCACACTTCCAGGATCAGCGGATTCACACGCACGTCCATCGAGAAGTCACCGTCGGAGTTCACGCCGCGGTACACGACGAACAGATCCTCAGTCGGGAACGTGATGACGCTGGCCACCAGCTTCTGCTGCTGCGTGGACTGGACGAACTGCACCGTCGGATCAACGGCCCCGACGAACTCGCCGTTCTTGTACACGTCGAAGTACACGGTGTATAGGATGTCATCGTCGTTCGGCTGCGGAGCGATATTATTGCCGGTGTAACGCAGCTCGAAGTCTTGGATGACGAAAGGCTCGGAAGCCGAGTCGGTTTCCTCATCGTACTTCACATAGCCGGTCTTCTCGGTCACGTACATCGAGGAGCCGATGAGGCCCACGAGGATCACGGCCATGCCCAGGTGGGCAACGAAGCCGCCGAACGTGGACGCGCGGTTCACCAGCATGCCCCAAGCGGACGCCAGCACGTTGCCCTGGTGACCCTTCTGATAGCCCCGGATGGCGCGGCCCAGCATGAACAGCGAATTGAAGAACAGCAGGCTGGCCACCAGCAAGCCCACCACGGCCACGCCGTTGTAGTACCACGACGGGCCCTGCTCCAAGAGGCCGTCGGCCTCGGTGCCGCCCGCCGCCAGGATGGCGTCGTAGCTGGGCAGCAGGTAGGTGACGAAGTAGAACATGAGCACGGCGAACAGCACGACGGCGCAGATACCCGGGATGCGGGCGCGCTTCCAGAATTGCTTGCCTTCGGTGCGGCCCCACGAAAGCAGCGGGCACACGGCCAGGATGGCCAGGTAGATCACGCCGAGCGGACGGGCGATGGCGTTGTACGTGCCGGCCGACACCGTCTGGCCGCCGAACGGCAGGAAAGCAGGAAGCGCCGACGAGACGGTCAGGTACGTCAGCAGCACCGCGAACACGACCATGATGACGTTGTTGAAATAGTAGGCGGCATCCTTCGACAGCATGTTCTCCACGTCGTCGGCGCCCGAGGAGGCCGGGCCGAAGCTCTTCCACCGCACGATAAGGCCCACGATGCCGGCCAGGATGGACGCACCGATGAGCGCGCCGAACAGCGCGAGCGACACGGGATCGCCCTCGAAGGCGTGCACCGACTGCACGAGACCCGAACGGGAGATGAACGTGCCCACGATGACGAACGCGAAGGTCAGGCACGCGCACATGACCGACCAGCGCTTGAACGCGCCGCGCTGGCGGTACACGGTGAAGCTGTGGATGAGCGCCACGCCCACGAGCCACGACAGCAGGCTCGCGTTCTCGACGGGGTCCCAGCCCCAGTAGCCGCCCCAGCCGAGCACGACGTACGCCCAGATGGCGCCAAGGCCGATGCCCACGCCCAGGAAGAACCAGGAGAACAGCGTGTAGCGCTGCGAGCGCACGACCCATTCCTTAGAAGAATCGTTCACGATGATAGCCGCGATGGCGTACGCGAACGGGATGGTGAGACCCGCGTAGCCCACGAACAAAGTGGGCGGATGGATGGCCATGGCCCAGTGCTCCAGCAGCGTGTTCATACCCAGCACCGAAGCTGCAGCCGTCAGATTGCCCGAGCCGTCGAAGTACTTGGCAGGCGTAGCCGCAAACGGCATGTTGCTTTCGGAGAACAGGATCACGCCCACGAACGCCGCCAGCACCAGCTGCGACACGAGCAGCGCCATAGAATCCAGCTTCCTGCCCTGCCTCATATTGCGAACGGCCACCACCGAGTTGAAGATGGCGATGAGCCAACCCCAGAACAACAGCGAGCCTTCGCGGCCTGCCCACAGACCCGACAGCTTGTAGAGCCAGGCGATGTCGCTGGACGAGTCGCTGCGATAGCGCAGCACGTACTCGATGCTGGTATCGCCGGTCATGAAGCAGTACACCAGCACGCCGCAGCACACGGTCAGAGCCGCCAGCGTCACCAGCACGGCCACATGCCCGCCCCACGTCAGCGTCTCGCCTGCACCGCCCGACTTCTTGCGGGACAACAGGGCTCCCGCGACCAGGCACACGATGGACACCGCTACGCCGGCGAATGCGACGAGCACTCCTATCAAACCTATAGTTGGCATGTACTATCCTTTCGGGGCGGCTATGCGACCGCCCTTCGTTTGTAGAAACCGGTCTAGCCTTCGAGGGCCACTTCGGTTGCGGAGAACTTGCCCTGCGCGTTCATGGATCCGGTCAGGACGAGCGAAGAGCCGTCCTTCACTTCCTCCGAGATCGCGTCGTTGAACTCGACGGCAAGCTCTTCGCCGTTCTCGGGATCGACGAGCACGAACCGGTCGCCCTCGCCCGCCGCCTTCAGCGTGCCGTCCTTCACCGCGCCGGCCACCTTCACCGGCTTGTCGACGACCTCGTCGCCGTATCCCGTCAACTGGGAAACCGTCAACGCGTTCGTGGCGTTCTCGTACTTGGACGGGCACTTCGTGACCAGCTCGCTGGCGTTGAGCACGCCGTCTTCGCCGACCTTGCCCGTGCAGATGGCCGTCACGTCGTTGCCGAACGTGGCGGAAACGCCGCCCTCGAAGCGCACGCGGAGCTGCTGGGTGATGTCCCCGTTCGGATCGTAGATGTCGAACGTCAGCACGTTGCCTTCGGTTGCGAATGAATTCTCGACGACGTTGCCGCTCACCTGGATCTTCTGATCCGCATAGCTCCCCGTCGCAGCCTCTGCCACCGACACGGTCTTCGCCGAGCTCGTACCGCCGACTACAGCTAGGATAACCACCAGCACAATGACGATGATGCCGGTCACCACAACCATGCGACGCTTCGTTTTCGCGTTCACGCTCGCCTCCTCAATTGCCTCTCTCCAACCGTCATTTTCACGTACCTCAAAGTTCCGAGGAGCGCAATGGCGCCGAATTCAAAAATTCACCATGCGCGGCGCCTCGGCGTGGAAGCCTCCTGCATATCTCGCATTCGCAGGGCCACCATTTCGTTCCTCGGACCTTTGACAAAAGGAGCCCGTCCAAGCGTACGATGGCGCTTCGGCGGGCTCCCTCTTGCTTATTCGGTTCTTTGCTCGCGAACGAGCGGTGGTGCTGTCAGTGGCTTACGCCGCAGTCGAAAGCTTGTTGGCCTCGGCAACCGTCAGCCAGCCCTCGGGCACTTCGGCCTCGCTGTGGCACTGCGTGCAGTACATCACAGAAGCGCGGTGCGCCTTGTGGCACTCGCTGCACTCGATCTCGCCGTGCTGCGCCTTGTGCGGGTTGAACTCCATACCGCTCGTAGCCTTCACGAGGTCGTCGCGCGTCAGGTTGTGGCAGCTCTCGTTCAGGCAGAACTCGTCGCCGTCAAGGCCGCGCGCCTCGGTCAGCATGTCCGTGTCGCGCTCCTCAAGCGGGTACACGTAGTTGCCGGTGACCCAGTTGATGCCCTCGGACATCTGCTCGCTCAGCGTGGGCACGTGGCAAGACATGCAGTCCTTGCCCTGGGCCTTGTGCGAGACGGCCAGCATCGCGTTCGTGTTGCTCACTTCGTTGCCCCACTTGTCGACGCCCGTGGTGCCAGGCTCCTGCTCGTACGTCTCAAGGTACTCGTCCATCGGCGTGTGGCAGATGGCGGCGCAGAAGCTCGGCTGCTCGTGCCAAACCCAGAAGCCGGCACCGGCTGCAATCAAGACAACCACGACGACGCCCACGACGATCGGCCACTTCTTTCCCTTTTTCTTGGGAGCGGCTTCCTCGGTCGTAGAGCCCTCGGTCGCAGGTGCCTCAGTGGCGGCTTCCACTTTGGTTTCCTCTTCGCTCATGCTCTCTAACCCCCTTTCTCATGATCTCGTCTTGCATTTCCGTCGTCTCCGTTACAAAGTGGCATCGATTTCGCTGCCAAACGGAAACACAAGCACTTTACCACATGCATACTAGCGGTCAACCGACAAAAAACCTATCACCCATTTGGGGGGAATTAGCCCGGATTCACCCCGTTTTTCGTGTGATTCGGCCCTTTTTCGGCAAAAACAATGCATCAAGCCGGTCGAGGGACCCTAAGACGGGGAAAGGAAGCCAGGCTTCCTTTCCCCACCCCTCTAAAGACGTTGGAGAGAACGTCGTTGTCGGCTAAGCGAGCATCGCCAGGGCTTCGTCGGCAGCAGCCTCGGCCTTGTCGAGCGTCTCGTTGGTCAGCTTGGAATTGTGCGCTCCCTCGCTGTTTTCAACCATCACGAAATCCCAGTAGAACTGCGCGTTGCGCTGAAGCTTCTGCAGCTTGGCAAGCTCCTCGGACGCAGCCGGGATATCGGTCTTTGCCTCGTTCGCAGCCTTCATGGCGGCGATCTCGTCAGCGTACTTCGCAGCGATCTTGTTGGTCATGTCCTCGATCTTCTCGCTGATCGCGGTCACGCGCTCTTCCTCGCTGGCCTGGATGTCCTTGACCTTCTTCTCCAGGTCGTCGTGGCACTTGCTGCAGTCGTTCTCGATGAGCTGCTTGTTCTCGAGCGGGCTCACCCAGTTATGCGACGTGTACTCGCCGTTCGCGCCCTCAGCGGGAGCCATGTGGCAGTCGGAGCAGCCGTAGCCGGCCTTGGCCATCGGGGACTGCTCGCCGCCGTGCATGGTCTCGAACTCGGGATGCTGAACCTTGATCATCGGAGCGAACGTGTCAGCGTGGTTCCAATCCTTGAAGTTGCGCTCGTCGTAGTAAGCCAGGATGGCGTCCGGGGTCATCTGATCGAGGCCCGTGTAGGGGTTCGTCGTGGCCTTGGTCTCGCCATCGAAGTAGTACTCGTTGTGGCACTGGCCGCACACCTGGGAGTTCATCGGGGCCTTGCTGCCCTCGCCCGCGTCGTTGCCCAGCGCCTTCACGAAGTACGAACCGGTCACCTTGAGCGACTGAGGATCGTTCTCGTGGCAGTTGTAGCAGCTGACCGGCTCGGTGAACTCGCCGATCAAGTCGTTGAACTTCTCCTTGTACACGCCTTCTCCCTCATCGTTCACCATGGCGGTGAACTGCGGGGTCTTGCAGGTGATGCAGCCGGCGAGCTGCTCTTTCTGCGTGGTGCGCGGAGTTTCCTTCACGCTCTGCAGCGTGTACAGATGGCTGGCCGCCTCGTCATAGCCGAGCGCGAACGCGTAACCCTTGTACATGGTGTTCAGAGCCGGGTACAGCTCCAGATAATTGTGCTTGTCGCCGCCATCCTGAAGAGGCGCGTTGGACTTGTTCTCCATGTACGAAGCGTACTGGTCCGGATACGCGTCCTTCCACGACTCGGCGGTGACGACGCCGTACTTATCGGGCTCAGGCGTTTCCACCTGCTGCACCGTTTTGTTCTCATCTGCCTTCTGCTCCGTAGCGTCTTCGGTAGCCTGGGGCGCACATGCAACCAGCCCCATGACCATACCGAATGCGCAGACGGAGGCGGTCCAGACAGCGAGTTTATTCCTCTTGGTCTTAACCATACAATCTCCTCCCTTCGACTGACGATCTCTCCTTCACAAAATATACAACTTTTATTGACGGAATGCACGAGAAACGAGGGTATTCGGGGATTCCCACCACCCCATTAGGGAAAAACCCTAGTTAACTATTCGCAGGTCAGAATGGTAAAGAAGCACCTGCGGCCACATTGGCGCGGCTTGCCAACTTCCCGCAGCAGCCGCCGACCCAAGCAGGCCGCAAGCCAGGAGGGGCTCGAACGGCCCGCTGCCGAAGCCGGATCAGCAGCGGGTCGTCTCCCGCATGGAAGAGATTTAACGCTATGCACGATTTTCTTTATCGTCTTTTTTGACGACCTGGGGTTTCTTTCATGGATCACAGCGGAAAGCGCCTGCAAATCGTGCATAGCGTGCATTCTCTGCCACCCTGCCCCTTCCGCTGTTGCGCCGATTCCGTCGCGAGCCTGCCGAAGCGGCCGCCGAAGACCAATCCTGAAACGTCCGCGACTCACTCCCCCATCGCGAGGACGGTTGCAGGCTCTTTGCGAAGGGCGGCGAGCGTGGGCACGAGCGTCGCGGCGAGGACGAGGACGAAGCCCGCGAGCGAGACGGCCAGACCCTCTCCGAAAGCCAACCCGTCGAACAGCGGCATGCCGACGGCGTACGCGGTGACGGCGTTGGAGACGACCACGGCCGCCATGCCCGCCAGCGTTGCCGTGACGGCATGGATGAAGGCCTCGCACGCGGCCGCGGCCAGCAGCGTGCGCGGCCGCGCGCCGCCAGCGATGAGCAGGGCCACGTCGCGGGTGCGCGATTTCGACGTCATGACCACGCTGACCGCCGCCCCGATAGCGCACAGGAGGACGGGGCCGCCCATCATGAGGAGCGACGAGGTGAAATCGAGCGAGGTCTTGTAGTCAAGCAAGTTCTGTTGTTGCGCGTAGAAGGCCAGCATGTTGCTGAGCGAGGCGATGCCCGCCACCAACCCGAAACCCACCATGATCGGTGTCTCCACCGACGCGCTGAGGGACAGGCCGTAGCGCGCGGTATGTCGCGCCAGATACCAAGCGTTCCAAAGCGATTGCGGCACGAAGGACGTCCACGCCCTCATCAGCGCCGAAAGCACCACCGGAGCGACAGTCGCGAGCGTTGCGACCGCAAGAAGGGGCATGAACAACGCATTGCTCAGTGCGGCGTACGACTGCGCTTCAACCATGAAGACGAAAAGCGCGCAGGTGCCCGTCGCCAAACCCGCGAACAAGATCGCTCTCAGCCACGTCATCCCCTTGCGCTCCGGCTGGGAATCGCGCAGGGCTTCCAAAGGAGGCGTCTTGCCCGCGCTGCGAGCGGCCCTCAATCCTCCGACAAGGGACACGGCCGCCACCGCAAGCCACACTGCGGGCATCTTCGAAACCCCCACTTCGAGAACCACCTGGTCGATCGGCTGGTAGAACGGGGAGCTGAACACCCAGGGAAACAGAGGGGCGTACGTGATCGTTTCGACGAGCGTTCCGCATGCGGCGCCCAACGTCGCCACGACGGCGAGCTGAGCGAGCACCACCGCGCCCACGCTTCGCGGGCCGACGTTGGCGATCTGCCACAAAGCGTACGACCGTCGCTGCGCGGACACCGTGAGGTTCGCCGCCGATGCGAGAACAACCGCCGCCGCGAACGAGGAGAACGCGACCATCGTCCAAACCATGCTATCTAAGTTTCGATACGTTTCCGCAGTCGCCAGCATCGATGCCGCCCAGCCGCCGATGTAGCCGCAGCCCACGGCCACGAGGAACGCGCCGATCCACGTGGCGGCGTGATCGCGCAGATCCGAGAACACCAAGCGCATCATGCCGGCACCTCCGCGTCTTCCAACGCTGCAAGGATCTGAGCGGGCGTCGAGCGCCCTAGCTCTTGAGCAACCCGTCCGTCCCGCAGCACCAGGATGCGATCCGCCATGGATGCGGCTTCCAAATCGTGCGTCACCATCACCACCGAACGTTTCGGGTCGTCGGCGATGCGCCGCAGCATGCTCAGCACCGCACGGCCGTTCCGGGAATCCAACGCGCCCGTGGGTTCGTCCGCGAAGATCACGTCCGCGCCGCCCGCAAGCGCTCGGGCGATGGCCACGCGCTGCTGCTCGCCGCCGGACAGATCGCCGGGGCGACTCTTTCCCCTGCCGTCGAGGCCTACGCTTTTCAGCACCGCGCTCGTCTGCGCCTTCGTGATGGGACGGCCCGCCAGGCGCGCGGGCAGCGACACGTTCTCCCCTGCGCTCAGCGACGGGATGAGGTTGTACGATTGGAAGATGAAGCCCACGTGGTCGCGGCGCGTTCTGGACAGCGCGTTGCGGCCCGCATGCACCATCTGCGCGCCCATCATCTGGATGGAGCCCGAGTCGGCCGCCTCCAATCCGGACAGGCAGTACAGCAGCGTCGACTTCCCCGATCCGCTAGGACCCACGATGCCCACCATCTCGCCGGACTCGACGCGCAAACTGACGCCGCGCAGCACGTCGGCGACCCGACGCTTGCTTCCGCGCCCGATGCTGAACGATTTCTTCACCTCTCGTGCGACGATCGTCGTGCTCATATGCTCTCCTTAGAACCGATTTTGGGAATGGCGCGCCAGGGGCGAGCTTCGCCCTGGTCGAACCTGTTAGTTGCTAAAGGTGTGTCAGATGTGTCAAAGGGACGTGCGATTTGACACGCTTCGATGCGCAGCCGTTCCTTCGAAGAACCTCGCGTAACGCCTAACCGTCGCTTCGCGCGGAACGGAACGCCTTGATCGCAAGGCACGCGAGGCCGCCGACCGGCCATGCCAGCAGGAACAGCCTGCTCGCCGGCGTGAACATCAACACCAGGCCGACCGCCGTCGCCGCAAGCATAACGGCTGCGTAGGTGCCGCGTTCGCGCTTGGCACGGCGGGCGCGCTCGGCAAGGCCGTCGTCGCCCATAGCCTCGATCTGCTCCTCGCTCATGCCCCCGAGCGATGCGCGATTGTAACGCGCCAGATTGCAGCGCGCCCCCAAAAGCGCGCTCCGCACGATGACGAACACGCCGACTGCAGCGAACGCCAAGAACGTCGCGCTTGCGAGCCACACGTCCGCTTGCAGCACGATGGTCGCGGCCAACCCCGCCATGAGCAGGCCGATGCCCGCGACGAGCCCTGTCGACAGAGCGGTGCGCGCTTTGCTTTTCTGGTCGGCTGTGTAGAAGTCGCCGACGAAGGGGTGCGCCTTGCGGAATGCGCCGCGCGCGAACGATGCAGGGAGGATGAGCGCGAGACCGACGGCCACGCCGACGAACACGAGCGCGGATGCGAAGCTCCTCACTTCGGCTATCGGCATGAGCCCGGGATCCGACAGAAGGAGAGCCAATGCGGCGCTCGCGAGGATGACGGAGATGCCCAGCGGAAGCTTCCACGCGAAAACGCGCATGGCTTGATCGTACCCGGTCACGTCCTGCTGGGACTTTCCCGGCGGAATGCTGGCGGCCCCGTTGGCCGGACGGCCGGTCAAGTCGCCCGTCACCAACTCGTCGAGCGTGCATTCGAACAGACCACACATCTTCAGCAGCTTGTCCATCTCGGGATACGCGCGCTCGGCCTCCCATTTCGACACCGATTGCCGGCTGACGCCCAGCAGCATGGCAAGCTGCTCCTGCGTCATGTTGCGCGTAGCGCGCAAGTGCTGCATGTTGTCGCGAAAGCTCATAGGTCCATCCTTCGTTCGTGCGGCCGATGCCCCCATGATGCGGGTGCCTCAGCCCGCACTCAACCAACTTCCGGCTTCTTTTTCGCGGACAGCATGACAACTTCCGGTATCGAATCGCAGATCAGAGAGAAGTATACCCCGTGGACGGAAAACCGCGGAGACGAGCGTCCCGCCCCGCTCGCTTTCGTGACGAATATGAGGGGGTCGAACCTATGATCTGAGCCGCCGAAGAGTATTGCATCAGTGGCAGTGTATTCGGAGGCATCGTACTTCACGGGGGTCAGCTCTATATCGCAAACGAAATCCGCAACTTGGGACGTGAAGATGGCGGGATTCGAACCCACGACCCCCACATTGCGAACGTGATGCTCTCCCAAGAGGTACGCATAACATCACAATTGATTTGGAAGCTAAAATGGCGATATGTCCCTCACTCGCCTTTGATACTTCTTCACTTTCTCTTGGTGCATCAATTAAATAACGTCCTTCACCACTCGCGCTCTATCTCATCTTTCCCCTCTCTAACAAAACCACTCGAAATTTCTCTCACAGTTGCAGCAAAGTCTAGAAGACCAATCCCTTCAAGCTCTTTAGCCTTAGATTCGTATTCTTCAGCTAGAGAGAATTGCGTTTTACCCGTACCATCAACCGTCATTGCTCCTAACGAGTTAACTGATTCAGTAGCGAAACCTCTGAGTGCATTTGCATTCGTATCCAAAAAGTCCGCAATCGTCCGATTGATGAAAAGGCCAGTTTGATCCTTCGGAGCATGGAACAGACAAGAGCCGATAGTAATTTCGGCCACTTCCAAACGATCAGCCTTTCTTGACTTTTCGAGCGTCATAGCGATCCAGCGATCGAAAGCTTCCTTGTCTACCTCTCCATCGTCCTGCAAACCTGGAACCCTTTTCCACCGCCACAATACCTCAAACGCCCGCGTTGCCGCGTCCTTGCTAGCTTCATGCGTTTGATCTTCAACACGATTATGAGGCTTGTAAGCCAATGAAAGAATGGCGACAAAAAACTCTGGGTTCGACGATAATAGCTTTAAAAGATAGCTTTCATCGCCATCTTGAAATAGCGGAAATAGTCGGAATTCTTGCCAAGCAAGATCGATCGTAGGATACTTTCTCGCAATATAATCACAAATTTCAGGAACAAAGTGTGTTTCGAATCCCCTTCTAGAATCAGGGCTATAACCTTGCAGGCATTTCAAGAGGATATCCGGATCGACATCGACATCGTCTTCGATGCAATAATGCGCGAAGAGCAAGGCGTCGGACTGCCTTCCAACCGAGCAATACTGCTCGAAGATATATACGGCTTCTTCAACTGTATCTACTTTTCTACAACAAGCTGCTTTTTGCCAATAAAGATGCGACTCTTCCTTAAGTTTTGCCTCAGCCGCACTCCACACCTCTTTGTTGCATGGAAGAGCAGAATAGAACGCCAGTGAACTTTGCGTACTCCAATTTTCATTAATAGGCCTCTGGAGAAGCGACTCACCCTGCCTACGATAACGCTCAGAGTAATACCCGCAAGCAACCTCTAACATAGAGGAATCGTCCTCAAGCAAGGACTTTTTCATTTCGTTATCGATTCTATCAGCAAATGATGTCTGCGCGCAGCAAATGCCCAGCACAGAGCAGTTGCAACAGTATTTTGACAAATCGAATATCTCCGACAGCCCTTGATCCTTGCAAAGTTCCTCAAGAGCATTGACGCGGTTTTTTAGGAGTCCTTTTTCGCTTTTCTCCCAATCGCGCCCTTCAATTAGTTCATAATCCTTTGCAGCGAAATAGTACCTTGCTTCAAAAGTGATGTCATCAGATATGATTTTCTTCTCTGCCTCCGCCACAGTTTTCAAGTTCTCAGCATTAGGAACCCAATCTGCCTCAGCGTACTTCTCACACCGTGATAGATATTTCTTAAGCTCTAACCAAATTTTAAAACGATCATCCTCGTCAATCCCTATGCAGGTCTTAAGTAAAGTCTCCACAAACTCTTGAGTGCATCCAGCCATGTGAATGGACTTCATATTTCCAATTAAATCGAGAGTTTTTTCGACATCGCCAGCACTACCTTCGATGGCCGCCAATGTATAAGGTCTGCTAACTGCCCAAAATTCAGAACGGCTGAACGAATCCGGGAGTGGATTAACTTTTAAATATTTTGGTTCAACCAATGCAAAACCACTCATAGTTACGTTGGGAAGCAATTTTAAAAGGCAATTCCAGCAACCATTCTTAGCCAGCTTTTGACCTAGAGGAATTCGAGCCATAATGCTTGCATCTGTTTGAGGAAGCCAAGGGAGAAGAATACACACCAACGTGTCTTCGGCAAAAGTCGAGTACGGATATAGTTTTATGAGCAGAGATATTGCACGCGAAAAAGTCGATTCGGGCCGAGCCGCATATCTAATTCCTAAAAATAATTCTGCACCATAGTTGTGAGTAAATATTCCTTCGCTCTTCTCCTTAAGAAAGCGAACCAATGCTTCCCCTTCGTCTAAAGCCCTTCCTACCAGAATTAAAAACTTTTCTGGCGAAGCCTCTGACAAAAACGTGATAAAAGAGGATGCGGAAGCCAAGATACGCCAGTCATCTGCACAAATAACCGGATAAATAAGCCCATAGATATAGTTATCTACATACCTTGTGGAGCATTTAGGAAGCGAGATGATACCTGTTCCCCACATGGCCAGATATTCTGCAATGCCGACACGAAGAGCTTCTGAAAAAACAGGTCCCCTTTTAAATACGGACGACATATAGCGTTGTTTTGGCTGAAGATCGTATTTTGCATCTGGAGCCGTCAGAGCCTCGATAAGCAAGGGCTTCAGCTTATCCAAAATGCCTGGTGTGATATTGGCAGAAAACATTGCCACGAGCTCGGAGCGGTTTCGCACCCTCCAAACGCCCCTTGAAAACGAGCAAAACCCTGAATCTAATAACGACTGCTCTCTGATAGGGGCAACCCAGTTGTCAAAAGACATGTCAGAAGCAAGCTCTATCAATGCTCTATCATTTTCGTTTGATTCATCCCAAGCGCCTAGAATTGCCGCTAATGCAAATATGCTCAAGCCATTTGGATCGAATGCGTTTGGAAGATCCTTAATAATCTCAAAAGACTCTTGTTTTCGATTAGCGTTTATAAAATCTCGATCAGCCTGAACCATTGGTCTAGTTGAACTTCCAACACGAACAAAGGATGCGCCCATCTCAAGACGACTACGTTTATTGTTTCTTGGGACCCTGTCTTCCAATGGGGCGTTGAGCTCGTATACATGACCGAAGTTTTCACTAGGAATATAAAAGCAGGCAAACTGCTTTTCACCTGTTTCTACTTCGATGAATCGACTGGCATCGACCTCATGAAATTCAATATGTGGACGTGGTGAGATTTTGTTAAAAAGCTCTTGATAGTTTGCATCATCTAATGCGTCTCCAAAAGGGTACCCGAGTGCTTTACGATGCTTGTTTTCAATTCCATAAATCAGAAATCTATCTTCGCTAGGTCGTTCATAGGAGTTCAAAAGCCCCAAGATGTCTTTGATGAATTCACAGCGATAGGCCATATCATGAGGGTACAACTTATATTCCAACACAGAACATTCGCTTACCGTGGAGGAAGAATCTATGATCTCGCCTAACTTGACTACAACACTTTTTCCTTCAATCATTTTTGCCTCTCGCTGCGGATAATCAATTTCTTTTGCGGCAAGCTTACGATCCTCCAACCAATGAAGCAAGGCATCTTTTAAAACGATATTTGGATTAGGGAGAAAAGCGTGTCCGTTTTGCACCAGCCATCCAGATCAATGGTTAAAACAGTCGCGTTGTCGTCGATAGTCACCAAAAGCAGCCCAGTCTTTCCACTAACAGGATACATGGAGAAGTCAAGATCTCGATTGATGTGGCTCTCACCAGAATCAACAGCACTTCTGAGCAAACAAACGGCAGTAACTGTTGCAACTTAATCCACGATTGAAGGTCAAATCGATTTCAAAGCGCCTTCTAGCTTGGAGGTACAGGCAAACCTGCAATGGTTGAGAATATGGAAGAGAGATAATGATCCTAAAACCAAGGATGAGAAGAGAACGCCTTCTCCCATTTAGGAAAATGGCCCCAATTCTTCTTGAATTAATTACCTGAACGAAAAGAGGGCGCGGATTCGTATCCCCTTTGCCCAAGGGATAAAAAATGCAGGCCGGTTTCCCGACCTGCCTAAATATCCGTGGTGGAGATGATGGGATTCGAACCCACGACCCCCACGTTGCGAACGTGATGCTCTCCCAAAAGGTATGCAAACGATAGTATACCGCATAGAACCATAACATACGTATTGGCTGGCGTTGCATCCTTCGCTTCGAGGCTGTTTGCGCAATCTCTGTTACGTCGCATTGTCCTTAATTACCTACTCAAAACCTTGCATCACTGTCGCACGTTTTGCGTAACACGCCCTTTTGTCATCATCGCCCCTCTGGCTTTGGTACCCCTTCGACGCTCCTTGACCTTCTGAATCTTTGCTGGCGCAGACCATCGGGCGCAAGGGCCGCGAAAACTTTTGCTGCGCAAAACTCAAGCCTCCGGTTTCGCTTCCTCCCTTGCGCCCGACACCCTGCGCCAGCATCTCCAGAGGCACAAGGTGCGCCGAAGGGGTACACCCAGACCAAAGGAGGCAGAAAATGGCTGAAAGGACGAATGGAATTACGGAAAAATGCGCGTTCGATGCTGCAGCAAGGTATTTTGTCCGACGAGGCTACCGAATCATCGAGAAGAACTGGTCATGCGACGATGCTTCAATAGACATAGTTGCTGAAGACGGCAGCGCTCTGGTTCTCGTAGATGTCGTTTACTGCGACGCAGCCCACAACGAGGCGTTTGCCAACGAGGAGCTTGAATTGGCTCGTGAGGGATTCGATCATGCAGCCATCCGATTCTTGCAGCACCACGATTATATAGACATGCCGGTCCGGCTCGACTCCCTGAACGTCGGGCGATTGGGTCCGGATAGAGCGTTCATCCGTCACACAACCAACGTCCTTGACGCATCAAAGATAGAACGCTGCGTTGCCTAACGCCTCCTGCGGGCATCCAACTCCTGGATGCCCGCAACTGTTAGCGTTACCTATTACTACGTGGCTTCACGAGCGTTCGTCTTCCAACCCTACATAGCCGCAGAAGCGGCGCATATATCAATCTGAAAGGAGCGTGATCGCATGCCCTCTTGCCACGTCATAGCCATCGCCAACCAGAAAGGAGGTACCGGGAAAAGCACGACTGCCGCCAACCTCGGCATTGCGCTGGCAATGCGAAAAAAGCGCGTGCTGTTGGTGGATGCCGACCCGCAAGGCGACCTCACCACATCACTTGGGTGGAGAGATGCCGACGAGTTAGACGTGACGCTTGCCAGCCACATAGAGGCGGTCATACGCGACGAGCCGTATCCGCCGGACAAGGGCATCTTGCACCACGCGGAAGGCGTTGATCTTATGCCAGCTAACATCGAGTTGTCCGCAACCGAGATGGCGCTCGTGACGGCCATGAGCCGCGAGTACGCTCTGAAGTCCTGGCTCACAGACGCAAAGGGGGCTTACGACTACGTGCTGATCGACTGCATGCCATCCCTTGGCATGCTCACCGTCAATGCGCTCACCGCAGCCGACAGCGTGATCATCCCCGTCCAAGCCCAGTACCTGCCCGCCAAGGGCATGACGCAGTTGGTGAAAACCATCAGCCGCGTGAAGCGCCAAATCAACCCCAACCTCAAGGTCGATGGTGTGCTGCTCACGCTGGTGGACGCAAGGACGCGCCTCGCGAAGCAGACCGAGGCCCAGATACGGGGGTCTTACGGCAGCGTACTTAAGGTGTTCGATACCAAGATACCGCTTGCTGTCAAGGCGGCAGAGACGAGCGCGTATGGCAAGAGCATCTTTGCGCACGATTTGGCGGGCAAGGTATCGAAGGCATACGCCGCCTTGGCAAAGGAGGTGGTAGAGCTTGGCGAGAGGAAACGAGATACCTTTCAACCTTCCCTCGGTCGATGATCTGTTCACTAGTCAGGAAGAGCGCGACGATGCCACACGCGAGAAAGTTGTAGAGATTTCGATTTCTGAAATTGACGACTTCCCCGACCACCCATTCCATGTCCGCGAGGACCAAGACATGCTCGACATGGCGGAAAGTGTGCGCGAGTTCGGGGTGCTCACCCCGGCAACCGTGCGCAGGAAGGACGACGGACGCTACGAGCTGGTGAGCGGGCACCGCCGCAAGCGTGCGGCAAAGCTGGCCGGGCTCGCAACCCTGCCCGCCATCGTCCGCGACATGACGCACGACGAGGCCGTGATCGCCATGGTAGATGCCAACTTGCAGCGCGAGCGCATACTGCCAAGTGAAAAAGCGTTCTCTTACGCAATGAAACTTGACGCGATCAAACGGCAAGGGAAACGCAACGATTTAACTTCTGTGCCAATGGCACAGAAGTTAACATCCCGGGAGATCGTGGCTATGCAAGCCGGGGAAAGCCAGGACCAAGTAAGGCGTTACATTCGACTCACCGAACTCATCCCTGAAATATTGGAGCTTGTGGATGACGGCAAGATCGGCATGCGCCCCGCCGTTGAACTCAGCTACCTGGCTGAAGCCGAGCAGTACGCACTGTTCGACGCGATGGAGCGGCAGTCCTGCACTCCCTCGCACGCCCAAGCTATCAAACTCAGGCGTTTCTCGAAAGAGGGGCGACTATCCCCAGACGTAACCTTATCGATCATGTGTGAAGAGAAGCCCAACCAAGCCGAGCAGGTGCGGATACCTGCGAATAAAATCACCCGATTCTTCCGACCCAACACCAGCAAAGAAGAGATGGAGGCCCGCATCATCAAGGGCCTTGAGCTGCTGGAGCGCCAGGAGCGCAAACGGGACAGGGAGCGCTAACGAAAAACCTAGGCATCAAACCAAGGGTGAAGTATGCCCATTCGCAAGAAAGCCGCTGCAAACAAATGGGTTTCCCCCTCCCCAAACCCCACC
>OLQI01001080.1_pt1 | contig 19729 bp, 1 predicted proteins | sample 1672171 | NCBI WGS metagenome assembly OLQI01 (sample SAMEA3136655, study PRJEB25190) | human gut metagenome
CACGGTGTTCCACACGCGCACCATGGGCTTGCGCATCACCGCGTGGGTGCCCGTCTGGGCGTACAGCTTCACGCCGCCCTTCAGCGCGTCGGTGTAGTCGATCTTCTCGTTGTCGGTCAGGCGCAGGCCCATGTTCTTCAGGGCCTTCTGCTCGTCGTTGGTGGCGAAGGACTCCTCGGCGGCCACGGCGTTGTTCAGCACCGTGTAGCCGTTCACGGCCGGCATGTTCGGCGAGCCGTAGAACTGACCGTACAGCGGAGCGTGCACGCCCAGACGGCCCTTGGCGATGAGGGTCCAGTTGAAGTCCATGCCGAAGGGCTGGACGTTCTGGCGGCGGGTCTGCAGGGCCGCACCGCCCTCGTAGGTGTCCACGTCGTAGATCTGGTAGAAGGCACTGGAGTTGAAGGGCTCCTTGCCGGGCACGGCAGCGGTGGTCTCATCGCCCGCCGTGCCGGCCGTGGCGGCGTCCACATTGCCGGTGTTGTCCAGATCGTCCCACGGGGCCGTGAGCACGCGGTCGTACCAGGCCTCGGCCTCGTTGTTGCCGAAGATGTGGCTGCGCAGGTTCACGCGCATCTTGTAGCCGCCCTCGGCGTAGCACTCCTTCATGGACACCGGGTCCAGGTCGGTGCCGTTGGCCGCGTTGTCCACGGCGCGGCCGAACCACTTGCCCAAATCCTGCTTCACAGTGATCTTCAGCACCCAGGGCTGGCTCGACTGGGTGTAGGCGGCGCCGGTCATCTTGGTCTTATCGGCCACAACCTTGCCGTCCACCACGGTGTCGGTGCCCTCGCCGAGCACCGAGGCAGTGCCGGTGGAGGCGTTCACGCTCGTGTAGGTAGAGCGCTCCACGTGCTCGGAGTAGTCCACGTCGGCCGTGGTCACGTTGCCCGTGCGGTAGGCCGCCGGGTCCTGCTTGGCGGCCGGGGCGTCGTAGCCCTTGTATTCGCCGTAGGGCGTCTGCACGATCTCCACGTCGATCAGCTCGTCGGGAATGGCGGCGTAGGTCTCGCTCACGTAGGGCGCGCCGTCGTTGTCGGCGCCGATGCCCTTGGAGATGCCGTTCACCTTGCTGAGCAGCTCGGCGCCCACCTTGATGGTGCCGTCGTCGTTCAGCACGGGCTCTACGCCGCGCGGCATGATGTAGGTGAACTCCACGCCGTCCAGGTTGCGGTCACCGTAGTTGTAGGCCGTAAGCTCGCTCACGAAGTCCTGGTTGTACTGCAGGGCCGTGGTGTACTGGCCCAGAATCACGCCGCGGTTCTCGTTCAGGCGCTGGCCGGAGTAATCGTTCCACCAGGGCGTCCAGCCGGCGGGGGTGTCCTCGGAGTTGTACTTGCGCTGGGCCTCGTAGTTGGCCACGCCCGCGGCCACGGCGTTGCCGTTGGTGTCGGTCATGGCCGTGGTGGCGCCGCTGATGAAGCGGCTGGAGGTGGCCAGCCAGGCCTTCTGCATATGCAGGCGCGTCTCCGACCACACCAGCGGGGTCTCGGAGCCCCAACGCTTCTCCACGATGCCGTTGGACACGGTCTCGCCGTCGGCGTTCGTCATGGTACCGTACTCGGTGGCCGTGGCCGTGTCGCTGCCCACCACCTTGGTACCGTGGCCCAGGGTACGGGCCTTGGTCACATAGTGGTACCAGTCGCGCACGTAGCGGTACCCGTTGGCCAGAGCGCTGCCGCTGTCGTTGTTCATGGCCGCGCGAGACGAACCCTTCGTATCGAAGGTGTCGGAATCGCTGTTATTGTTGTAGGCAGTGTCGTTGTGGTCGTGCCACCACACGAAGTGCACGTTGCTCGGCAGCTTGCCGCCGGTGCCCCCCACGGTGCCCGCCTGGGGCCACGGGGTGTAGCGCACCACCTGCTTGTTGTTGGCCTGCTTGATGTCGGTATCACTTAAGTAGCCGGCACTGTAGCCGTCGGTGGCCCCGTTGCCGGCCAACTGGGCCGCGCTGTAGTTCAGGCCGTTGCCGCTGTAGCCCCAGTTGTCGTTGGTGGTGGCGTAGCCGTTGTAATGGAACTGGCTTGTGGCCTCGCCGGGAATATAGGTGTAGGAGCCGTCGAACATCTCCCACTTGTCGGTCTGCTCGGCCACATCGCCGGTGAAGGCCGAGTCCAGCATCAGGTAGTCCATGTCCATCAGCACGTCATCGGTCTTGAACTGCAGCGCGCCGGCGAAGTTGTACACGTGGTCGGTGCCCGTGGTGTAGCGCAGCGGGTTGATACGACCCGTCCAGCTGTAGGAAGCGTCCACGTAGTCGCGGTAGTAGTACTCGCCCACGCGCGGGAAGTAGGCCGGCTCCAGGCCCGTGGTGCCGATGTTGCCGGTCACCTTGTTCTGCATGTACACCTGGGGCAGGTTGTCCACCGAGGCGTACACGTCGAAGGACAGCTCGATGCGGTCGCCCACCTCCATGCGGGTCTGATCGGGCATCAGGTCGTCCACCGGGCGGTCGTAGGCGATATCCTCGTCCACGATGGAGCCGCCCTGCTCGCCGGCATCGGTTGACTCCTTGTCCGCCTCGGCCACGGCCACGTCGTCGCTCTCCACGATGGCCGTGTCCTCGGGCACCCAGTGGATCTTGTACAGGGTGAAGGTGGTGGTCTGGCTCACGTTGGCAGCCCGCGGGTTCAGGTTGGCGAAGTAGCGGCCGTCCTCGCGGTTCGTGCCGTTGAAGGTGTTGTTGTAGATCATGGCCCCGCCGTAGTCGGGCATGGTGTAGTCTTCCACCTTCTCCACCACCAGCTTCATGCCGTTGGTGCGCTGGGCGTACACGTCCTTATCGGCGGCGTCGGCCTTGGCCGGGTTCTGGGTGGCCGACTGGTACCAGTCAACCTTCAAGTGCTCGGCCAGGTACTTGGCCGTAATGGCGGCGTCCCCGGCCTGCTTCAGATATTCCTGGGGCACCAGCTCGTAGAACACCGGGTTGTACAGCTCACCTTCCAGGTTCTTCTTACCCACGTTCTTCGTCTTGGGCATGTTGGCCAGGGTGTTCTTGTACCACATCTGCTCGCCGGCGATGTAGCTGGTCTTCTGGGCCGCGTTGGCGTTGTAGGGCGCCTCGGCCTGGGCCGCCGTCTGGAAGGCCTGGGCCTGGAAGCGCATCACGGGGCTGCGACGCTGGATGGTCTTGCCCGCCGTCTTGCCCTCGTCCTGCTTGGTCAGCAGAGTGTCGTGGGCCACGGCATCGCCGTCGGTCAGCTGGGGCGCGCCGGTCGTGCCGTTGTTGGGCGTGAACTCGCTGGCGCCCGCGCTCACGTTGGCGTTCTTCGTGGCCGTGCCCGTGGGCACCTTCGTCATATCGATGAAGTCCAGCACCGTGTTCTCGTTGTCGGTGTGGGTGAAGGCCACGTCCACCTGGGTCTGGGGCGACCAGGAGTCAGGCTGCTCGGAGGCCGTGGCACCGTTGGACAGCGTCAGGTCGTCGCGGCGCGTGTCCTGGTAGCGGGCCACGCCCAAAAGCGACACGTCGTCCAGCGGGAAGGCCGTGGAGGCGTTGCCCGCCGTGGCGGGCACGTCGTAGTAGGTCCAGCGCACGCCGGTCACGTCGCGGAACACGTTGCCGTTGGCCGTGTGGCCCTCGCCCGACAGGGTGCCGTCGGTGGTGGAGTCGATGTCCTCGCCGTACTTCGCGGCCAGCTCGTCGTAGGTCACCCACGCGCCGTTGCTGCCCGTGATGGGCTGCGTGGCCAGGGGCATGATGCCCTCGGTCACCGTCTCGCGCGTGTCCAGCCAAGCGCGGGACAACGGCGCCTGGGGAGCGTACCAGTTGGGCACGTAGTATTCGATCTTCAGCGCCGGGCGTGCGGTGGCCTTCGTCGCCGTGCCGTTGGTCAGGTTGTCGGCGGGCACCACAGTCTCGGGCAGCTGGCGCAAGTTGCCGTCGGGGCCGTTCTTGCTGTCGGGCAGCAGGGCCGTGCTGCCCGCGGCGGTGCTCGGGTAGTCCAGCACCGGCGGCTTGCCGTCCACAAAGGCGCTGCTGTGGTCAGTGGCCGTATAGGTGGGCTGCTCGGTCAGCTCGAAGTAGCGCACGCCGTCGGGGTTGCCGTTGGCATCGAAGCCCGTGCCGCCTTCGGCCGTGTTGTTCTGGGCGCGCATGAACGACACGGTCATGGTCATGGTGGACTCGTGCCACGTGGTGTTGCGGATGTTCGACACCACCAGGCGCATACGGTTGCCGTCGGCGTTGGCCAGCTGGTTGCTGGACGACACCGGGTTCACCGCACCCGCACCGCCGTTGCCGGCCGGGTCGTAGAACTCGGGCAGGATGTTCACCTGGTTCGTGGCGTGCTTATGGAACAGCACGCTGGAATAGTCGTGCGCCGCCAGCTGCGTGAAGCCGTCGAAGAAGATGTCGCGGTAGTCGTAGCTGTACTTCAGCAGCGAGGCGTCGCTTTGGACGCAGTTATCGGCGCCGCTCGCCGCGTTGGTGTGGGCGCCGGCGATGTAGCCCTTCTCGCGCGTATCGGTCGCGAAGGGCCGGTTCACGCGATCATTGCTATCGGCCGTGCCGTTGTTGTTGTACACGCGGTACTGGGTGAAGCCGTGCAGCGGGGCCACGGTGGCGTAGAAGTTCGCCTGCAGGGCTTGACCCTGGTAGCTGGGGTTGTCGCTGTTCACGGCCCCGTTCACAGAATCGCTGTAGTCGTCGTTGGCTTCCAGCTCGTCGGTCATCTGGGTGATCACGCGAATCCACACGCCGCGCCCGGGATCGATCTGGCTGGAGGCGACGGTGTTGTCCTTATCGGAGCCGCGGTTCAGCTTGCCCACGCTGAAGGTGAGCACGCGGTTGTTGTCGTACTGCTCCACGCCGTCCTTCTGGGACAGGTCGGTCTGCGGGGGCGCGTCGGCCACCGACACGGTGCCGTCAGCGGCGCGCAGGTCGGCCTTCACGCTGTGGGGCGTGCCGAAGGAGCCGTCGGCCTGCTTCTGGGCGGCGGTGTTGTTCTCCACCCACTTGCCCTGGGCGGCGTCGTAGTACTTCTGCACTTCCCAGCCCACGATGCGCTGGCCCTCGGGCACTTCGAAGCGGCCGTTCACCTGCTGCAGGGGCAGCGAGGAGGTCTCGAAGCCCGTGGCCGTGGTGCCGCTGTAGTACGTGCGGTCGGTGCGAATCTTCTCGTCGCCGGCGCCCACGTACAGGTTGTACTCCACGTAGTCGCCCGCGTACAAGTCGCCGTTGGGAATGTCCACGCCCGCGCCGCTTTCCGGATCGAAGCTGACTGGCGAGGCGATGGAGCGGTCGTCGTAGTCGTAGCCGAAGATCCACGCGTCGGTGCCGTTCAGACTCACCTTCTTGCCGCGCTGCATATCGGTGACCAGAGCACCCAGACGGTGGGACACATCGGTGCGCTGATCGTCGTATTCCGTGGAAGTTTCCTTGCGCTTGTTGGGGTCGCGGGTTTCCACGGGCTGCACCACGGCCAGATGGTTGTTCATGGTGGTGCCGTCGAACTCGTTGCCCTGCTTGTCGAAGGTGGGCGTCGACCAGTAGTTCCAATGGCCCTTCACCGGATCGGTGCCCGTCTCCTCGGCCGTGCGGAAGTCGTCCAGAGGGCGGTCGGCGTACACGCCGTCGTAGGCGAAGGCGAAGTTCGTGGCCGCGTCCTTGTTACCCTGGCTGCGGCCCGTCTCGGGAACCTCGCCCAGGTACTGGCCCGAGTCCAGCATGGTCTCGGGCTTCTCGCGCGTCGCCAAAGGCGAGGTGAAGGTGAACTGCAGCGAGGTCACATAGGGAGCCGCGTAGGTGAGGTTCACCGTGGACTCGCTAGCCCAGGCGCTGTTCCCGTCGCCCAGGGTGTTGGTGTGGTCGAGCGTCTTATAGGTGCCCACCAGATTCGGCTTCACCAAGTTCGCCACGGTCGCCTTGGCCTTGGCCACGAAGGCCGGGTCGCTCACCTCGGCCGCCGTCGGGTTCGTCTGGTCGGGCCAGCCGTTGTTCTTGTTGCCCTTCTGGGCCTCGATGTAGCCGGCCAGATTCAGGCCGAAATCGTAGCCCGATCCCGCACCACCGTTCAGGGCATCGTACAGCGCTTCGGCGGTGATGCCGGGATTCGCAGCCTGCAGGGCATCCACGGCCGCCGAGGCGCGCAGGTACTTCTCCAGGTCGATCACATAGCTGCCCTTGTAGTTACCCCCGGTCAGCGGGGCACCGGTGAAGGTGGGGATGCCGGCGGCATCGGCCACCGAGCCCGATACCATGCCCAGGCTCACCATGTCGTTCCACGACAGAGTCACCGTATTGCTGTGACCACTCGTGTGATATACGGTGAAGGTGAAGTCCTGGGTCTGGAACCAATCGGCGCGGCGGGTATGACCGCCCACGGGCACGAACTGACTCGGCACGTACACCTTCTGCACGCGCAAGGTGCTGGGGGTTCCGCTCGGCAGGTTGTCGAAGGCGGCCGTCCACGACGCCTTCAGCTTCACGGCGCTGATGTGGGCCGCACGGTACTCGTCGTCCACATCGATGTTCTTGTCGGTGCGGTTCCAGAAGCGCACCTCATAGGTGTCCACGTTGGGCGTCAGGTTGTCGTCACCATAGTCGGCCATGTTGCCCTCGCCCTGGTTCCACTGGGCCCGCGAGATATCCGACCCATAGGAGAACGGGATCAGATAGCCCAGGTAATAGGCGGTGTCCTGGGGCTGACGGGTGTAGCCCGCGCTGGAGCTGGCGCGCCAGGCCGGCGACTTTTTGGAGCCCGTGCCGTCATAGATGCGCTGGTCGGGGTCCACCGGCATGTTGTTGAAGTTGTAGGACCAGGTGCGGGCCTTATTGCGGGCGTCGGCCACGTCGCTCACCGTGTTGGTGCCCGGGCGCTTCTGGCCCTTGTACACGTAGGGGCGGCCGAGCACGCGCACGTCCACGGCGCTCGCGTCGTCGCGATCCACCGACCTGTACACGCCGTTCGATTCGGCGGTGATGTCGCCGTTGCCGCTGTAGGGGCCCAGGTCCATGGTGTAGCTGGTGATGAACTCGTTCACATCCAGCTTCAGCACCGCCGGGTTGCCCGTGCGCAGGTACTCGTGGGTTTCCTCACCGTCGCGTTCGAACTTGATCATGCCGGCGCCCGTGGTACCACACAGGTAATCCAGGCCCTGGGTAGACACCTGAGTCTCAGTGCCGCCGGCCACCTCGTAGATGCCGTCGCGGCGCATGATGAAGGTGCGCCCCGCACCGGACAGCTCGCCGTACACCTTGAAGGCGCCGTTGCCGTTCTCGTCGGCGCGCAGCAGGTTGCCCTGCTCGTCCACCCACGCGCCGGCGGCGTCGAAGTACTTCTCCGCATCCTGATCATAGGTGTAGGGGGCCACGCCCTTGTTCGCGCCCCACTTCTTCGTGGTGAACTTGATGTAGGCGTCCTCGTAGGTGCGCAGGTGATCCAGCACGCCCGCCTGCACCTTCAGGCCCATGGTGAGGAAACCGTAGTAGGACAGGTCGTCGTCGGGCTGGCACCAGGGCATCACGTCGTCGATCATCAGCTTGTCGGCGAACGACACGTAGTTCACGCCCCAGTCGTTGGGGTAATAGCCGCGGCTGCCCACGGAACTGGAATAGCTGGGGTTGCCCCAGCCCGTATCCCAGCGATACAGGTTGTAGCGGTACATCGCGATGTTGAAGGCCGTGTCGCCGCCGAATAGGCCGTGGCTGGTCATGTTCTTGCCCTCGGCCGATTCGCCCAGCTGGGTATAGGCGGTGCCGTCCCAGGTGATGCCCTTCTCGGTGTAGTTGCCGTCGGTCAGGGCGATGATGCGGTTGTAGGAGCGCAGATGGCGCATGCGGGCGGCGCAGTCGTCGTGGCGATAGTAGCCGCCGCTGCGATGGTAGTCCTGGTAGGACCACGCGCTGCGATAGGCGTTCTTCTCCTGCTTGGCCGGCGTGTCGCAGCGGGTCATGGCCACATGCCCGGCGCGGTCGTTGCCCGAATGGGTGCCGCCCACCTCCAGCACGGTGTCCACGATAGTGTCCACGCCGGTCTTCGACGTCTCGGTGTACATACGGCCGTTGATCTCCAGGGCCATACGGTCGGCGATGTCCTCGCGATCGACACTCAACCCGTAGATGTCGGCGCCGAAGTCGGGGCGGTCGAGCGCGCCGCCCTCGTTGGCATTCTCCACGAAGCTGCCGTCAGCGTAGCGGTTGGTGTTCTGGGCCAGGGAGCCGTCCGTGTACTGGTACTGGTTGATGCGGATGTCGTAGACGATCTTCTCCACGGTGAAGTCCGGCGCGCCGGCCGTGGCCCCGGTCACCGACTGGTTGGAATAGTCGTCTACGGGATCGCGGTAGTAGTCGGCGCGATCCACGTTGCCGGGATTGGTGGTCTCCGAGCCGTAGCTGGCCACGTGCTTGCGGTCGGCGCCGGCGCCCTCGGTGGCCAGCAGGTTCAGGCGGAAGTACTGACCCGTAGAGCCGTAGCCGGCCTGGTCGGCATCGGCCGTGGTGCCCTGCAGCAGACGCTTGATCTCCTCGCCGCTGATGTACATGGTCTTCTTGTCGCTGTAGTACACCGTGATGCCGTCCACGAAGGGCGCGGCGTCGCGGCGGATCTTCAGATAGTAGGAATCGAAGTAGCCGTTCGGCACCGTCTGGGTCATGTGCATGACCATGCCGGAGTTGTAGGTCTCCGGTCCCACCCAGGTCAGATTGCGGCCGCGGAAGTTGTCCGACGACCACGGGCCCTGCTCGGTATGGCAGGCCCACGGGCCGGGGGCGCCCTGGTTGTAGGCGCTGTTTACCTGGCGGAAGTCGGCCAACAACGACACCTGGGACTTATAGCCCACATCCAAAGCAAAGTTGTACTCGCCATCGGTGTAGCCCGAATGGCCTTCATGATGGGTATCCCAGGAGCCGCGGGTGTACTGCGAGAAGCGGCGGCCGTTCGTGGGCGCCGCGGTGGTGTTGCCCGCGTTGGAGTCGTACAGGCCCGAGCGGTTCATGGTATCGAAGTACATCTTCGACATATAGATCCACGACTGGTCGATGCGCGTGACGGGGCTGCCCACCATGAACAGCGCCGAGGGGTTGCGCAGCTTGCGCAGGAAGTTCTCGGTCTTGGCATTCAGGTAGATGCCCGTGTCGAAGTTCTGGTCGGCATAGCCGTCGAACACGATGTTCTGGGCGTTGTCCCAATCATTGGCCGGGGCCGCAGAGGCATCGTCGCAGGCCATGTCTTCCCAGCCCACTAGCTTCACCGATTTCAGGTTCGCGATACCGTGGGCGCGCAGCATCTCCTCGGTGATCACCAAATCGCCGTCGGCGTTCAGGTAGTACTCGCAGGCCGTCGGGGTCGGGGTCGGGGTCGGGGTCGGAGTCGGGGTCGCGTCGCCCGAGCCGTCACCCGAACCGTCGGATGAGTCGCCCTCGCCATCGGCAGACCCGTCGCCCGAGCCATCGCCCGCGCCATCACCAGAGCCGTCGCCCGAACCATCGCCCGCGTCCGTTCCCGGCTGGGGCGTGGCGGTCACGAAGCTGTGGTTGCCCGCGCAGGTCTTGTCATGGAAGAAAGACGGCGTGCGCGTAGCCGGCCCCACGGCCGGCGTCACGGCGGCCGAGGCCAAGTAGGCATCGTCGGGCGAAAGCGTCCAGGTCACTTCCTTGTCCTTGGCTCCGTCGCCCTCGCCGTAGCCCTTGAGCACGATGGTGCCCACGCGGCCCTTGTTGTAGGTGGCGAACAGCTCGGCGTTCACCGTCATCTTCGTGGTATGGAAGCCCACGTAGTCGCTCTTGGAGCTGCCGTCCAGCTGGGCGACAGTCTCCCACGCCAAGGGAAGGTCGATGGTCACATCCACCAAGTCCAGCGTCGAGATATTGCGCTCGTTGCTCAGATTCGCCCACAGCTTGAAGTCGCGGTCGTAGGGCACGCTCGTGCGCGTGCCGGTGCCATCGCTGGCCGCCGTAGTGCTGTAGGTGGCGTTGTTCATGTAGGCGTTGAACGTGGGGCCGTACTGGCCGTAGGTGTGCAGCTCCATGGCCGGGTAGTACACCTTCACATGGCCGGTGCGGGCGCTGCTCTGGGCCTGCTTGTCCAGCTTCTGGGTCTGCACCAGCTTCGCCGTGGCGCACACCTTGGAGTATTGGGGCGTCGAGGAATTGGCGGGCTGCTGGCAACCGCTCTTGTACCACCAGTTCACCTGACCGGTCAGGCCGATGTGCATGGTCTGGGCCGTGGCATCCTTGGCCGGATCCACCTCGCTGTAGCGCAGCTCGATGCGCTCCAGATAGCAGTCGGTGTAGGCCGCGAAGGCCGGATGGCTGGTCAGGTCGATGTCGAAGGCGGTCGCCGTCGGGTCGGCCGCCTGGGCATCGGCCCACAAATCCAGCAGCTCGTCGCGGGTCAGGCGCACATGGTAGCCCTCGCCGTTGTCGGTGGCCACCTTGCCGTCACCGTCGTTGGTGGTGGTGGCCGCGCCCTGGCCGTACAGGCGGTTGGTGGCCGCCAGAGCCGTCTTCGTGCCGCCATTGTCCTGCACGGTGCGGAAGTAGAACACCGCATCGGTCAGCGAGCTCTCCAGATTCGCCGGGGTGTTGTCGGCGCGCACCGTCTGGCCGAACTTGAACAGGCCCTCGCTGAAGGTAACCTTCTTCGTGAGGAAGCCCTGCACGTCGTTCACCGGATCGTCCAGATAGGTGCTCAGGTCGTCCATGTTCACGGTGACCACCGCATCGTCCGAGCGGTTCAGCCCCGTGTTCTTCACGGTGAAGTTGTAGTTCACATCGTCGGCGTAGTTCGCCACTTCCACGCCATCGTTGGCGGCCGTGGCTGCGGTACCCAAATTGGGGCGGCTCGTAGCCGGCTTCGTGGTGGTGTAGTCGATGGCAGACGCGAAGGCACCGAAGGTCATGGTCGTCTGGCTGGCCAGGCGATTCACCTTGGTGTTGCCCGACTGCTCTTCACGCTGGCCCTTGCCGATCATCATGTCGGGACCGTAGGCCGCCGTGGTCGTGAAGCCCTGGGCCTGGGTGGTCACGTTCTTGTTGTCGTGGCTGTCGGCGCGGCCGGTCAGGTACACCACCGGTGCGGTGTTGGCCGCCGGCACGTCGAATTGCGAGGCCGTATCGCTTACCTTCGCCTGGCTGTTCACGCGGGCGAAGCGCAGGCGCACCATCTTCAGGGGAGCATCGGTGGCGTTGCCCGCCGCGTCGTTCAACAGCCCGTAGGTCTGATTGCCCGCAGCGTCGAAGGCCTCGCCGTCGTCGGACACGCGCACGGTTAGTGTGGCCGTAGTCGTGCCGCCGGCGCCCAGATCCAACGAGATGTGGGGATAGGTGGTGCTGGCTACCACGCCCGTGGTGGCGCCGGCCTTCACCTGGGCGTTGATCTCGGCCAGAGCCACGGCGATGTCGTAGGAGGCATCGGGGGCCAGCTTGCTGTCGGCCGTGCCGCCGGGCTCGCCGTTCATAATAGTAGCCGTGGCGTTGTTCTGGTTCAACACGTCGATGCTGCCCAGCTCGCCGTAGGAATAGAACCAGCTGCTCTCGGCCGCCAACTGGGGCGTGCCGTCATCGTTGTACAGCTTGTTGCCCGCCTCGTCGTAGAGCGGCTCGCGGCCGTACACGAAGCCGGGCACCACCACGTTGCGCGTCAGGAAGCCGCGCCACAGGGTGTGGCCCGCCGCGGTCGTGCCGCCATCGGTGACCGACTCGGTTTCCTGAGTCAGTCCGTTCACCATAAGGTCCAGACCGAAGTCGCTGATCTCGTAGGGCGACTCGTTGGCCAGGGTGTAGCGGAAGAAGCTCGTCTCCTCCTCCAGATCGCCCCAACGGTAGGGAACGGCCGTCTGGTTCAGGCGCTTGCCCTGATGGTCCACATAGCCGTAGCTGGTGCCCACCGTGGGCTTAATGGGAATGTACATGCTGGTCAGCGTAGCCACGTCGGCCACGTTGTTGTTGCCCGAGGGATTCGCGTAGTCAGTGCTCCACTGGGCGTACAGCGGCAGCGAGCCCACCTCCTTCGAGGTACCGAGAATTTCCACCGTGGCGTCGGTCATGTCGGTGGGCACGATCTTCTTGTCCTTCGAGAACTGGGTCATGTAGATCTTCAGGTTGGTGACATAGATCTTATCGCCCGGAGCGGCAAGCCCCAGCTCGTCCACCTTCAGCACATAACGACCCGTGTACACCACGTTGCCGCTGGCGTCCTTGGTGGTCTCCGGCTTGAAGACGTCCCACAGCTTCTGACCGGTGTTGGCCTTGTACAGCGTCCTTTTTACCGGGATAATATCGGCATTGTTGCTCGCGCTCGCGTAATAGGTCAGATCTACCTGGCTCACCTGTGCCGCGTAATCGGGGGTGTAGCCAGTCACATTGCCCGCGTCGTCGGTAACCTCCTCACCGAAGACGTCGGGGCCCACCTCCGGGTGGTAGGTGCCGAAGAACGCGCTGCCCAAACGGATGCGATCGGTCACGAAGTAGGGCGTCTTCTGGGTGGCGCCGGGCACGAGCGAGGGGGTAACCAGGGTGCCTGTGCCCTTATCGCCCGCGGTATTCACCGGGGTGATGGTGGCGGTGTTGATACCGTCGGGAATGGGCCCCACCGAGAAGCAGGCGGGCGCCATGCGCGAGGCCGAGTCGTTGCCGATGCGGAAACGCCAGCCGGCGTTGTCGGTGGCCACCAGAACGGGGCGCACCTTCGCGTCGGTCTGGCGACCGCCGGACCAGGTGCCCTCCTTCTCCAGGTTCGCGTCCACCCCACCCGAGCCGTCGTACATCGACACGGGGCGCGCCGTCAGCAAGGGTTTCGTGATCAGGGGCTTGAAGGTGGCCGTGGCCTCGTCGGAGTTGCCGGTGTACAGCTCGCCACCCTGCATATAGATGCCCGACTGGCCGTCGACCACATAGCGGCGCTTGCCGTAGGTCAGGCCCGTGCGATTGGTGTACCAATTGTTCTTGCCGTCGGACAGCGACTCGATCATCACGCCCGACACGTCGATGTTCACGGGCAGCGTGAAGGCCTCGAAACCCGTCATCTGGGACGTGTTCTTATAGGTGCCTGCGGGAATAATATGGCGGAACAGCACGCGGAACAGACCCGTGAACTCGGTAGTGGGCTTGGTTGAGCCTACGTACTTGCGGCTGGGAGCCGCGGCGATGCCCTGGGTTTCCAGGTACTCGGCAATGCCGTTGGCCGTGTCAGCGCTGCTGCCGATGTGCCAGACGTACTTCTTGCCATCGGCCGAAAGCTCGGTGCGCACCGGCACGTTGAAGAAGCGCCAGCTGAGGTTGCCCGCCGCGTCGCGCACCTGGAACTGGATGGGCATGACCGCATCTTTATTATTCAACGCCTTCTGGCCCGCTTCCAGGTCGAACCAGTCCGAGATGTCGGCGATGGACTGGGTAATGGTGGCGGGCGCATCCTCTTCCGTCGAGGTGTTGGGCACTTCCCGCGTCAGTTTGGAATAGGCGCTGCGATCCACGCTGATATCGATGCCCGACAGGTGGAAGCCGCGGGGCAGCTGGTCGGCCAGGGTCATGCCGTAGCTGGTGGCGTCCTTCTCGTCTTCGCCGTACAGGGGCACGTTGCCAGTGTTCTTGATGTTCTTGATGCGGTAGGTCAGCATCCGGCCCATGGCCGCATCCACGTCGGTGGTCTTCTCCACATTGGTGTCGGGGTCGATGGCTACCTTGCTGACCGAAGCGCCGTAGGTGGGCGCCGTGAAGTTCGACTTGTAGGCGTTCTCGCCGGTGAAGGTCTTCATCCACTGGTAGTCGAGCGACTGGCCGTCCTGGTCGTAGCCGCGGTTGCCGAAGTTGGCGGTGGCCAGCACCTCCCACTTGGCGTTGGCGTACTCGCCGGCGGTCTGGCTGTAGTTGGTGGTGTAGGGCAGCGCGATGATCAGCACCAGCTTGTCCGACTCGCTGGCGATGATCTCCTCGCGCTCCTCGTCGGTGGGCGTGGTGCCGTCGGGTTTCTTAATTTGCTCGAGAGCCGCGGGGTCGTGCGAGATCAGGTGCTTGCCGTAGGGCATGTCCTTCTCGGTGTAGTCCAAGGTGATCTGGCCCGAGCGACCGCCGGTGCCGTAGGGCAAAGGCGTCAGACCCAAATCGTCAGCGTTGGAGAAGTCGTCCACGTTCAACGAGGCAATCTGGTCATTGCTCAGGGTGGACACGTCGTAAATGAGGATACCGCCCGCCTTAGGCTTGCCGATGTACTTGGCCTTCGAGTCGTTCACATCTACGTTCGTATTCACCTTGTAGGCTTCGGGATCCTTGATGTCCTTGCCGGTGGACTCGTCGTACTTCAGGGTAAGGGTGTCGTTCGAGCGCAAGCCGGCCGTCGAGCCGTCGGCGGCGTCGAAGCGGAACACGTAGTTCATGAAGTCGATCTCGGACTCGCGAGTTTCCGAGATGTTCTGCACCGTCACCTTCCACACGGCATAGTTGTAGTGGTCCCACAGAACGGGCTTGCTCACCACGCTCTCGTTCATCAGCTCCCACTTCAGGTTCGTCTGGATGAAGGTGGCCTCCAGCACGTTGGAGGCGCCATCGCTGCGCTTGGTGCCAGGCGCCACCACGGTGTCCTGGGCGCCGCGGGTTTCCACGTTCGAGCCGTCGGTGTAGGTGTTGTAGGAATAACCCAGCTTCACCGTGGCGCCGGTGTTGTCGGGCACGCTGCCCACGAACTTCACGCTGAACTTCTCGTTGGCCGGATCCTTCGGCAGCTGGTAGGGCTTCTGCGTGTTGGTGGACCGGTAACGCAGCGTCCAGGTACCGGTCATACCAGCGGTTATGTACTGCTGCATCTCCTGGGAGGTGAGCCAAGTGTTGCCGCCGTCCTTCGAGAAGTCGTAGGTGTTGATGGTGGACGTGGTGGGATACAGGGCCAGGCGCTGCTGGTTGTTGGTGTACATGGCCTTGCCTTCGGGCCACTTCGTCTGGGCCTCGCGCCATTCCTTCTCGTTCGTAGTGGTCACCGTGGCCGTGTCAGTAAAGTACAGGTAGGGAATTTCCAGCGTGAACTTCACTGCGGCGTTCTTCACCTGATCCATGCCGCCGGCGGTGCCGATGAACGACTCGTGCTTGCCGAGAAAGCCCGTCTTCTTCGTGGGGTTGGGCATCAGGGTGATCTCGATGATCTCCTGAGATTTGATCATGTTGGCGTTGGTCATGCCGTCCACGGCGGTGCCGCCCGAGATGTGCAGGTGCGGATCCAGGTAGTCACTCGGCAGCTGGTACTGCTGGCTGGCGAAGGGCACCGCGGCCGAGCGGACGCGGCTGCGCAGCAGGGTGCCACCAGCCTCGGCGTCCAGCAATAGATTGGGAGCGTTATCGGCGTTGCGGTAGCCCTCGGGCACCTCGGCCTTCTCGGCCTCGGCGCCGTCGGCATCGGGAGCATCGGCCTCGTGGGCGTCGCCGGCGTCGTTGCCAGGACGAGGACCGCCCGGCGTAAGCGCACTGCCGGGCGCTTCCAGGCCGGGCAGGGTCGGCTGGGGCTTCTCGGCCTGCTCGCCCTGGGCCGCCTGCGCCTGCTCGTCGGTCATGAAGGCGTCGCCCATAACGGTCTCGGTGAAGACGGTGTCGGTGTTGAAGCACTCGGCGTACACCACCGACTCGCCCACGCCCACCGTGGAGAGCTGCACGTCGAACTGGGCATGCACGGGAAGAGTCTGCTCGGGAGCCGCTTCGGCCTCGGCCGCCGCGGCGGCGTCGGCATCCTCGGTGGCCTCGGGCGCCACAAAGGTCACGGTGCCTTCCGTATAGGGGGCGGCCACGTACAGCTGGCGAGCCTGGCCCGGCTCGATGCGGCCATCGTCGCCGGTGCGGGCCAGCTGGATGCGGCTGTCCTCCGTCACCGTGTAGGGCAGCGGCTTTAAGCCCAGCGCCTCCAGCGAGGAGGCCTTCATGGGATTGATGGCGGCGATCTGCTGCTCGGACAGACCCGTCACATCCAGCACGATCACGCCGCCCTTGCCCGGCACGCCCACGTAGGTGGCATCCTGGGAGTCGTCGGCCGCAGCCTCGGCGGCGGCAGCTTCCTCGGCCGTGAGGGGGTTGCCGTCCTCATCGGCCTTCTGGGCCATGAGCACCGCATCGGTCACGCCGCCGGCGCCGGTGTAGTCGGCGGGGAAGGCGGCGCCCAGGGCGATGGCCGTGGCCGCCGGCGCGTCGGCCGGCACCTCGTAGCGCACCAGGTGGACCGCATACCCCGTGCCGTCGGCGAAGGCCGTGCGCGGCATGAGGGCCGCCTGGGGCGTCACGGTCAGCGTGGCGGCGGCGTCGCTTTCCTCGTTGGACACCTGGTAGGAGCCTACGGCGGCGCGCTTCACGTCGCCGTACTGGGGCAGCGGCGCCTCCTCGCCCTCAACCGCAAGCGCAGTGAAGGAGTGCATCTCGTACCCATAGTATATGGGTACGAGCGTACCTGCAGGTACGCTGCCCGCGAAACCCACCTCGAAGGCCGGCAGAGCCGCATCAGCGCCCAGTTTGCCGTCGTTGCCATCGTAGCGCCAGATCAGACGGCCGCTCACACCCGCCTGCAGATCCTCATCGGCCAGGGCGCGATAGGAGCCGGCGTGCTCCTGCCAGAGCGACCAGCCCTCGGGCAGCCCATCGGCGAACAGGGCCACGCGCGGGGCGTTGGCCACCGTTTCGGCGCTGAGGGCCGCATCGGCTGCCGCCTCGCGAGCTTCGCGCTCGCTGGCGGCGGCATCGGCAGCACCCGACGTCGCCTTCGCCGCCTCGTTGGCCAAGGCGGTGCGCAGCTTCCACTCTTCCTGGGAATAGGTGGCGGCCACATCCCCGCTATCATTAGTATAGAGATAGGGCACGTCCATGGTGAACACGAAGCGATCGCCCGCCTTCGAGCCCGCCAGCGTGCCGCCTTCCAGCAGCAGCCCGAGATTGCCCAGCTCGAAAGACGCCTGGGCGCGGGTGTTCTTCAGGAACAGGCCCTGGCTGGCGCTGTAGGGCACCCCGGACATCACCAGATGCGGCCGCACGCGACCGGTCAGGTCGGCGCGATCTTCCTCGGCCACGCCCTCGCTGTCGGCGGTCACCTGGGGCAGCACGTCGGAAGCCGGGATCAGCCCCGCGGGCACCAGCGATGCCAGCACCGCCTCGTCGAGGGCCTGACCCTGAAGGGCCGCCGCCCACGCGGTATCGGGCGCGGTGTTCTCGGACGCGCTGCCCGTGCTCGCCAGGGGCGCCACCTCATCGGTCAGCTCGTCGGCATAGGACACCAACGCCGTCGCATCGAACATGGTCACTGCCAGCAACAGCGACAGACACACCGACAGAACGCGCACCCACAACTTCGTCGAGAAGGTGTTCACCGGCGCGGGGGGGCGCCGGCACCCGGGTGTGCCAATGAGCGTCGGTGTCGAAGGTCGCCTTGCGCGCGGCGTTCGTCACGTCGTACTGACCCTTGCGTTCGTTGTTCTCCATCATGCTTCTCCGTCTTGCCAGCCTCTACGTCAAGCGCATTCCGTCCTGCGCTTTTCATGCCTTTTTCAGCATAAGGGCGCAGTTCGGCCACAGTGATACTTGGTAACGAATTCTAGAACTTATCGAAGCGCTGTCTAGGTGGTAACAGTCCAATAACACTCTCATATTGGTGCAATGGCTCATTTTTTTGAAAAAAGTGCACAATTGTTAAGAAATTATGAAGTAAATGTTGCTAGCTTATGGATAAGCTGACAGTGTTACTCGCTTTTTACCGTGTCAAATACAGGGTAGTGAATGGGTAAATTGGTACTTTTCGGGGCCTACCTAATAATGGCGAGTTGAATCTGAAATTGCTTTCAGCATTCTTTCAGAGAGCAACGCACCTTGTTGACACTTTGTCTCTGGCACGCTCTTGCCCTTAGTTTCCACTCATGCTACCTCCCGACTTTGGAGCATGAAAAAGGGCCCGCATGCGCGGGCCCTCAGGCAGTGCGTAAGGGGATGAGACAGGATTACTGCTGGGTCTGATCGCCCTGGGTGCCGTCGGCAGCCTGGTCGCCAGTACCGTCGGTCGTCTGATCGCCCGCGGTCTGGTCACCGGCAGCGTCGCCGCCCTGGGTGCCAGTCTGGTCACCGGCAGCGTCGCCGCCCTCGGTGCTCTCGGGCGCAGTGCCGTCGGTCTGCTGATCCGTCGCGGCCTCGCCGCCCTCGGTGCTGGCCTGGTCGTCAGCCGACGGCTCCTGGCCAGCGCTCTCGTCGGTCGGAGCCTGATCGGTGCCGGCCTCCACGGTGGGCGTCTCGGTCTGGTTGGCGGCGTCGTCAGCGGCCTGCTGGTAAGGAGCCAGGTCGATGGCGTAGGGCAGGCCCTCGGGCATCGGGTTGATCACGACTTCGGCATTCTCGCGATACTCGGCGAACCAAGTAGCGAAGCTCTGGCTGTCATTGCTCTGCTGCATGTACTCCAGGTAGCTGCGGAAGTCATCCGGCAGCTGGTCCAGCGAGGTCAGGCCGCCCTCGGGCAGGGTGAACTCGTCGGTCACCTTAATAATATGATAGCCGTAGTCGGTCTTCACCAGCTCGCTGACCTGGTCCTTGGACAGACCGTTGACGCCGTCCTGGAATTCGGTCACGAAGGTGGACAGCTTGTCCCAACCCACATCACCGCCGTTCTGGGCGCTGGAGTCGGCAGAGTACTGCTGGGCGGCTTCCTCGAAGGACAGCTCGCCGGCATTGATCTTGTTCAGCACGTCCTGGGCCTGGGCAGCCAGCTCCTCGTCGGAGACGGTGTCATCGGACTGGAACAGGATGTGGCTGACGCGCTTGGCGCCGTTCCACTGCTCGGCAGCCTGCTGGGCCTGGGCCAGCACGGCATCGTCGCCACCTTCTTCGGTGTTGGAGGCGGCCACGGCCTCAGACAGCTTCTGCTGCAACAGGGTCGGGGTGATGACCTTCTCGATGTAGGACTCCTCGGTCATGTTGCTGGCGGTGAGCGCCTCCTGGAAGGCCTCCTCGCTTTCGAACATCGCCTTGGTCTGCTCCAGCTGGGCATCGATGTCGGCCTGCTCCACCGCTACGTTGTACTCCTTGGCAGCCTGCTCGTAGAGGTCCTGATCGACGTAGTAGTTGATAACTTCCTCGCGCACGGACTCGGGCGTGTAGCCGTTGGACACCATCCACTGGCCCCACTGCTCGTCGGACTCCAGGTTCGCGCCCTTGCGGAAATCGGCAATGTAGTCGGTTACGGTCTGTTCCATGATGTTCTGGCCGTTGACCGTGGCAGCCACATCGCCGCCGGCGCCATTGCCGCCGCAGCCCGCGAGACCAGCACCCAGAGCCAGGGCGACCGACACGGCGCCTACACTCTTGAGCGTCTTGCTCTTCACAAACGAGGTGAATTTCATGATTCCCTCAACCTTTCACTCCGTTGCCCAAACCCTACGCCTGGACACATTCGTTCAGCTCCGCCACACCTGGCCTCCCCGCCAGGCCCTGCACATTCATACAGGGAAGGCGTGCACTGGGCATAGCAAGCCCTTTTGTGGACGAGCGATTATTATTCCAAAGGACGTTCGCTCGAAGCGACGAACCACGGAGACCGCACACACCCGCAACAAAACCCACACATTCCTGCAACTCCCCTGAAAAATAAGGGTTTTCGTCACCTATCATCACCCTGTCAATACCCTACCCCACCGCACATTTTCGCCCCTTTGTCCCCTGTCGGCAACCCAGAACGGAGCGAGAGCCCCTCTCCTGCCGACCGCCCCGCCAATCCCGCTCTCCTCACCCCACAGACCCCGATACAAAAAAACGAGCGCCTACCGAAGTAGACGCTCGATAAATCTTGGT
>OLQI01001084.1_pt1 | contig 19692 bp, 15 predicted proteins | sample 1672171 | NCBI WGS metagenome assembly OLQI01 (sample SAMEA3136655, study PRJEB25190) | human gut metagenome
TGTGGGTCAATTCACCCAGTGGGTTGGTCTGGTCCATGAACTGGGAAAGTTGGGAGGAACCAAAGAATTCCTTGATGGAAGCAACCACTGGCCGAATGTTGATCAATTGTTGCGGTGTTACCGTGTCAGGATCCTGAATGGACATCCGTTCACGAACAACCCGTTCCATCCGGGCAAGCCCGATTCGGAATTGGTTTTGCAGCAATTCACCCACGGAACGAATCCGCCGGTTACCCAAGTGGTCGATATCATCGGTGTTGCCGATTCCTTCTTGCAGGTTAAAGAAGTAGTTCAGGGAAGCAAGAATATCAGCTGGTTCGATGTGCTTGTACTCCAATGGAATGTGACCATTACCAATAATCGGCACAACCCGGTCTGGGTCATTCTTGGAGTAAACCAAAATCTTTTGCAGTTTTACTGGTTCCGTTACTACCGCTTCGTCGGATGGCGTGTAAGTAACCATCTTGAAGTCATCACGGTCCAGGTACGGTTCCAGCTTCTTCAGGGTTTCCTTATCAACGGTGTCACCCTTTTGTGCCAACACTTCACCAGTATCTGGGTCAGCTAACGTTTCCGCCAGGGTCTGACCAAGCAGCCGGTATTTCAGCATCAGCTTCTTGTTAGTCTTGTAACGACCAACTGGAGCCATGTCGTAGCGCTTCGGATCAAAGAACCGCGCCGTCAACAGGTTCCGCGCTGAATCAGCGGTCTTTGGTTCACCTGGACGCAGCCGTTCGTAGATGTCCTTCAACGCCTCTTCAACCCGGGAGTCTTCGGCGTTCTTGTGAACATCCTTATCCAGGGTCAGGGACAGGGTTTCACTGTCGCCACCAAACATATCAATGATTTCATCGTCGGAGCCGAAACCAAGGGCCCGAACTAATTCAGTCATTGGCAGCTTCCGGGTCCGGTCAATCCGGACGTACGAAATGTTCTTGGCGTCAGTTTCGTATTCCAGCCAAGCACCACGGTTAGGAATAAAGGTAGCGCCATAGCTTGGCCGACCATTCTTATCGGCTTCTTCATTGTAGTAGACACCTGGTGAACGGACTAATTGGGAAACAATTACCCGTTCGGCACCATTAATAATGAAGGTTCCCTGGTCAGTCATCAGTGGGAAGTCACCGAAGAAGACGTCCTGGGACTTGATTTCCCCAGTTTCGTGGTTGGTTAACCGTAACGTGACGTGAAGTGGTGCTGAGTAGTTCGCATCATGCTCACGTGCTTCATCAACAGTGTACTTCGGTTCTAAAAGTTGATAGTCCACGAATTCCAAAGAGAGCTTTCCTTGGAAATCGTCAATCGGCATAATATCATCAAACATTTCCCGCAAACCCTTGTCCATAAACCAATTGTAAGAATCGGTCTGGATTTCAATCAGGTTTGGCAACTCGAGAACTTCTTTAATTCGGGAGTAGCTACGACGGGTACGGTGCTTACCGTATTTTACTAAATGTCCGGCCAAACTGTTCACCTCTCTAATTTGTTGGGTGGGTTCATTTAAATGTTACATTTTGATTACAATTTAACCAAAACCCGCATTTTGGGCAAAAAAAATCCAAAAACAGTATTGGGACTGTCTTTGGTTTTATTGCAGAACCCGATGGACAATAGATCACCGGGCTCAAATGAACTCACAATTACATACTGTATTAGTATAGTTGAAGCAATTGCGAATGTCAATAATTAAGTTTTACTTTCCCCGCTTTGCCAGACCATTAATGATGCAGTCAAGAATCAGCTGGTCACGCTCGTCGTCAGAAATGGAGTGCCCACCGATGAGCTGGTAGGTCCCAAAAAGTGGTGACAGGCTCGCCAAGAACAATTCCGCCGCTTCCTTGGGCAACAGATCTGGGCGCAATTTCACGGACGGCTGCTTAAAGTAATCGCTGATTGGTTCCAAGTAGTCCATGGTGAAAATGATGTTGAGCTTTTGCTGTGAACTCTTTGAAAGGAGGAGCATCGCCTGCCGGTACTGGTCGTAAATACTCAGTGGGTGGTGCTTCTTGAGAACCTTAACGATTTCTAACAACTGTTCTTCCGACGCTAAGTCGTGCTTCCGCATCACTTTGTTGATTTCCTGGCGAATCTTTCCTGATAGCTTGTTCATCACGTCCAGGTATAAGACTTCCTTGTCGCTAAAGTGGTGGTATAGCGCCGGCTGGGTGATTCCAATCTGCTTGGCGATATCCCGGGTTGAGGTTTCACCAAATCCTTTTTGCAAGAATAACTTTGTAGCCGTCTTGATAATCGCCTGACGAGTTTTTTCTAATTGTTCTGCTCGTTTCATTAACTAACTTCCTCCTCAAATTGGCTAACCTCTATTATAGGACTAATATTTATCACAAGACAACCGCTGAATAGGCAAAAATAGCGCTAAATTCGTTTTTTTTATTGTCGAATTCAGCGCTATCTGCTAGACATTATTGGTTGGCTTTGACTAATTTCTTTGCAGCTGGGGCCTTCACCTTCACCGTAATTTCGCCATGGTGGGCACCAACGGTCACGGTATCACCCGGCTTAATTTCACCATCAATCAGGGCCGTGCTCAGGCGGTCTTCAATTTTATCCTGAATTGCCCGACGGAGCGGCCGGGCCCCGTATTCAGGGTCGTAGCCCACCGCGGCGATTAGGTCAACTGCCGCAGGCGTGACTTTCAGGCTAATCTCCTGTTCAGCAACCCGGTCACGCAGTTCGTTAGTCATCAACTTCACGATCTGGTGGAGTTCCTGCTTATTCAATGAATGGAAGATGATGGTTTCATCAATCCGGTTCAGGAATTCCGGCCGGAAGTGCAATTTCAGCTGCTGACGAATAGCCCCCGCCATCGCATTGTAATCCTGGCTCATGTCCCGGGCCCCGAACCCGACTTCCTTTTCATCCTGGAGCTGGGTCGCACCAAGGTTGGACGTCATAATAATAATCGTGTTCCGGAAGTCAACCCGGCGCCCCTTGGAATCGGTCAGGTAACCGTCATCCAAGACCTGAAGCAAGAGGTTAAAGACGTCAGGGTGGGCCTTTTCGGCTTCATCCAGCAGAACGACGGAATACGGGTGCTGACGAACCTTTTCCGTCAGCTGGCCTCCTTCATCGTAGCCCACGTAACCGGGCGCGGCCCCAATCAGCCGGCTGGTGCTGAACTTTTCCATGTACTCGGACATGTCGATCCGAATCATGTTGTCCTCGGAGCCGAACATCGCCTCAGCCAGTGCCTTGGCTAACTCTGTTTTACCAACCCCGGTTGGCCCTAAGAACATAAAGGAACCAATCGGCCGGTTCGGGTTCTTCAAGCCGCTCCGGGCCCGACGAATTGCCTTAGCAACTGCGTCAACGGCTTCGTTCTGGCCAATCACCCGCTTATGGAGGACCTTTTCCAGGTTGATCAGCCGGTCACTTTCACTCCGCTTCAACTGGGTTAGCGGCACACCGGTCCACTCGGCGACGACCTTGGCAACGTCTTCGCCAGTCACCTTGAGACGGTAGTGCTGTTCTGCCTGCCGTTCGCTGACCCGGTCAGCCTGCTGCTCCTGCTTAGCCCGCAGCGATAATTCCTGCTCCCGCAGGTCGGCCGCCCGGTCAAAGTCCTGCTGTTCAATTGCCGCCTCCTTAGCAGATTGCAATTCCGCAATTTGCTCGTCTAATGACGGCTTGCGGGTCTTCTTCTCCTCGGCATTGATCCGGACCATGGCTGCCGCCTCGTCCATCAGGTCAATTGCCTTGTCTGGGAGGAAGCGGTCAGAGATGTAGCGGTCGGAGAGCTTAACGGCCTGTTCCAAAGCCTCATCAGTAATCTTGACATGGTGGTGGGCCTCATAGCGTGGCCGTAGCCCCTTCAGGATAGCCAAACTTTCTTCTGGGGTTGGCTCGTCGACCTGAACGGTTGCAAACCGCCGTTCCAGAGCTGCGTCAGATTCAATGTACTTTTGGTACTCGTCAAGGGTAGTCGCCCCGATTGTTTGCAGTTCTCCCCGGGCTAAAGCCGGCTTCAAGATGTTGGAGGCGTCAATGGCCCCCTCAGCACCCCCGGCTCCAATCAGCGTATGCAGCTCGTCGATAAAGAGGATGACGTGCCCGTCCGCCTGGATTTCGTCAATCACCTTTTTAAGACGGTTTTCGAATTCGCCCCGGTACTTAGTGCCCGCGACCAACGAACCCATATCGAGGACCATCAGCCGCTTATTAGCCAGCTCAGCTGGAACCGTTCCGGCCACCATCTCTTGGGCTAGGCCTTCAGCAATAGCGGTCTTCCCTACTCCCGGCTCACCAATCAGCACCGGGTTATTCTTGGTCCGGCGGCTGAGGATCTGAATCGTCCGCCGAATTTCAGCATCACGCCCAACGACTGGATCCAGCTGCTGGTTCCGCGCCATCTGGGTCATGTCCCGAGCCAGCTTATCAAGGGTCGGTGTACCACTCTTGCGGTTGCTTTCCTGACGGTTGTTCTGGCGACGAAGCTGGCTTTCCGCTACTCCCAGCCGCCGCAGAGTCACCTTCCGAACCTGACGGGGCAAAACATCTAGGCTAAAGAGAATCCGTGAAGACAGGACACTCTCATCTGCAATCAGCGCCAGCAGCAGGTGTTCAGTCCCAATTTTGAGGGAGTGCATCTGCTGGGCCTCCTGACCAGCCAGGGCCAAGACCTGCTTAGCTTTCGGTGAATATGGCAGGTAGTCAGCTGGGCCGAGCTGGTCAAGCGTTCCGTAACCAATTAGCCGTTCAATCTCTTCACGAATGTCATCACTGGTAATTGAAAACTGTTCAAAGATCTTGTTGGCAATCCCATCCTTATCCATCGCCAACGCGAGCAAGAGGTGTTCAGTCCCCACTGCTTGGTGTTTAAAGTATTTAGCTTGTTCATGGGCAATCATCAAGACATGCTTAGCACTAGGAGTAAACATGTTATCCATTAGCAATCATCCCTTCTAACTTTCATACCGTAATCGATTCAGTAGCGAAATCAACACGCGTGCTCTTAACCGGGCTTCAATATCGGTATCGCCAACGTCCAGTGTCTGCTTGGCAAGTGCCACAAGCATCAAGTCACCCTCGCGCTGGGTGATGACCTTTTCATCGTAAAGGGTCTGAACGATGGCAAACGCATCACGTTCCCGAATTGAGTCGCCAATTGTTTGGATTAATGAGTTTAACACGTCAATGTTATCAAGTAAATTAACACGCTCAATCCGGATATAACCACCGCCGCCACGCTTGCTCTTGACGAGGTAACCATTTTGGATGGTAAACCGGGTCTTGATGACATAGTTGATCTGGGACGGGACCACGTCAAAGTGGTTTGCAATCTCGGAACGGCGAATCTCAATCTGAGCAGAGTCGCCCAGAATTTCTTTCAAGTAAGCTTCAATAATATCTGAGATACTCTTATTCTCCATCATTCACCCTCCGTTATCTGACTAATACTGACCATTATTTTATCATAATTTGTATTTTTTGCCCATCCAAAGTGCTCGTATAAGAAAACAGGACTGTAGCCTAGCTACAATCCTGTTTTCTGATTAACCTAATTAACTGTAATTACTTTTCGAGGGAGAAGTCAACAACGTTCCGACCAACAACCTTGTTGTCCTTTAATTCTTGGATCATGTCATTGATTTCGGAAAGTTTCCGGGTCTTAACGATTGGGTGAACCTTGCCTTCAGCACCGAATTGGAAACATTCAGCCAGGTCTTGACGAGTACCAACCAGAGAACCGGCAACGATGATGCCGTCAAGAACAGTCTTGGCAATGTTCAGCTTCATGTCACCTTGTGGAAGGGCAACGGCAACTAACTTACCATCTGGGCGCAGGGAGTTAACGGCTTGGTCAAAGGCTGCGGTCGTAACGGCAGTAACAACTGCGGCGTGAACCCCGCCAACCTTTTCTTGAATCTGTTCGTCAACATTGTCATCGTGACGGTTGATGCAGATTTCAGCACCATTTTCCTTAGCAGCCTTCAGCTTATCTTCGTTACCATCAACGGCGATAACGTGGGCACCAAAGACGTTGTGGGCAAATTGAATCCCCAGGTTACCCAGACCACCAGCACCAACGATTGATACCCATTGGCCAGGCTTGATGTCAGCAACCTTCAAAGCCTTGTACATCGTAACCCCGGCACAAGTTAAGGAAGTAGCTTCAACTGGGTCCAAGCCTTCTGGAACCTTAACAGCGTAGTCAGCTGGAACGATACATTGTTCAGCCATGGCACCATCAGCAGTGTAACCAGCGTTCAGAACGTTCCGGCAAAGAGTTTCACGGCCAGTCAGACAGTATTCACAGTGACCACAGCCCTTGAAGAACCAAGCGATTGATACCCGGTCGCCAACCTTTAAGCTGGTAACACCAGGAGCAACCTTTGATACCCGGCCGACACCTTCGTGACCAATAATCCGGCCCGGCTTCTTACCAAAGTCACCAGCAGCACAGTGAAGGTCAGTGTGGCAAAGACCACAATATTCCATGTCAACCAGTGCTTCACCCGGCTTCAAATCACGAAGCTGAACATCCTTAACAGTAACGTATCCATCGACTGGATCATTGATAACAGCAGCTTTCATATGCTAAGATCTCCTTCTCAAAAGACATGTTATTTTTTTCACAATTATTATGATACCAGAGACCCCCGTTTTTTTAAAGCCTTCTTTCGGACATTTTATAAATAAATGTCAAACCATTGCAGTTAATATACCACGCTTTACGCCACTAGCACTCGTTTCAAGATAGTCAAACCAATTCCAAGATTTACTAAAGTTTTATTACTAATTTCACTAACTAAAAATAACAAGATTGCAAACCATCTCACAATCATCCCTTGTGAACATGACGGCCCAATTGACGAGGAACCCCCTGCCAATAGTAATTGAGGACCGCAATCAGTAGGAAGACCGCCGCGGCCACCGTTACACCCCACCAGTGGAAGCTGGCCCAGGCATTGATACCGATGACGGTCCCCAGGGCCCCACCGAGAAAGTAGGAAAACATGAAGATCGAATTATTCCGGCTGTTCGTTTTCCGGCTCATAGACTGAATAATGGCCTGGTTAGTCACCTGACTAAACTGGGTGCTTAGGTCCAGGACAACGATCCCCAGCATTAACAGCCATAGGTTCCCGGTAAAGACGCCAAAGATGACATAGGCGCCAACCCCCAGCCACCAGCTGCACTTAATGTTGTCCCGGGGCGAATAGCGGTCAACTAGCCGCCCAATCGTCGGCGCGGCAATAATGGCGACCACCCCGAGCAGGCCCATGCTCCCGGCCACGGCACTCCCGTAACCAAAGCGGTCCGCTAGCAGGAAAGACAGGGTCGCCCAAAAGAGGTTGGCAATGCCGAACATACAAAAGCCGTTGACCGCCGCGCCTCGAAGGTAGGGATACTTCCTAATCAAGCGGGGAAGCGTCCGTAAGAGCTGGGGATAGCTAAAGCGGCTGTTCAACCGGCGCGGATCATCCGGCACCCAGTAGTGGATCAAAACCAGGAGGACAAGGTTCAACGCCGCCGCCAGGAAGTACACCGTCTGCCAACCCCACCGCGCGGCAATCACCCCGCTAAAGGTCCGGGCGAACAAGATTCCAGTCAGCATTCCGCTGATCATTACTCCCAGGATTGGTCCCTGCTTCTTGACCGGTGTCAGGTAGGCCACGTAAGGAATAATAATCTGCCCACCGACTGAGGTCAGGCCGATCGCCACTGCGGCAATGCCAAATACGACCGCGTTTGGCGCACAAGCGGCCAGCAGGAGGCTAAGTACCGACAGCCCCTCCATTAACTGTAAAAAGCGGTAGCGATTATACGCGTCCCCGAGCGGAACTACCAGTAAAAGCCCCGCTGCATAGCTGGCCTGGGTCAGCATCGCAATGACTGCTACTGCTGACGGGACTACCCGAAAACTGGTCGTTAGCAACTCCTCGATTGGCTGAATGTAAAACATACTAGCAACAATAATCCCGACACTTGCCGCGAGGAAAACGACTTTAGGTCGGGAAAATTCAACATAATTATCATTCATCTGCTGTTCACCTCTTCAAGGGACAGCATAGCCCAGCACGTTACCAGGCAGAAGTGCCAACTTAGCATTGCCGGTTAGGCCTCCTTGGCATCCCCCAGCAGTTCAGCGACGACCTTATCAAGAACCGCTTGTTCCCGGGCAAAGGCAGTGACCGCACGCCGCGGCAAGTCCGGCAGAGAAGCCCCCGCTAGTTCCGGTGTCGTCAGCATCAGGTGTGCCACCATCCCCGCAGGCAGGATTGTGAGGTAGTCAGTCTGCAAAATCAATTGCAGCATGGTAGCCGTGTAATCGACCTGGCGAATATGACGAAATAATCCCTGCTGGCGCAAGATTTCCTGGGTCACTGGACAATAATCGGGCGCCAGCAAGAGATCCTGCCCCCGCAAGTCCGCAAGCTGGGTCACCGTCCCCAGGGCCGTTAACGCTGGCCGACGACCGAGTACACACATCGTTTCTTTTTTCAAACACCGGTCGACGTATTCACCCGAAATTGCGGTGCTTAGCGAGCCGTTAATAATCACCAGGTCTAGTTCACCAGCATTAAAGAGGTCCACCAGCTTCACCCCTTCATTTTCAATTTTTAGCTGGTTCAAGTCGGCCAGGTGGCGGGCAAAAAAGTCCGGGAAGAGGTAGGCTGCGATGTTGTCAAAGGCCCCCACCCGCAAGCTGGACCAGTCAAGCGGTGCGGGCTGGCGCAGGGCGGTAAAGTCAGCCAGGAGTTGGTTGGCGTGCTGGGCAAAGTTCCGTCCCGCGATAGTTGGTTCCACTCCCCGGGCTGTTCGGACAAACAGTGGTGCGCCATACCACTCCTCAAGCTGGCGAATCTTCTTGCTGACCGTTGACTGGTCGATATACAGGTAGTTGCTTGCCCGGCTAAAGCTCCGCAACCTGCTGACAATTAAGAAAGTCCGGATAAGGTCAATATTAAGGTTATCCATTCTTATTCCTCCATTAATTACTGCTACCGTACAGCATCCGAATGGTCTGGCGGTCGGCCTTTGTAATCCCGGTCCGCACGTTATTCGGAATCATCACACTATGACTTCCCTGTGGCGCATGTGCCAGGCCGAGGGCGTGGCCTAATTCATGCTGGGCCACCTCGCCACGAAAAACTCGGCTGGTGTATTCCAAGTGCGGTTCATCAAGGGTCGAGCGTGCTTGGATCAGAGCGTGGGTGTCAGGATTATATTCAGACCGGGTAGAACCTAGCTGGGTGGTAACGTAGCCTACTGTTGGCGATGGTTGCCCATTAGCAAGGTCGCCGCTCTCGGCGATGATGTCTGCTTGATCACGGTGCCGGGTCCAGGTCAGATGGATGACACCGGTCTTGTTCCACGCTTTAACGGCATCGCGGAAGGCGGTCGCGAGCGCTCGGTCGCGGGTCGCCAGGTAAATTTTTAAATTGGTGGTCGGCCAGCGATAGCCCTCCAGCGGCACCGGGGTCTTATCTGGCAAGTAAAGCTGGTGCTTAGCGGCGCGGACGGCCTGGGGAGAATCGGCGATGCCTGACTGGTCAGTCGCGGAGCTTGCTCCCACGTTAAACTCCGGTACCGAGCCGACCGTTGGCTGATCAGCCGCCTGTGCTGGCATGGAGATTGTCAGAATCAGGAGCAGCGTTGCATTCACAATCAGTGATTTGATAATTGCCATCATCCCCTTCCAAGTTACGCGTTCTTTCCTGATAATGTTCTCATTTAATAGTAGAAAAGACAAGCCATGCCACCACTTAAAAAGCAGCCAGCTAAGCGCCAGGCCGCTTCGTCTCAATTCGATCATTCAGTTAACTTATCTTGTGTTAAACTGAACTATGAAAGGGATTTATTTATATTAATAACTGATAAATTTATATTATCAGAATTGTTGAAGGGGTTGAGATGCTATGAATAATAGGGTAAATCCATCAGGGATTACGAGACAACGTTTCGCACTGCGCAAGCTCTCCGTCGGGGTCGTCTCCGTGTTAATCGGCCTGACCTTTATCTCTGGAAATACCAAGTCCGCAAAAGCCGATACCAGTTCTCAATCGGCTGGTGCACCGGTCACGGAGGATAATGCCAGTTCACCGCAAGTGGCGGCGACGACTGCTCTCCAGACCAACCAAAGTGTCAGTCTCAACACGTCCCAGTCGACCGTGCCACTGCAAACACAGGCTCAATCAACCGCCGCTGCTACTCCGGCGGTGACCGCCAACCATAGCGATCAGCAAGTACCAACTGGTAAAACGGCTAATCGGATGAACAATAGTGCCCGAGTGCAGGCTGCCGTCAATTCGACTGTTCAGCCGCGGGCGAATGCCACTGCGCCTGCCAGCACGGCTAGCCAATACAACACGAATGATTGGGTGGGGCAGCTTGATAACGCCACCCACGAATTCACCCTAACCAAGTACCAGGGCAGCGACCAGACCAACGTTCATATCCCGAACACCAGCGACTTTATCAAAGCCGGGGTCATTACGTCTAAAGATAAGGTCTACATCACCAAGGACCTCTTACACTCCGTTGCCAGCAACGCAGTCAGCCTGACAATCGACGACGCCGGTGCCACGGGCGAAAACAAGCTCTACATCAAGGGCGATATTGGCGGGGCCCTCTCCTGGTGTATGCACCTGACGACCTTGGACCTGCATAGCCTAGACACCAGTGGTGTAACAAGCACCAAGGGTCTGTTTACCGGAGCCACCGTGCTCAGGGTTGCCAACCTAGCCAACTGGGACCTCCGCAACGTCACGGACATGGGCTGGATGTTTGACCGGATCCAAGGCAATATGCAGAAGCTGATCTTAGATAACTGGCAACTGAACCCCGACGCAAGTGACCAGGGGATGTTCAGCTACGCCTTCCCCAACGAAGTATCGGTAAACGGAATGCAAAACATGAGCACCCAAATCCTCAACGTCTACGTCAACGCCTTCCGGAAGAACAGCACGCTGACGACGATTGACCTCAGTTCCACCACCCTAAGTCCAAAGATTCAGAGCCTGATGTTCGCCTTCCGCAACCTGAATAACGTCAAGAGTATCAACATCAGCGGCTGGGATATTAGCCACGTTACAAATGTTAACGCCATGTTTAGCGGTGACGGGGCCCTGGAGACGGTTAACCTCCATGGTTTGGATTTTCGGAACACTAAGGGCTTAGGCGGTGCAATGTTCTACGGTGATAGTAAAATTGCCACTATTGATATGAGCAACACTAAGTTTGCTGACATTCCCAGCGGTAATAGTGACGCCTTTGGCTTCGTCAACAACATCACCACGCTTAATCTGGACGGCGCCGAAAACATCCCTCCCTACGTTCTCCAAGAGTTTGTTGTCGCCGCTCGCAATCGTCATGCCAAGACGGTTGATCTGAGCCCCTTCACAGTCACCTCCACCATCAGCAAGCTCGATGGATTCTTCCAGGACTTGCCGGACATGGAAACCATTAACCTAACCGGGCTGAACACCGCGAACGTTACTAGTATGCAAGTACTGTTCCGCCGGGACTACAAGCTCACTAAGATTATCGGCTTAAATGCACTCAATACCAGTAAGGTTACCAGCATGAAGGGGATGTTCACCCAGGATACCAGTCTAGCGGACGTTAACCTCAGCGGCCTTGATATTTCCAAGGTCACCGATATTAGCGAACTCTTTTCCGGTGACCAAAATCTGACCAGCCTTAACTTGAGTGGCTTGACCTTCCAGGAGGGAATCAAGGACGACGATGTCTTTAGAAGTGCCCTCGATAAACTGACCGAGCTCAACCTGACCAATACCAAAACCATCCCCGCTTCCATCCTGCGGGCCTACGTGGCGGTTGCACGCAATACCCACGCCAAGAGCATCGACCTCAGTACGCTGAGTATTTCACGGCAAATTACCAACCTTAGCGGTCTCTTCGCCGATCTTCCCGATGTGGAAACTATCAACGTCAACAACCTCAACACGGGGAACGTCACGGACATGAGCAGCATGTTCAGCAACGACCCGCAGCTGACCCGGATTATTGGGATTGGCAGCTTCGACACCCACAACGTCACCAACATGAGCAGTATGTTCGCCGCTTACCACAACAATACAGTCCATCCCTTAGAGCCTCTGGTACCGACCTACTTTGGGAAACTGCAGGAACTCGACCTGTCAAACTGGAACACCAGCAAGGTTACCGACATGAGCTTCATGTTCGCCGGCCAACAGCACCTGACTAGGCTCGGGAAGTTGTCAAACTGGGATACCAGCAAGGTTACTGTCATGAGCCACATGTTTGAAGCCCTCGCCAGTCTGCCAGACGACCAGCTAACGGGCTTAAATTGGAATACTGCCAACGTTTATAACATGAACGCAATGTTTTATGGTATGAAATTACAAAAGGATCTCTCCTTCGTCAATAATTGACAAACCGGTAAGGTAAAGGACATGAGCTATATGTTCGCCAACGATCCCGCGCTGACGAGCCTGGACCTCTCGCATTGGGACACTGGTGAGGTCGGGACATTCAACGCTCTGCAAGATTACAGTTTTGCGCTGATGTTTGCTAACGATACGGCGCTCACGTCGGTCGGTGATATTTCCCACTGGAACACTGCCAATGTTCACAGTACCCGCTACATGTTTACCAACACCAAGAAGCTCACCAAGCTGGACCTGAGTGGTTGGAACACCAGCAAGCTGCAAATTGCCGGTGGAATGTTCAAAGGCGCCGGAGTCCAGCAGCTGAATTTAAATAACTGGAACTTCAGCAACCTCCACCACTTCAACAACTACGGCTATTCGGCAAAGCAGGGTGAATTCCGCGGGCCCGAAGAAATGTTTGCCGATCTGGCGAATAAAGCCGTGATCACGATGAACAACATTTCCCTGCCAGGCACCACTGATGCCTTCGTAGTCACTGATTTTGCCGGCACACAGCCAATCGTGGTTTTGGCTAACGACCACGACGGCCGGGCATTGCCAGCCCTAACCGCGCTAAACCAGCAGACCTGGGCGGGTGATAACGGCAAGACCGTCACGGGACGGCAAAACTCCAATGTTCTGACACTGGTCAGGGCGGACAACCAGGGTACCAAGGTTGGTGAGCACGGATTGAACTTTGTCTTTGTTGACCAGGCCGACCTCAGCAACCATCTGAATTCCCAAATCGCCGCTAACCAGGTCAAGAGCGACATCGGTTCGTTCAGTCAAATCTGGGACCGGCAAGGAGACACCAGCAACGGCCTTTTGAAGGCAAGCCTGCGACGGTACCCAGCGGCCAATGATGCCTTCCTGGCAGACTGGGTAACACCGAAATACCAGCTGAACACTGCCAAGCCAGCCACACCAACTGCCCCGGCCAATCCGGGTGCCGGGACAAACGCTGGCAGACCGTTTGCTCCCGGTCAAGCAGGAGCCGGCGCGGGCCTGACCAGCCAAGCTCTGGAGGCCCGGGAAACCATCAATAGCGGGAACAGCCAAGCTAAGGTCAGTTCCACCCTCCCACAAACTGGTGACCAGGAAAGCCACGCGGCATTCTTCGGGTTGTTAATGCTGCCATTCCTGGCACTGGGAGCAGTTGTTAACCGGCGGCACGAAAAGTGATCCTGAATGGAAAGTGCTGGGAATAAGAGGAGCGCAGGACAAACCTAACCCGGCTATTTCTCTATCACACTCCCGTTGGTACGTAGCAAACCGTCTACTGCGTGGCGACATTATTACCTTTAAGACAGCAAAGAGGGGGCTGTGACATAATAATAAAAAGCGAACAGCGCAGTACACAAATGGGCTTCAGAATTCGGCAAAACCGAACTCTGAAGCCCTATTTGTGCTCGCGGGGGGCTCGAAAACGAAGTCGTAAACGGCTTCTGTCTCGCTCCCTTCCGTTTAACCGAGAATATGATTGATGAACAGGATTCCCAGAATAATTACGGCCCAGCGTAGCAATACCTTTATGTTTTGGCGCCTGCTGAAGCGCTTCTTGCAGGCTTCAGCAGCCTTAACGAGCTCCGGTGAAACCGTCAATTGCTGCTCGGTGTACTCGCTTGAGTCTAGGCTCTGCTGGTGGTTGAAGTCTTCGCCATTCAGGTGGAAGTGGGCCCCGTAGATAATGTTGTAAATCTTCCACTGGGCGCTCCCCTTCTCCCGGCCAAAAACAACGTAGTCAGTCCACTGCTGGCGTTGGAATGAGGAATTAAAATCAGAGAGGACGTTGACTTCATTATCCAGTCCCCTTACCTGGACCTTTGCGATAATCAGGTCAGGAGAAACCCGCTGCGCTGAGACAACCCGGCCATGGTTAACTACCACGTCATCAATGATTCCCTTTGACGCCTTGGCAATAATTTCGGTACGCATAGTCGACGAGAAGACCCGGCCCAACTGCGACTTCAACCGGTTCATATAATGACTGCTGTCAGCGAAACAGCGGCGGATCGACTGCCCATAGGCAAATTGTGCCTGGGCGTAAGTATCGATTAGGTTCTGTGCTAATTGGTCATCCACAGCATTGTTTTCTAAGCGGATCTTGGCGTTCTTGAGTCCCCGTTTGAAATCCTTAATCTTCATGTTAGGCGTGAGCATCCAGGCCGCCAAGCCATTAACCGCCTTGAGGTCGCAGAAGCGCCGATAGAAGTATACAGCGATCCCTGCAATAATGGTGAGCACGTAAAGTCCCGCGAAGCAAAGGACGAAGAGAACGGCCCTAGAGCCGTCACTGGTATGGTGGTCGCCCGAAATGCTACTGCTGCTTCCAGTTGACGAACTACTACCACCGCCACCAGTCGAACTGCTGCCGCCACCACCGGTTGACCCCATTGACGCAAAGGCCGCCTGGTAGGTTAACACCTTGGCAATCACAATAGTCAGGGTAAGTTTCCAATGTTTGAAAAGGTTGTACCGTTCCATTTTTCTCCCGCCTTGTTAATCATGCTATAACAGTATCTTTGGTATTGTATCATATGATAAAGCTGGAAAAGTAATTATTTTGAAGCGTTTTTTAGGATATTAGTCTATCATAGGATTAACGTCAAAAGGGGACCACTCCTTCATACAACTTGCTCTATTACGTTCATTATTATTTTTAAAATAAGGTTCAACAGAGTAATTAAATCAACCGTTTAACGGTCCCATCTTTTAAAAGCAGCCTATTTCTGTGCGTAGGTCTAGCCCTAAAATTTCAGTTGAACTTAAAACATAACAGCACATTTAAAACCTGTCCTAAAAAATAAAAGGCCGTTATCACAGTGCTTTGCCACCGGATAACAGCCTTTAAAATAACAAAATCGGGAATACAAGATTTGAACTTGCGACCTCTGCGTCCCGAACGCAGCGCTCTACCAAACTGAGCTAATTCCCGAAAAAAGAAGCGCCACACCTACTGATAAGTAACTGTCACGCTTACAGAGTAGATGCACCCAGAAGGAGTCGAACCTTCAACCTTCTGATTCGTAGTCAGACACTCTATCCAATTGCGCTATGGGTGCGTAAGAAAAAGCGGAAGACGGGATTCGAACCCGCGACCCCCACCATGGCAAGGTGATGTTCTACCACTGAACTACTTCCGCATATCTTTAGCTATTCAATTGCTATCAACGATTATTAATATTACCTGAACCATAGTGAATTGTCAACACTTTTTTCAAATAATATTAATGCGGATGAAGGGACTTGAACCCTTACATCAAAAGATACAAGATCCTAAATCTTGCGCGTCTGCCAATTCCGCCACATCCGCATATGGAGGATACAGGGCTCGAACCTGTGACCCTCTGCTTGTAAGGCAGATGCTCTCCCAACTGAGCTAATCCTCCGAATGAACTAACTTAAATAAGCCAGCTCAAATAATATATCATCTAACCATGAAAATGTCAAATCCCTATTTCAAATTTAACTCTGCCAGCTTCCGGTCAACCATCTTCAGCACCTCTTGGGCGGCCGTCGGGTCTTCCACAAAGTCGTACTTATCCCCGTCAATCAGCATCTTCGGGCTTTCATCATACTGCGCGTACCAGTCCCGGTAACGGTTATTAAGGTTCTGGTAGTAGCTGTACAGTGACGGGTCGTTGGCAATCTGCTCATAGGACCGGCCCCGCTTTTCAATCCGCTTGAGCATCGTTTCAAAGGACACCTGGATGGTGATCAAGAGATCCGGTGCCTTTTGGTGAGGCTGCTCCGGCAACTCCTCCATCATGTTTGCCAGCAGTGAGCTGTAAATATCCGACTCGGTTTGCGTGGCCCGCCCCATATCCGCGTTGAGTTTGAACAAGAGGGCATCTTCAAAGATGGACCTGTCGAGAACATTCAAGTCGTTATCATAGGAGTCCTTGATTTCATCAATCCGCTTATTCAAAAAGTAGATTTGCAGCAAGAAGCCATACTTCTTTGGATTTTTGTAAAACAATGGGAGAATTTTATTGTCGTCAACTGACTCGTAAAAGGCCTTACTGTTAAGGTGGTCAGCTAGTAACTGTGTCAGACTGGTCTTCCCAGCACCAATTGTTCCCGCTAAAGCAATCATAATTTATACCCTTTCCTTTTCGAACTAAAAAGTCACGATTACTATTCTAACATTTAAACGATAAATGGCCACTCACAAAAGTGACCATTCTAATAAATTCATTTAGCCGTCGTACTTTTCACCCTTGGTACTCTTGCTCAAATCCACCTGTTTGAGCGGAATCATGTGTGTCCGGTACCGAATCTTGTAATAGAAGAATAATACTAAGAAGAGCGGCACACTCATGTAAGTGATCAGAATATTCGACCAGTCCATCTTGGCAAACGCCTCCACGTTCTGTCCGCAGATAACCACGATACAGAGGACAAAGGCAAAAATAGGTCCAAACGGGAACAGGGTCGCGTGGTACTTCAGTTCGTTCACAGAGTGGCCCTGAGCAACGAACGCCTTCCGGAAGCGGAAGTGGGAAATGGCAATTCCCAGCCAGGCAATGAAGCCGCATAGCCCGGAAGCGTCAGTCAGGTACATGTATGCCTGAGGAACCACAAACTGGGTTGCAAACGCCAGGGTCGAGATAATCATCGTAAAAATCAATGCGTAAATCGGGATTCCCCGCCGGTTAACATAGCCGAGGAAGCGCCATGCATAACCCTCCCGCGCCTGGGAGTACAGCATCCGGGTAGAAGCGTATAGGCCGGAGTTGGCCGCGGAAATCACCGCCGTCAAAATAACGGCATTCATAATGCTGGCGGCCACCGCCAAGCCAGCCCGCTTAAAGATAATCGTAAACGGACTCATCGTAATGTTTTGCACATCCGCGTTCATCAAGTTTTTGTTGGTGTACGGCAGGATGCAGGCAATTACAAAGATTGCAAAAATATAGAACAGCAAAATCCGCCAGAAAGTAGAATGAATTGCCTTTGAAATTGACTTTTCCGGGGTAGCGGCTTCCCCAGCGGTGATTCCAACCAGCTCTGTTCCCTGGAAGGAGAAACCGGCAACCAGGAAGACACTGATGACGGCGGGCGCACCACCGACAAACGGCGCTTGCTTGTAGTGGAAGTTACTAAAGCCCACCGGCTTGCCGCCCATGATCCCGAGGATAATTGCCACCCCGACGACCAGGAAGACGATGACGGTAACTACCTTTACGAGGGCCAGCCAGTACTCCGTTTCACCATAGGAGCGAACAGAGAGGTAGTTAATTAGGAAAATCAGGACTAGGACCACCGTGCTGAAAAACCAGCTTGGCACATGGGGCAGCCAAAAGTTCATCACGATGCCGGCACTGGTGACGTCGACCGGGATCGTAATCGCCCAGTTGAACCAGTAGTTCCAGCCCATCGCAAATCCTAGGGCCGGATCAACGAACTTCGTCGAGTAGGCCGAAAACGAACCGGTAAGCGGCATGTAGGTCGCCATTTCCCCCAAACTAGTCATCAGGAAGAAGACCATGATTCCCATGATAACGTAAGCGGTCAGGGCCCCTCCAGGTCCGGCGGTGGAAATCGCGGACCCTGACGTGATAAAGAGTCCGGTCCCGATGGTTCCCCCGAGGGCAATCATCGCCAGGTGCCGGGTTTCAAGGGTCCGTTTGATCTGCCCTTCCTGTTGCCCCTGTGTACTTTCTGCCATATAACAATCCTCCAAATATTTTTTTGAAGAGGAAACTAAAAAGCCTCCCAACGGTGACCCCGTCAGAAGACTCCATTAACTTCTTAAATTAACGAATCAATCTTTAGGAAGCGCTCCGCAGTTGTGCGACAGTCCATGACCTCTTAGATCATGGCCCAACGGCTGGCAGCAATAAGACTACCGCCGTTTCGGCACCTTCCCCTTTCACAACTGGTCCAGCGCTTATTCGCCTCACAGCCGTTACTGATGAAAAGTGCAACCTCTTCATTTCATCAATATTATACACTCTTCACTCGTGACTGCAAGGGACTTTTTCCCACAGGACCTGGTCAGCCTCCTGCTTTACTAGCTGAAAGCCAGTCCGGCGCAGGACCCGCTGCGAAGCTAAATTATCCTTGTCTGTCAAGGCAACGGTCAATTGCGTTGACTGGGCAGTTAGCCCCCTGACGGCCTCTATCATAATCCCCCGACCACGGCAGGCTGGCGCGAGGAAGTAGCCAAGTTCAACCGCCCCCTCCCCGGCCAACTCACTCGGCTGGGTAAAGAGCAGACCGACTATTTTGCCTGGACAGCGTTGCTCGTAGATGGCGTAAAAATGCCCAGTCTGCAGGAGAAAGTCAACTTCAAAGCTGCTCGGCTGGGGGCCAGAAAAAAGAAGGTGCGCCCCCTGTTGAATCGTTGGATCGGCTAATAGTTTCGCTAGTTGGCCGTCACCATCGTGGTTAATCCTTTTAATCATTAAACGTTCTGTTGTAATCATAATTATTTCCCGGGAAATTAAAAAGGCCAGGTAATTTCCCAGCCTCCCATTACTAGATATTCGAACTTGATAAAAACGATACCTGTTTCAATCGTGGTGCCCAGGCCACGTACAGCCATTCGGCTACTTGGAGCCAGGCGTAGGCCAACAGCATTGCGCTGATGGTATCAAACGGCCAGTGAGCGTACAGGTAAACCCGAGAAATTGCCACGAAGAAAATGACAAATACAATCAGGATTTGGCAAATTGTCCGCACTGACCGCCGTTGAACCAGCGGCAGGACTACCAGTAAAATAATTGCCGCTACCAGGAAGATCCCCAGAGTGTGTCCACTTGGAAAACTGTAACCATCGTCAGCCGCAAGGTGCTGCGCTGGCCGGGCCCGTTTCACAATGTGCTTAACGATCGTTCCCAGGACGTCACCACCAATGATGGTACCAATCGCCCACAGGGCCGGAATCTGGCAACGATGAAGCCACAAGAAGATGGCGATAATTAGGACCCACAGCAGGTCGAGCTTCGGGCTAGCCAAGAATGATAGCAGGGTCATCAACGCGTGGAACCATCCCATCGCCTCTAAACGTTGGCTGGTAAACAGCGACTGTAAGACGGCATCCATCATTGTGACGACCGACGAATTATACTTGATTAGCAGCAACAGTGCCAAGAAAAAGCCACCGCTAAGCAAGAAGCGCCGCCACCGATGACTATCACGTTCAATAAACATATTCATACTCCTATTTCAAAATAATCTAACAACGGTTTGAGTATACCACAAGGCCCCGTCCGTTTGCAGGCCCCCAAATAGAATAAGGCCCGGGGCAGCTGAAGTGCCTCATAATTGTTAGACAAAAGTTCTAACGATTGTGAGGCACTTTTTA
>OLQI01001086.1_pt1 | contig 19676 bp, 17 predicted proteins | sample 1672171 | NCBI WGS metagenome assembly OLQI01 (sample SAMEA3136655, study PRJEB25190) | human gut metagenome
ATTTATTCTATTTTATTTGCGTTGAATCTGACGAATTCACACTTTACACAGCCTATTGATTATAGCATGGGGTTCTGAGAAATGCAAGTTATTTATAAAAATTTCTAAAACTAATCCCAGATAATATTCTGCACGGTGTTTTTTGTGAACATTACAATTTCTGTTTTTTTACCATTTGCACAAATTCAGCATTATTTGCAGTACGTGCAAACATGTTCAGGATCTGTTCCACTGCCTCATCAGACTTCATTCCGTTAAGAGCCTTTCGCATAATATATACAGCTTCCTGCTCGTCTTTGCTCAGAAGCAGATCTTCTCGTCTGGTACCGGATTTCTGAATGTCGATGGCCGGGAAAACCCGTTTCTCCTGAAGCTTGCGGTCAAGAACAAGCTCCATATTGCCGGTTCCCTTGAATTCTTCGTAAATAACGTCGTCCATTTTGCTTCCAGTGTCAACCAGTGCAGTGGCCAGAATGGTAAGGCTTCCTCCCTCACGCATATTACGTGCTGCACCAAAGAAGCGCTTCGGCATATGAAGTGCTCCCGGATCAAGACCTCCTGACAGAGTTCTTCCGCTTGGAGGAACAACCAGGTTATAAGCTCTTGCCAGTCTGGTAATGGAATCCAGAAGGATCACAACATCCTGCTTATGTTCTACAAGGCGGCGTGCACGCTCTACAACCATCTCGGATACACGCTTATGATGCTCCGGAAGCTCATCAAATGTGGAATAAATAACTTCCACGTTCGGTCCCTGTATTGCTTCCCTGATATCGGTAACTTCCTCAGGACGTTCATCAATAAGAAGAATGATCAGATGCATATCCTTGTTATTCTTAAGAATAGATTTCGCGACATCCTTAAGCAAAGTAGTCTTACCTGCCTTAGGCGGGGAAACAATCATACCACGTTGTCCCTTTCCGATAGGGCTGATCAGATCTACGATACGCATGGCAGTAGTTCCGCCGGGACGCTCCATGATCAGACGTTCATCTGGGAAGATTGGGGTCATGTTTTCAAAATTGTATCTCTTCTGTCCCTCACTTGGATGGAAACCATTGATAGACGTTACATATAAAAGGGCACTGAATTTCTCCCCCTGTGTTTTAATACGGATATTTCCCTGAATAATATCCCCTGTCTTCAGATTAAATCTGCGGATCTGTGACGGGGAAACATAGATATCATTCTCTCCTGGAAGATAATTCTCACTTCGAATAAATCCAAAACCATCCGGCATAACCTCCAGGATTCCATTGGCCTTTTCGCCACTGTCAAGCTGGACCGTTTCAGCCGGAACATTGTAAGCGTTGCTTACATCCTCTTCTGTACGGTTCTCACTGGCTGCGCCTGTACGGGGCTGCTCCGTTTCCTCAGGTCTTAATTCGGCTGGCGGAACCACTTCTACAGGTTTCGCTACAGGAGTGCGCTTCACGAAGTTCTCCGGTCTGTTTTCCCCATTATAACTGTTCTGGCGTCCTGCATTTTCATTTCTGCCATAATTATTGCTGCGGTACTCAGGATTACGCCGTATAACGGTACGGGATCTGGTTGGTGCTTCTCTTCTCTCCGGTGCAGAAACACTTCCCGAATTTTCTGTTTTTTCTGCTGCCACAGGCTCTGGTCTTGCAGGTATGGTATTCTCTTCTGCTGTTCCGGAAATAGTCTGCTCATTTTCTGCAGTCTGTTCTTTCCTGTCCTCTTCCAGCATACGTTCAATTAATTCAGGCTTTCTCATAGTAGAAATGCCCTTCAGTCCTCTGGCTTTTGCCAAGTCTTTCAGCGTAGCCAGGGATAATGATTCATACTTTTCTTTCATCAATCATCTACCTCTTCGACTAATACAATTCTAAAACACATTTCAATTTTGATTTAACGGGATACAAATGTCTGATTAGACAGAAGCTATATACTGAATTATAAAAACATCCTTCAAAAAACTTATTAAAGTTGATTCTAACACATTTCAGGCGCCGTGTCTACATCTATTCCAAATATATATTACTGTTCACTTAGGACCAGTGACCCCAATATATCTATCCCTGCCTGCAAGAAAGTGATAACCTTTGTTTTGTATTATACACACCTAAGGTTTTTCATTGCAAGAATTTTCTGTCGACACATATCCAGACTCTTCGACATAGTTACTGTTCACTCCGTGACCAGTAACACACTTCGCAATGCACAGAAAGACGAACCTTCTTGTGACAAGCACAAGAAGTAGCGTTTGCTGCGCAAACTTAATTCTCGGGTTTTCTGTGAACTTTGTTCACAAAAAACACCTCGCGGAATGTTACCAGTGAACAGCAACTCGACATATATAAGATTAAGGTTCTCCCGGTGACAAAAAGGTAAGTACCATCTGTCACTTACCTTTTTATAAAACACTATTTTCCCGCGCCTGTGGTATCCACAGTAAAACACCCGGAGATATTTCTCCGGGTGCCGGTCATCTTTAAAATCATTAGTTCCAGAACGCTCCATAAATCTTCTGAATCTTAGCGATCTGTGCATCTGTAATCTGATTCAATGCATTCTGAACAGCTGCATAAGTCTGTGGTCTGGTGTTCTTCAGGGAAGCATTGTTCAAGATGTAATCCTTAACAGATTCTGCAAAATATTCGGAAGCATTCTGTGTTACATAGGCTTTATTGAAGGCTGTAACATTTGCCTTCTCAGCTACAAAAATGCTCTGGAAGCTTGCTGTCTTATCTACATTTCCTGCGATGAATGCGAGGAAATGACCCAGCTCATGATAAACAGAATCATCGATCTGCTTCATTGTAATAGATCTTGATCTTGCATCAAAATATCCGGAATAGTTGACGGATGGATCAACAACAAGCTTAAATCCCAGCTGCTGATATGCTGCAATTACACGATTGTCCATCTTGCCTGCAACACTTGCTACATTTGCTTCGTATTTACTCTGGTTCTGTGAAGAGCTTGCTGCTGCAGTTGCCTGGGAAACGGAAGTACCAGAAGAAGTAGTGCTTACAGCGGTCTCATTGGCAATTGATACCTGCTGTGTAGTTGTTGTCTGAACAGTTGTTGTGATCTTGGATGTAACAACTTTCTTTTTGGATTTCTTGGTGTATTTCGCTGTTGCTTTGGTAACAACGGTTGTCTTGGTATCTACTGTTGTATTACCGGCTTTATTTGTTTTATTGGTTACTTTTGTTTTGGTTTTCAGTTTCTTGGTGTAGCTCTTCTTGGAAGCCTTTTTTAATTTAACAGTCTTCCTGATTGTCTTGGTACTGGAGGTAGTCTTCACAGTAGTCTTCGGCTGGGAAGCCAGTGGAGTTTCATCTTCTATGATGGAAGTCTCCATGATCGGATCTGTATAACTGGGGAATTCAGGTGTTTCTCCTGCTCCTGAGAATAATGAAACGCCGCCGATCACTGCTGCCAATGCTATAGCAGCACAACTGGAAACAACTTTTTTATTTGCGAGCCACTCTGTTAATTTCTTTCCTTTCATAAATAACACACCTTTCTTGAACCATAATGTAACTGACTTGCCGCTATCTGGAAACTATCAGTCCCATCAGTTTGTGGAAATAAAAAAACCGTTTATCAGATTAAATAAACGGTCGCCACAAACAGAAGAACCACGTCTCCTGTCATATTACATTACCTAATCAATATCAATGCGGCAACCGGCTGTCATAGTCTTGAGACCTTAGACCCTTGGCTTTGCGTCCCTGTCTTTCAACAGGTTTGCCTTTTATTCACTTCTTATAATAAAGCAAACTGTCACTTTTGTCAACGGAATTCCCTTGTTAAAACTTACAAAAATCCGTCTAAAAAGTACGAAAACAAAAAAATCTGTAAAAATATCTGAGCGGATCGTAACGCATGATAATCCTTCTCAAATATTTTCACAGATTCCTTTTCGATGTAATGGATAGCAACAAACACACCTTACAGCTTGCGTGTAGACTCCCGCTCTATAAGAGTTCCGCTCAGTATTTGCCGTTTCACTACCTTTTTCCGGTCGATCAGATCAAACAAGGTACGGACGCTCTGCAGGGCAGTTTCCACTCTTGGATATTTCAATGTGGTGATGGATGGATGATAATATTCCGCAATGTCCTGACCATCTGCTCCTGCCACACAATAATCCTCCGGTACTCTTTTGCCGCTGTCAATAATTGCTCTGCAGGCGCCTACCGCCAGAGTATCTGAAATTGCATAAATACAGGAAAAATCCACCCCCGATTTCAAAAGCTCACAGGTACAGTTATAACCATTCTCAATCGTATAGATTCTTTTACCTGGTTTTAAACGAATTATAAGCTTCTCATCATACTCCAGTCCATTTTTTTCCAGTGACCTTTTATAGCCATTGAGATGGCATCTTCCAAGACCTTCATCTCCGGAAGTAATAAAGGCGATCCTTTTATGTCCGCAGCTGCACAGATAATCAACCATACTCTGGCTCTCAATCTCTGTATCAGTCGTCACAAGGGCACTTTTAGGATAAGTTCCTGTATCCTCCGGAACTGTTTTTCCGGAACCACTGATCACATACGGAACTCTCAGCATTCTCAGGCTTCGGTATGTATTTTCCAGGAAGAACATAAAGTGGTGACTCCAGTTTATCGTCCAGTTCAAGAGTAATTCTCTTTCCGGCAGGAAGGCTTATGCTGATTTTGTTTCCCTCTTCTTTGAATGGTATCTGTACAGCTGTGGGACGGATAACCGCCTTCTGAAATGGTTCGTTTACTGTAACTTCTACCTCTGCCTTTTCATTTTCATCCAAGAAAGAAACAAAATCAAAAAATTCCGTATGATATACTTGCTGTTCCTTTCCGTTTATCTTAACCTGATACAGCTCTGATACCGGAATATCTTCCACTGATTTCAGTTCATACAGTGGTTTCTCGCTTATCTTTCGCGGTACAAATTCCTGTTTTTTCATCATTATGTTTCTCCTTTATTTTAATTTATTTTTAAAATTCATAATTATGTTTATAAACATTACTATACATTGTTTTTTATTTTTAGTAAAGTGTTTTATTTGACAAGATACTTCGCCTGTTTTTATGCATTTTGTATAAGAGATTCTGTTTTTTCCAATTATCGTTTGACTTATTTGTTTGATACATATATACTATAGGTTACTAAACAACCTTATTTTGAAAGGAAACATTATGGAAAAACTTCCTGCATACAAGAAATGTTATAACAAATTAAAATCCGATATAGATAATAATGTTTATCCCATAGGTTCCTATCTTCCCACAGAAGATGAGCTTGGAAAAATGTTTTCGGTAAGCCGCACAACCGTCCGGCATGCTATTGACCTTCTGGTTAAAGACAAACGCATAAAGGTAAAGCAGGGTGCCGGCACACAGGTGATCAATCCCAAAGAACGGGAGCTTACCAGCTTCTCAAAATTTCATAACGTAATAGACATAAACACTCTGTTTCCGGATAATGCCGCCCTGACCATCAGCGGAACCTGGATTGACCGTATTCCTGCAAACAGCCAGGTCGCCAGTGCGTTGGACCTTAATGAAGGAACAGAAGTCTTCCGCCTTCAAAGAGTGGTTTCCTCCAATGAACAGCCTGTGATAATTCAGACAAATTATATCCGTATTGATTTTTTCCCAGATTTAGATACCTACCGCGAACAGCTTGTAGATCTCTATTACTTTATTCAGAAGCACTACGGAATTAAATTTGAAACTGGCGAAGAACACATCAACATCAGCTCAGCTGATTTCCTTGATGCACAGATTCTCAACATTGAACCGGGATCTCCTATTTTTTTCAACACCAGAACAGCACACTGTTCACTGGGTCCTATGGAATACCTGGAAGCCAGGATTCGTCCTGATCTGTGCCATTTCGTGGTTCGTATGAAGGAACCACCAGCATGGTACGATCTTCCCGAATTTCAAAAATCCCTGGAACGTGTTTGAAAATGAATGATCAACTTATAAAAAGGAGCGGCGCTATGTCTAAACGCATTTCGGCCCTTCTGCTTTGCTTATTTCTATTTTGCCTGCTAATAGTTTTCCCAGCTGCAGGCTGCGGTCAGAACAGCAGCTCCGGTTCCGGCGAAGAACCGCCTGTTTTTTCCCCGCTGAAGGTTCTGGTTCCGGAAGCTCCGGGAACAGACACCATAGGATATTCACCTCTGATACTGGATATTTCAAATATCAGTCAGGGATATCTGACTGCTGTCAGTAACAGCAATGGTACCACCAAAAACATCCAGCTTTCCGCGGATGACGGCGTTGTTTATTCTTATTTTGTAAGCTCCGGCGAAAGTGCTGTCATTCCGTTTACCAGTGGAAGCGGCACCTACCAGGTATCCTGTTATGAGCAGGTAAACGGCAGCCAGTATGCCGCACTTTTTGCTCAGGCCTTGGAGGTTTCCCTGGAAAATGAATTTCTTCCGTTTTTGTATCCGAACCAGTATGTAAATTTTACCCCGGACTCAGAAGCCTGCAAGCTGGCTCTTTCTCTTCTGGCAGAGGATGCCACGGAACAGGAAAGCATTGACACCATTTTCCAGTATGTAACCCAGCACGTCACCTACGACGAGGACAAAGCAGCCAACGTTGAAACCGGCTATCTTCCTGATATAGACAAAACCCTCTCTACCGGAAAGGGAATCTGTTTTGATTATGCTGCCCTGATGACGGCAATGCTGCGAAGCCGGGATATTCCCTGTAAGCTTCAGATCGGATATGCAGGTGACATCAAGCATGCCTGGATCGATGTTTACATACGTGGAAAAGGATGGGTGGAACAGGCGATTACCTATGACGGGGAGAAATGGAACCGCATGGATCCAACCTTTACCGCCAACAGTGAAGATGAAGAGCTTATCAATTCCTATATCGGTGACAGCGCAAATTATACGCTGCAGTTTACCCGATAGCACAACGAAAAACGCCTCGCAGGTTCATGGATTTTTTCAGGATCTGCCTGATGTTTTTTCAGAGAGGACTTTATATGATTACCAAATTAAACAATCGGGAGCTGTTCCAATTCTGTGAACAGTTTTCCATCATATTACGTTCCGGAATGTCCGCCATTGAGGGACTTGCCATCTTAAATGACGACAGCCAGACAGAACGGGGCAAAGAAATTTTGACCTTTCTTTATAAAGACATGGAGGAATCCGGCTCCCTGGCGCACGCCATGGAGCAATCCGGTGCTTTTCCTGCTTCTGCTGCTGCTTATGTACGCACCGGCGAAGAGACTGGCTGTCTGGATGAGGTTATGAAGGGTCTGTCTGCTTTCTATGCGAAGGAGATTCAGATCACAGACCAGATTCAGAGTGCAGTCGCCTATCCCCTTGTTATGCTGGGCATGATGACTGCGGTTATTGTAATTCTTCTTGTAAAGGTTCTCCCGGTTTTCCGCCAGGTTTTCCGCCAGCTTGGACTGGAAATGAGCGGGATCTCCGGTGCCCTTCTTGGAATCGGCGAAACACTTAGCCGCTATTCTACTGCCTTCCTTGTTCTTCTGGCCGCGATGATCGGCTTTATCCTTTTCCTGGTTCTTCACCCAAAGGGGCAGGAACTGATCCGCAAAATCGTCTGCCGTTTTCCCGGCATGAAGGAAATTCCGGTAAATCTGGATTACAGTCGTCTTTGCCAATGTATTTCCCTGGGAATCCGAAGCGGACTTTCCCCTGAGCTTTGTGTGGAGCTGGCAGGGGCTGTGGTTACCCAGACTGAGATCAGGGAAAAGCTTGCTTCCATTCAGAAGCAGCTCGCGGAAGGATATGGATTTACAGAAGCCATCACGGAATCCGGACTTTTTAAGGCTATGGAGCTTCGTCTGATCTCCCTTGGTTTTCAGGCTGGTGCATCTGACGAAGTAATGGAAAAACTGGCTGAGCAGTATGAAGAGAAATCCACAGACTCTGTTTCCCACATTGTGTCAATTTTGGAGCCTACTATTGTGATCGTCCTTTCAATTTTGGTAGGACTGGTCCTTCTTTCTGTTATGATGCCGCTGCTGGGACTGTTATCTGAAATGATCGCATAACAACTGTAAGGGAGAGTGAAAATGGATATATTTGAAACCAGACTCATTCGTGTCAGGCGGATTTTCCGCTTTATTGTTCCAATCCTGTTCGCTGCAGTCCTCTGCCTGATCTTCTATCTTGGAATTGCACGTACACAGACTGATTCCCTGGAAAAAGAACAGGTTACTTTAACGCAGGCACTTGAAGGAGGTGCCATCCGCACCTACGCCCTCACAGGCCAATACCCTCAGAGCCTGGATGAATTGCTTTCAGATTACCATATTACCTATGATTCTGAGAAATTTGTGGTAGAATATGTTCCAAACGGATCCAATCTTCTGCCATCGATCAGCGTACTTCCGGTAAATGCCAGAAAAGGAGGTGCCAGATGAATTCCAGATTTACCCGGAAGAACCACAGCATTGATTCACTGGCAGCCCTGCTGCTTTTTGCAATGTATGTGCTGTTTCTTCTATTTCTGATGCTTTTTGGTGCCGGGAACTATCAGGCCTCTGTAAAAAGCCTGGACACTAATAACAACCTTTATACAGCAGCCTCTTACATCACTACCAAGTTTCGTCAGCACGATATTCCCGGAATGACCTCCCTTACAGAGCTTCAGGGAACACAGGTTCTTTGCTTTCAGGAAGCTATTGAGGGGAAAGATTACTGCACTTACATTTATTTTGATGGCAGTCATTTAAAAGAGCTTTTTACAGCATCGGATTCCCGGGCCGATCTTTCTATGGGGACCAACCTCGCACAGCTTCAGGATTTCCAGATTGACGCTTTAGAAAACACTTTTTACAGGATCACATTAACGGACACAGATGGACATTGTTCCAGTTTTCTGCTTCATCCAGGGGGTTCTGCCTGATTCGCAGGCTCCTGAATTTGGGGCAGGTCACTTCTGAATGATGTGCTGAAAGGAAGTTTTTATGAAAAAAATCACTACCCATTCCAAATCCGGGCTCTTTCTTATGGAAATGATATTTGTCCTTCTTTTTCTTGGGCTGACCTGCGGTGTCTGCGTAAGACTGTTTGCGGCTTCCTACATGGCAAGGGTACATGCCCGGGAAGACTCTCATATCCAGGAGCTTATCACCAGTGCCGGTGAAATTCTGGAAGGAACTGACGGCACTGTCCAAAATTTTCTGGCACTGATGCCAGATGGAGTTGCAGATCAGGACAGTATTTGCTATTATTTTGACAAGCACTGGCAGAATACTTCTGAAGAAAGCGCGGTTTATAAAATGAGGCTTGTCTGCTCTGCTTCTGACAAGGTCAAAGAAGTTCAGGTCACTTTTGAAAAACTCCAGAATGCAAATGAGGAAACCAGTCTTTATACACAGACAGTTCGCTTTCCAGTTTTTTCCACAAAGGAGGAAGCAGATTCATGAAAGAGAAGAATCATCTTTTTTCCGCAACTGGAATTCCTTCCCTTTTTCTAATCTTCGGAGTTCTTATGCTGGTGATCCTGTCCTTGCTTGGCTATGGTACTTCCAGGCAGGATCTGCGCGCCAGCAGCCTTTCTCTGGAGCAGACCTCAGCCTATTATAATGCCTGCAGTGAGGCAGCTGATTTTTATTCAGAGCTGGTTCAGACATTGGAAGGATTTCAGGAGCAAGCAAAAACAGAGACTGCATATTACCAGCTCGTCTCCGATTATCTGAACTCACAGGAGAATGTAGAATGGAATTCAGAGGAACATACTGCTGAATATGTGAAAGCATTTTCCGACACCCAGAGTCTGGCTGTGAAAATTGCTGTATTCTGGACTGACTGTACAGCTGATTCCACTGCTTCTGATAACGCTGCTTCTGATAACGTTGTCTCTGATAACGCTGCTTCTGATAACGCTGTCTCTGATACCATTAATGCAGGATTGGACGTGACCAGCAACAATATCGCCGGAATCCTCTCCTGGAATACGGTTGTAACTGCAGACTGGAATCCTGATAACAGCCAGTCTGTCTACAAAGGAGAATAATTTTATGGAAGAAAAAGTAAAGGCTTTTCTGGAGCTTGCCACTCAGAAAAAAGCCTCTGATATATTTATTATTGCCGGTCGTCCCCTTTCTGTAAAAATTGACGGAAAGCTCTGTACGCTGGATGGTTTTGAAGAACGGCTCATGCCTCCGGAGACAGATGAATTTATCCGGATCATTTACAAACTTGCTCACGACCGGAATATAGAACCTATGCTGGAAACCGGTGACGATGACTTTTCCATGGCTATCCCGGGTCTCTCAAGATTTCGTGTAAATACATACCGGCAGCGTGGTTCTCTTGCCGCTGTCATCCGTATTATTGCATTTAATCTGCCTGATCCGCAGGATCTGCACATTCCTCCGGCTGTTATGGAAGCAGCTGACCTTACCAAGGGAATGATTCTGATCACAGGTCCCGCCGGAAGCGGAAAATCCACCACCATGGCTTGTATCATCGACAAGATCAATCACAGCCGTGAAGGACATATCATCACGCTGGAAGACCCTTTGGAATACCTGCACAGACATGACAAATGCATTGTCAGCCAGCGCGAGATCTGTACGGATACTGCCAATTATCTGGTTTCCCTGCGTGCCACCCTGCGTCAGAGCCCGGATGTGATCCTGCTTGGAGAAATGCGTGACCACGAGACTATCCAGACTGCCATGACCGCTGCTGAGACCGGACATCTGATTCTTTCCAGCCTTCATACTACCGGAGCTGCCAATACCATCAGCCGTATTATGGATGTTTTCGAGCCCAGCCAACAGCATCAGATTGCCATTCAGCTTTCCATGGTTCTGCAGACTGTCATTTCCCAACAGCTGGTGCCAGATGTGAATGGACACAATATTCCGGTTTTTGAGATCATGCGGCTTACCCCTGCCATCCGAAATATGATCCGCGACAACAAGATTTATCAGATTGACGGTGTGATTGCCTCTTCCTCCCAGGCAGACATGAAATCCATGGATAACAGCCTGCTGGAGCTTTATCGAAACCGCCAGATTACAAAAGAGACTGCACTTAAATATTCATCTAATCCGGAAATGTTAAAACGGAAGCTCCTATAAGGGGCTTCCGTTTTTTATATCTGAAGGTTGTCCTGCTGCAAAAAGCCTTATAATTTTTACTATGTGCAGACTATCTTCTATTCCGCAATGCTTTACTGTAAATTCTATTTCTTTTCTGTAATTGATTTCCTACTTTCTTGTAACTGCCGCCGATGCTTTATACTTTCCCTTTACAACACCATTTGGCTCTTTTACATAAGCACGCACATAATAACGGTACTTCTTTCCTTTTTTCACCTTCGTGTCTGTCCAGGTGGAAGTTTTCCCCTTCTTAATAGTAGCGGCCAGCTTATATTTTCCGCTTCCGGTCTTCTTGTAAATGTAATAGCCATCACACTTCTTCTGTGCCTTCCACTTTAATTTCAGACCTTTCTTCGTATTGGAAACCGATGAGACCGTCTGTCTGGAAGGTGCTGATTTATACTTTCCACTGGACTTGTAACTGCTTGCCACTGTTTTCTTGTTCACAGTACAATACGCCCTTACTGTATACTCGTAAATGGTAGCTGATTTTATCTTTGTATCTTTGTAGGATGTAGTGGCTGCTTTCTTTATGTTTGCAAGCTTCGTCCATTTTCCTGAAGCCGTTTTTCTGTAAACCACATAGCCTGCTGCACCGGAAATCTCATTCCAGTTTACTGTATTGTAAAGTCCGGAAGAAACCTTCACCGACACAGACGGAGTGGCAAGCACGGTCTTCGCAGCAGTTTCCGCAGTATAATCGGAATATTTTGCAGTACCGTTTACCATACTGTACGCACGAATCTTGTATATATACGTAATTCCCGGCTGAACCTTTGTATCTGTCCAGGCGGTATCTGACCAAGAGGCTGTCTTCACCTTCTGATACTCTCCATCGGAGGTTCTTCTATAGATCTGATATCCGGAAACTCCATCTGCTTTACTCCAGGTCAGACTAATCTGATTATAGGCTCTGGCTGCTGCCTGGAACGAAGCGGGTCTGGTTACATTCACTGCGTTGCTCAATGTTCTTGTGTGAGCTTTTATTCTTACACAGGCACTTGGACTTGTTTTGAAAAAATCACTCCAGCCATTTTTTTCATGGTAACAGAAGCTCTGATTCTCCTCCAGACCTGCCTGAAATTCTACCCAGTCATAGGCACTGTTGGTCTCGCACAGGTATTCCACCGTATCTGAACCGATATTGGTGATCACTACCGAATAAAGAGTTCCATTCATCAGATTTACCTCTGGCACTTCCACTGTGGAAATACCGGCATGTTCCTGATAAAAAGTAACCGGATTGGCATAGGCCGGAGTTCCGCTTACCGGATTGCTCTTATCCTTCAGATTTGTATAAATCTGAATGCTGTAGCTTCCTCCGTCAGTGTAAGTAGCCAGAACCACTTCTCCAAGGGCTTCTCCATTCCCATTTCCGGCTTTCGCCTGAAAAACATTGGCAATGGAGGAAATCCCACTGCTGCCGGAAGGATACAGCTTCAGCTTGCTCAGTGCACTGGAACCGTCATAGAAATAGTTGTTCCGGTACTTCGGACTGGTGGTGGCTTCTGCTGCTACAATATTGTAATTACATTTATTCTCATAGGAAATATAAAAATAACCGGCTTCTCCCCAGTCATCTCCCCAGCTGTTTCTGGCAATCCATGCCCCGTTTGAAGTAACATTGCTGGCAGAATTGAAATTTTCCCTGGAATAATTGTCATCCCAGCCAATCAGGGTTACTGCATGATTCACGCCTGCACTTCCCGGGTAGCTGTATGCATACGTATACGGATTATAATAGGTATCATACATTCCAAAGGACATGGAAACAGATCCATATTCTGATATCAGACTTTTAATGTTATTTACAGAATAAGAGGAAAACGCCGCATTTTCCAGATATGCTGTGGTCTGGTATGCCATTTGGGAGGACGGCACCTTGTCAGAGTCCAGAGTATGATCTGCATTTGTCTCATAAGGAACCTGGGATTCCAAAGCCATACCGCTCCACGTACTCAGGAAAATGGCAGCCAGGGTCTGATTTCCTCCATCTCTGTAGGAATGGAGAATCTCGTTTTTGTCATTAGCTGTATTTCCAAGGGGATCGTTCATTCGGTGGGCAAAGAAATATGCCAGATGTTCTTCTGACAGATCAAACAGTCCAGCTCCTGCCTGCAAAAATGAGATTTCCAGGTTGGCAGCCAATGTGTATGCCCAGCACATATTGGAAGGCTTTTGATTCCTTACCGGGATGGAAATACTGCTTCGGGGATCGTATTTCGCAGGATAAGACGCAGCTCTGGCAGCACCTACGCTTCCTGTATCACCATTCCCGTTGCCAGATGGCGGGTCTACATAACTTATAGGCTGCAGCTCACGAATTGGCTCTAGCTGAGCCTCAATCTCCGCATCGGTCAGATTGTCTTCACTTTTCTCTTCTTCGGCAGAATCCGGATTCATGCTGCCAAAGCCAGAATCTTGTTCCTGAAGTTCATCAGTACCACCATCTGAGAAACCGTCTGACAGGTCTTCCGATTGGGAGGGATTTCCATCTGTCATGCCTGTGAAGCTGGCATCGTTTTCCGTACTTCCATTGCCAGCCTGACCGGCATCATCTAAAGTGCTTTCGCTCCCTGACAGATCATCACCTGCTGAAAAATCATCCTGCACATAAGACTCTTCCGCAGCCATCTTATCAGACGACACAGCGGATACAGTGTCTCCTGCATTTTCCATTTCCGCACTTTCTGTCCAGACCATACCCTGCCCGGCAATATCTGCTGCCTGAATGGGCAAGCCTGTAAAAATCAGGGACTGGGCAAGTAACAGACTTACAGCTGCTTTTTTCAATAATTTCTTATATTTCATATTTACTCCTGTCGTTCTGAGCTTCCTGTTCCGAAGTATTTTTCACACAGGCTCCAGAGTGTATTTAAAAAATCACCAGAACAGAATTTTCGTTCAAACAGATATTTTTCACTTATTTATGATTTTTTAGATATTTTTCCAGAAAATGTATTAATTTCTCCATTTCTTCCTGAGTCCCTACAGTGATCCGCAAATGATTGTCAATCCTCGGCTTCGGGAAGTATCTTACATAAATATGCTCCTGACGAAGGGCCTCAAAAATTTCTTTGGCCGGACAGCTTTTGTGAGAAGCAAAGATAAAGTTGGTCTTAGAATCCGGGAATGTGAAACCAAGAGCAGCCAGTTCTTTCTTCGCCCATTCTCTGGTAGCAATGATCTTCTCACAGGTTTCTGTAAAATATGCCTTGTCCTGGATAGCTGCCACACCGGTTACAAGAGTGGTACGATCCATAGTGTAGGAATTGAAGGAATATTTTACATCGTTCAGAAATCTGATCAGCTGTGGATTGCCGCATGCAAAGCCGATACGCATTCCAGCCATGGAACGGGATTTGGAGAAGGTCTGGACTACCAGGAGATTGTCATATTTCTCTATAAGCTCCAGTGCTGATTTCGCTCCAAAATCTACATATGCTTCATCTACGATCACAATGACGTCCCGGTTGTGTAAGAGAATCTCCTCGATGTCACTGAGGGGCAGCTCCACTCCTGTAGGTGCATTGGGGTTCGGAAAAATAATTCCGCCGTTTTCTCCGAAGTAATCTTCTTTGCGGATACAGAAGTTCTCATCAAGAGCTTTACATTCATATGGGATTCTGAAAAGATCCGCCCATACGTCATAGAAAGAATAGGTGATATCTGGAAAAAGGATCGGTTTATCTGAGTTAAAGAAGGTGAGGAAGCTCATGGCAAGTACATCATCTGAGCCAACACCTACAAAAACCTGTTCGTCTTTCAGCCCATAGTTACAGGCAATTGCGTGTACCAGGTCGCCAGCTGTAGGGTCCGGATAAAGGCGGAGGGTATCTGGCTGAATCCCGTGTAATGCTTTCTCCACGCCTGGTGCAGGGGGATATGGGTTCTCGTTTGTGTTCAGCTTGATCATGTCCGGCTGATTGGGCTGCTCGCCGGGTGTATAAGGTACTACTTTACGAATGTTTGCTTCCCATGTATTCATTTCGGTCCATCCTCGCTTCTTCGTATTTTTATTATAATTTCTTTTTGAAAAAATCTGTAGTATGCATGTTTCTGCATAGTTATTAGTATTTTACTTTTTTCCTTGGAGTTTGTCAAATTAGGTATCTTTGTCTTCGGGATTGCAAGCGATGTTTAAATCTGAGCCATCACAAACTAATAATTGATAGCCATTGTATTTTTTCTCAAGAGTAAAAGAAGCATTGAATTCATGAAACAAAAATGCCCAAGTTTCCAAAAGAAGTATTTTTGGAAAACAGCCATGGAACGGTAGCCATTTCACCAATCAAAGACAATAATTGTTTTTTCACCTGTTCTGCAAATATCATAGACGAAAAGTGGGAAAAACCAGCTTTTTTTCAAAAACTGGGAAACGCGGTTTAGCAAAAAACCTCCAATTATGGAAACATCAGCATTTCCAAAATTGGAGGTTTTCTCATTCATTTTCAGGCTCCCAGTGTCAGGAGCTCTCCAAAACTCTGAATCTTCACATCAGCAGCCGCATATCCAGCTGCAATCCCAATTCCCACAGCCTGCATTCCCGCGCTCTTCGCTGCGTCAATTCCAGCATAAGCATCTTCCACCACATAACAATCCTCAGGCTTTTCTCCAAGGAACTCTGCTGCTCTCAAAAATACTTCCGGATCCGGTTTGGACTTGGTAATATTCGTTCCATCGGAGATCGCATCAAATGCATCCAACAGTTGAACCTTTTCCAGGATAAATTTTGCGTTCTTACTGGAAGAGCCAAGTGCCAGCTTATACCCCCTGTTATGTAATTCCGCAAGAGTTCTTCTTACATCTTCCGTCACATCAGCCGGTGTCATGGATGCCAGAAGCTCTCTGTAAGTATTGTTCTTACTCTCCATCAGTTCTGCTTTTTTCTCCTTGGAAAGAGCCGGTCCTTCATATCTCTCCAGAATAATTTCCAGGCTCTCCGATCTGCTCACACCGCGAAGACGGTTATTTATGGTCTCATCAAAATAAATTCCCATTTCATCCGCCATCTTTTTCCACGCCTGATAGTGAAATTTGTCAGTGAAAACAATAACACCATCTAAATCAAATATAAAAGCTTTCATATATTTCTCCATTCCGTTAACAACTGCAAATAAACCTGCCAGCAATCATCTTAAATATAATTTTTCCCACACAAAGGATCCGCCGGACTTACCCCTGTAAATTCCGAGCGTCCCATAATCTTATCCATTGCTGCCTGAATAAATTCCGGGTTCCCACTGTATGTATTAATGTAAGTTTTCACCATCGGTGCATCAAACAGATGGAATGGATAAGCTGTAGAAATCATCAGCGCCGGAATCTCCGGAGCAAACCAGGGTGCATCATCTCCAAGCCCGAAGCACACATTCCAATTCAAGCGAAGAGTGGTATTATTGGAAGCATTTTCCATGTTACAGATATAAACATACAAGTCGTAGTCCTGCTTCATCTCCTCCACACTTCGGTACATTTCGTGCATCAGTTTTCCTTTTTCCGGTGTCATACCTGCCGGATTCACGAAATCTTCCATAGAGATAGATACCCGGCGGTCACGGACCGTCACCTGGAAGCCTTCCTGCTCAAACTTCTCTTTCCATGACTGCACAAAAGCATTCTCTGGATCCAGATCTTTCTGGATTACATTCAGATAAACCCGCTTGTATTTCTTAGGGGAAATTGGAAGCAGTTCCTGCTCATCCCTTACCAGAGTTATTGCCTGGTCTGCCACCTTTTTCGCCCAGCTTTTGTGCTTCTCACAGCCCACAATTTCCAACGCCTCTTTTTCTGGAACCAGAGTGCCCTCCGCTTTCTTCTTATGAAGCCCCAGTGACGCTTTTGTGGCCAGAATTCTGAGAACTGCCTCATCCAGTCTATCCATGCTCAAATTTCTAGTTTTCGCACCAGCCAGAAGATATCCAAAATCCTCTTCCAGACTTTTGTTGAACAAAATCATGTCACAGCCTGCATTGATTGCCTGAACAATCGCCTCGCTGCGCTTCATAGCTGCGGTAAACCCAACCATAGGTGTTGCGTCTGTGCTGATCAGCCCGTTAAATCCCAGCTTTCCTCTGAGAAGCCCAGTAAGAAGCTCCTTGGATAAAGAAGCCGGACGCAGCATCTCTTCCCTGGTTGCCTGGGGATTGAGCGCCTTCACATAAGCAGGCTGGGCAATATGCCCTACCATCACGGTCTTCGCACCTTTCTTTATCAGATTCCCATAAACATATCCATAGGTTTCATCCCATTTTTCTGTAGAAAAAGAATTAACACTTGTAAGAATATGCTGATCTCTTTCATCCACCCCATCTCCTGGAAAATGTTTGATAGCAACAGCCACACCGCATTCATCTGCTCCCTTCATATATTCCAGGGCAAAATCCAGCACCTTCTTTGGATCACTTCCAAAAGTTCTTACATTGGTAATGGGATTGTGAAAATCATAATTAATATCCACAATAGGCGCAAAAGACCAGTTCAGCCCCAAAGCTGCACCCTCTTTGCAGGCGGTATATCCCATTCGGTATCCATTTTCCGGATCATCTGTAGCCGCCACTGCCATAGGTTTTCCGAAGGAAGTTCCCTCATAGGCAAGTCCGTCTCCGCCTGCTTCCGTATTAGCCGCAAGTAGCAGCGGAATATTGGAAAACGCCTGCAGCTTTCTATAAATATCCTGAATATTTTCCGCGCTGTCTGCACGATACATCAGACCACCCACCTGAATATCCTGGGTAAAATGCTTCAGCGTTTCTTCCTCTCCGTTGAACCCCATGGGGCAAAATACCTGTCCGCATTTCTGCTCCAGACTCATATTTTTCCAGGTATCCAGAACCCAATTTTCTCCTTCTTCATCCAGAAAAAAAGGATTTCCTTTCATATCGATCTCTGTCATTATTTTTCCCCTTTCAATGAGCCGTCTGCTGTAAAATACTTTCTAAGAAAATACGCCGGGCCACAGCTCCAGGCATGGCAGTAGCTGTTCACGATGGTGCCGCCATATGGTGATTCTGAAGGGTTTTCCGGATTATATAATTCCCAGAATGTATCCGCTCCCAGATCGGTCATGCCGCCCCAGTATGCTTCCATTTTCTGCAGAGCCATTTTTTTCTCCCCCACAAGAAGCAGCGCCGCAATATAATTGTGATACATGTATGGCGTCACCATTTTTTCAGCTTCCGAAATGGTCTCCACCCTGCGCAGAAGATTTACTGCTGCCTGGTCTTCAATCGCCTCTCCCAAAATCATCCACACCTGGGAAGCAACTGAAACCTGTCTTTCTTTTCCACTGATGTAGCATTGTTTTTCTCCATCCCAGAGATATAAATTCGCCGCATTTCTGCACTCACAGTAAAGCTCCGCCAGTTTTTCCTCCGTCATAACATCTCCTAGCACCTGGGCAATCCGGATAGCTGCACTAAGCGCATAAAGAAAAATCCCCTGGGCAGACGCCTGTTTATTCAGATTCAGATTCCAATCCACAAAGCACCAGCCCAGCACATCTGAATCTCCTACCAACATTTTCTCATCCAGCTGCTCTTCTGCCAGTTCGATCTGTCTTAATGCTACAGGCCATAACTCCTGCAAAGTTTCCTTATCCTTTGTAGCTTCGTAATAGTCCCAAAGTGTGTTTATGAAAAACAGGGAATAATCAAACATCTGGGTATCATCCACTTCCGGTTCCGGGGAAAGAAACAAGCACGCCCCCATCCTTCCTTTTTCCATAGGAAGTGCTGCAAACAGATACAGGCAGGCTTTCACCATATCATTATTGTTATAAGTTTCATAATTGGTCAGTGCCTGGATACGAAGATCTCCCATCCACAGTCTGCGGTCTCTCTTCGGACCGTCCTCAAACACCTGCTGCATACAATTGTGAAGGGTTCTGCATGCGATCTGATCCATTTTTGCCAGCTTATGATTCTGCGCCTTAAATGCGGAAAGCTCCTGGTCTTTCGCAGAAGAAACAGCGGTACAAAAAGCATCTTCCACAACAAGATCAAACTTGGAACTAATATCCAGAACCTCGATCATCACATACCTGAACGCATATCTCCTTGGCAGGCGCAGCTGGGAAGGAACCACATCCACATGGAGCTGTTCCTCTTCGATCCAAGAAGAACAGATCCAGCCCTGATAGCTTTTTCCATCTTCAAAAAGCTCCGTCGCATTTTCTGCAAAGTGAAGCTTCAGCCACACAGGCGCGTCTGGATGACTCCCCCTGTAATTCAGATTTAAAGTCAGATACCCAACCTGATGATTTCCAAAATCCAGGCATACCCGGCTTCCCTTTTTCAAAACTCTCTTTCTGTAATCAACTGCCTGCTCAATGACAATACTGTTATCATTTTTATAAAGTTCTACTGTCTGCACTGCATCTACTTTTGTCTCAACCAGATCCGGAAGCAGATTTAATGCTTTATTCAACAATTTCTGATTTTTCATTTCAGCCATAAAAACCTCTTGTCACATAGAATTTTGTCAAAATTGTTATAAAAATGCGACCCTACGGAGTTTTCCGGCAGGGCCGCTGCAATCTCAGAGCGTGTTTGAAAAAGGCTTTCTGCAAGATGTGCGTCACAATTTGTGGGAGA
>OLQI01001089.1_pt1 | contig 19655 bp, 14 predicted proteins | sample 1672171 | NCBI WGS metagenome assembly OLQI01 (sample SAMEA3136655, study PRJEB25190) | human gut metagenome
TCGCGCGCTGGCTGGGATCGTGGCTTTTGAACGAGAGGCCGACCTGGACGACCCCGAAGCCCAAGATGATGAGCCCGATGGCGCGGATGAGTCCGAATATGAACGTGGAGAGATTGTTGACTGCGGTAAGTGGGTCGTCTGCGGCAAGGGCGGTTGCGGGAGCGCAGAGGGCGACGGCCACTGCAAGGGTGAAGACGAAGGCCCCGGCGTGCGCCAGGGCCTTCAGGGGCTCACATCGGAACTTTTTTAATATCTCTTTCAAAGCATGTCTCCTTAGTCGATATCGAATAGCGCTTCCACCTCTTCGCTGCTCAGCAGGGTGCAGTGCACTTCGGGAATTGCGGGCCGTTCGTCGGTCGGGCTTTTGAAGCGGGCTTCGCAGCCGTACACGGTGACCATGCTCACAACCGAGCGCACGTCTTGGCCGTGCTCGTAGGGTACCGCCCCGCCCTCTGTTGTAAGCGAGACGCGCGGGTGCTTCGACAGGTCGTATTTCGCGTCCATCATCGGGCGCTCGCCCCGCACGAAAAGCAAGGCTTGCGAGTTGTCCAGCATCCGCACCTCGTCAGGCGTCATCAGCTCGCGGCCCGATACCTGCCAGTTCGTCGTGTAATTGCCGGAGCGACCCGTGGACTTGCCGTATGTGTTCGTGTCGATTGTTTCTTTGCCTAGCAACTCGCTTACGTACTTGTGTGTGGACTGCTCGTTGCCGCCGAGGTATAAAAACTCGTCGCAGTTGCCCACGATGGACTCCCATTGCTTCTCGAACAGTGATTTAAGCTGCGCTAAGTTCTGAAGCACGATGGACACCGAGACGTTGCGGCTGCGCATGACCGAGAGTATCTTGTCGAAGTCGTCGGGCAGGGATACGTTGGCGAATTCGTCCATAAGGAAGTGGACGTGGACGGGCAGCCCTCCTTTGTATTTGGCATCGGCCAGCGCGAAGAGCTGCTGGAAAAGCTGCGTGTAGAGGATGGACACCAGGAAGTTGTACGACGTGTCGTTGTCCGGAATGACGGCAAAGAGCGCCGTCTTGCGCTCGCCGAGCGACGGCAGGTCGAGCTCGTCGGTGGCGGTGAGGCCCGCGATGGAATCGAGGTTGAACTTCTCCAGGCGCGAGGCCAGCGTCACCTGGATGGACTTCAACGTCTTGGCCGAGCCGGAATGATAGGCGCGGTAGTACTTCAAGGCGATGTGGTCGGGCTTCTCCATCTCCAACCGCGCGAAGAGGTCATCGAGGATGGATGCGTACTCGTCGTCGTCTTCTTTCACCTCGCCCGCGCGCAGCAGCTCCATTAACATGGGGTAGTTTTGCTCATCTTCCGGCGCTTCGTGGAGCAAATAGAACGCGAGCGCCAGGTGAAGCATGCTGGCGGCAGTGTCCCAGAAGGGGTCTTGGGACACGGCACCTTTGGGGGTGGTCGCCTTGAAGAGGTTCGTCGTGAGCCGCTGCACGTCGCCGTCGCTGTTGAGGTACTTGAACGGGTTGTAGCAGTGGGACAGATGAGGGTTCACAAGGTCGAGCACGCGTACCTCGTAGCCTTTGGCCTCAAGGAGGTTCCCTGTTGTGCGCAGTATCTCGCCTTTGGGGTCGAGGATGACCATGCTCGCGTTCGCCTGCATGACGTTGGGCATGGCGTATCCGCGCGTCTTGCCCGCACCCGAACCGCCCACTACAAGTGTGTTGAGGTTGCGCCTGTGGCGACGCACGTTAAAGCCCAGGCGGAAGTGTCGGGTGAATATCTTGTTCTCGGCGAACCGCCTGTCTCGATATTTACGCGCGATGAGCGCCGTGTCGCCCCATTTGGCGCTGCCGTGCTCCTCGCGCCGCCGCCAGTTGCGGCGCGAGGAAAAGTAGACGGCAATGCCGAGCGCATACGCCCCTGAAAAAACAAGAACAGCCCGAAAGCTGTCCCCGACGATCTCGATTGCAAAAGGGTTCTCAAGCACCACCGCAAGTCCCGCCAAAAGTTGCGAGCGCTCAAGTGAGAGTGCGGGCGCGATAAGCAGGGCAAGCCAGACAACCAGCGGAAAGCCGAGAGCCGCAAGCACGACCTCGGCTTTGATATCGCGCCTCATCGGTCAAGCGCCCCTTCGCGTTCCTTGGGCTTGTCCAACTCCCTCGCGGCCTGTCGGCTCACAGCCTTGACCGCCGCCTGTACGTCAGACAGTGCCTCGCGCACCTCTTTCGCGTTGGCGTCCTTCGAGGCGGGTGCGGGCGCATCTCCGTACGGCGAGTTGATGCCGTAGCGCTTTGCGAGCACGGTGGCTCCAAGCTCTGCGCGGCCAAGGTAGGCCTCGCGGTCGTAATCAGGGTTGCTCCGCGCGAACTCGGACTGGCAAAGTTCGCACGCCAGTGCCCAAAACACCTGCGACTGGGAAAGGCCCTTCTGCAAGTAAACGGTGCCGTTCTCGTGGTCATAGACCGCCAGGTCGCCCTGGAGGTCATCGGCGGGGACAATGCGCGGGATCGTGGTCTTAACGAGTGCTGCCACCACGGCGGCTTCCTGGTAGCGTCGGGGAAGTATCCTGCGCGCGGTGGTCTGGCCCTCGTCGTAGACGCGCACCGCGTTAAAGAAGCTGCCTATGGATCCGTCCGCACGCTCGTATCCGTCTCCCTGTTCGATGAGTGTGAAGCCGCGCTCTCCTTTTCGGATGAGGGCATGCTCGTTTCGCCAGTATGCCTTGTCCCCGATGCGCGTGGCATCCGGGTGCTGCGCGAAGATGAGCAGGCTGTTGAGCGCCGAGCGCTCGGGGAACCGGGCCATCACGTCCAGGTAGCCGTCGAGCGCTTTAGGGTCGGCGTTCACGCGCAAGGCGGTGTCGTCGCCGAGCGCGTAGGCATCCTCGCGCTCCTGTCGCTTGCGCTGCTTCCATGCCTCCTTGTCAAACGGCTTGGATGGGCTATCCGTGCTGCTCTGCCTAGTGTTTATAAGCGAGTAAGCATCCATTGCATATCTACCTTTCCTTCGAACGTGTCTTTGTCTTTTGGGCTGCCGGCTTGTGCGGTGCCGCTTGCCTCTCGGGCACTTTGAGAGTTTGTGTCTCGGTGGCTTTCGTACGCCTTTGGCGACGCAACTCATCAATATCGCGCTGCACCGATCTTCGCACGCGCCCGTCGGGGGTCTTCTCAAAAGCCGCGTCTGAGCGCGTGCTGCTCTCGGATGTAGGCCCTGACGGAGCTTTTTGCACCGGGCCTTTTGTTAAAGGGTCGAGGTACTCGTTGGCCTCCTTCTCCGTCGGCGCGCCCAGAACTTCTGCGAGCGCGTCCATGTTCGACTGCGCGTGGTCTGCGTCTGTCTTTGACGGTTTGTCTGCTGCCGTCTCGCGCTGCGGGTCTTCTACGTCGCATGCAACATCGGTGTCCTGACGCTCTCCCACGCGCCCGTAGCCCATCTTCTCCAGGATTCGGTTTATCTTTGCGGCATCCTCGGCGCGCACCATGATGTCGAGCTTCGGTGCGTCTTTTGCCTCGGGTTTGATTACGGTGTAGAGCACGCCGTAGCGCTTGGCTTCGGCGGCGAACTTCTTCAGGTCGTCCTGCCTTAACTGAAAGACTTTGAGTTCCTTGCCGCTTTTGAGCATGGATGCGAGGCGCGTCTTGCCCTTTGTCCTCTCGTTGCCTGCCGCCGCGGCCATAAGGGCTGCGGCGACGTTTTTGGATGCTGCTCCGGTGAGCCGGATGGCCATCTCGCTACCGGCGAGCGTCATGCGCACTATCTGCTCTGCTGCCTGCTCCGATGCGTCCATCCCTTGTCTCCTTTCGTTTCTCCAGCTCTGCCTGCTGGCGCTCCATCTCTGCAATCTTCTCTTCGAGCACGCCTGATCGTTTCGCTATGTTTGCGCAATGCCTCACCTCCCGTCTGAGTTCTTTAAGCTGTGCGTTTATCTGTTCGATGCGGGGGCTTCGCAACCGGCCCGCTTCCGGGGATTGCTGTTTGCGCGCCTTGGCCCGTATCGTTTTGCGCTCAACGCACAGGGCCAAGATGTCCGCTTCAAGACTTTCCATGTGGGCGAGCAGTTCTTTGTCGGTGCCGATGCCGCGCTCATCCAAGAGCTTCGATTCGGCGACGATATCCTCGAAGTGACACAGATCCTCGGCGAGCAAAAAGTGCATCCGCTTGTCGGGGGACGAGTCCCGTTCGTAGTAGCCGAACAGGTACAGGTAGTGGCGATAGAGCGCGGCCACGCTGCCCTTTGGCATAGGCGGCATCTTCTTCGGGCACGGGGCTCCTGCATGCGGCTTAGGCACGGGCAGCAGCGCCCGTTTGTTTGCAAGGATGCGCCGTGTAATACCCTCGTAGGTGTACTCGTCGCCGAAATTGCGCGCAAGGCGCACGAAGCGCTCCTTGCCGGGAGGCCGCACTGAAATGTCTTTGCCCTGCTTGACCTCGTAGCCGATGTTTTTCAGATTCTGGTAGAACTGCCTGTCGGTCATGGCTTTGGCGATTGCCTCATCAACATCAGCCTTGACGACGGAGCGCCAGGTGGGTTTGCCCTCGCGCTCGGCCTTCCATTCGCCGTACTGCTGCGCTTTGCCGGGCTGGGGGTTTAGGACAACCGACAGTCCGTGTTCGGCGCAAAGCTTGTCGGAGAGTTGCCGCATCGAACGGTATAGTTTCGCGTCCGAGTGGAAGCGCTGCCCGTCTATGAAACTTACCGAGTTGATGGCGAAGTGGTTGTGGATGTGACCCCTGTCCAGATGCGTGGTCACGACAACTTGAAACCTCTCACCCCAAAGCTCTTGTGCCATCTGGTGTCCTATCTTATGGGCGGCCTCTGGCGAAACCTCGCCCTTCGCGAAGGACTGGTAGGCGTGGAAGGATACGGTGCCGCCCGTCTTCCCGAAGAGGCGCTTGGTTGCGTTCATTTCGGCCAGTGCACTTTGCGGGGTGCAGTTGATGCCGGTGGCGTAGAGCATCTGCTCGGTTTTGGTGGGATTGAGCACGTAGTTCACAAGGTGGTCGAGCCTGCCCTTCACGGGCCATATCTTCGTGACAGCCATGTGTCATCACAGCCTTTCAGGGTCGGACACGGCGGCGGTGATTCTGACAAGGGCGGCGGCGAGCCTGCGTACCTCATCGTCGTAGCGTCCCGCGTCCAATACCCCGAGCGTATGCAGCTTCGCCGCGATCTGGTTAAGGTTGTTACCGATAGCGTGCAGCTCGCGCATCATGGCAAGGTAGTCGGGCGGTGGCTTGTCCCGAGGCCGAAGCCCCGCGATCAACGAGCGCAGGTAGGCTTCTTGAGATAGCCCCGATTTCGCGACGAGGGTGCGCAGATGCGCCAACTCGTCGTCGGTAAGGCGCAAAAGGATAGTGCGGTTTCTGGTTCGCATAGGACGTAACCTCCGATATTCGTCTGTTGGGGGACAGGGGGCAGCGCCCCCTGCAAGTGGTGGATGGATGGCCGATGAGGCTATCCATTCGCGATGCTTGCTAGGACGGTGATATGGTCTGCCGAGGGCGGGCAGACCATATCACCGTCCGAAGAGAAGAACCGGCCGACCTTGCCGTCCGTCGCTGGCCTCATCCTCTCTCGCGTGCGGCGCATTTCTTGCCCGGGGACTTACGGGGTCCGGGGTCATCCGACTCGCCGTCTATGCTTGGGCTCAGCCCGTGCTTCGTCATAAGGTATTCGTTCCAGTCCTTTCCGCGATGTGGCAGCATGACGCGCGCATCGCACCGGTCATGCAGCGCTTTAGCGATCCTGTCGGCGGCCGCGAATCCGGGCTTGTCGCCGTCGAGGCGAAGGTGAACCATTGTTGTTCCCGGATTGTCGTCCAGATATTGGATCAGTGCGAGCGGCACGGTGCCCGTCTTAGCATTCTCGGGCGGGATACCGTCGAGTGAGAGCAGATTAGCCTCGTGCCAATCCTCGCCTTGTTCGAGCATAAGCGTGGCGTATGAAAGCGCATCGATGGGCGATTCAAACGCGTGAAGAACGGGGTTCAGGCCCCGTGCTCGAAGCATGAAGGTGTGTCGCTTGTCAGAACCTGCGACCTCGCCCTTGAAGGTGCCTTTGCATCCCCGCAACGCCGCACATCGGGGCACCCCTGCGTTGTCGAAGCCCACGAACACGACGTTACTTAGGTTGCCGCGCCTGTTTTCATAGATGAGACCGGCGTCCATACACTCCGCGACGATGCTGGGGGCGATGCCCCGTGATTCAAGGTAGGCGACCGTCCTTGACGCGTCGCCGCTTTTCGGCGGCAGCCGGAAGGATGCCTGCTCAGGCGGCGCGGCCTTCCGCGCTGGGGCTCGCATGGGCGCGGGATCCTGCTCGGCGAGGCAGCTCACCGCATCTGTGAAGGACATGCCGCGTACTTTGATGAGATAGTCCAGCGCGCTCCGGCCGCCGAACCCTCGGCTCCACCAGTACCACTTGCCGTTCGATATCTTGAGCGAGTCGTGAGTTTTGGTGGCGTAGGCATTAGGGCCGATCTTCACAAGTTCGTCGGGTTCGCGCTCTTGCAGGTAGGTGAGTAAATCGATCTTTTTGACTTGCTCAACGGTGGACGGGTCGATGTAGGGCATGGCTGAACCTCCTTGATAATGGACAAAAATTGCGTTGATTCGCGAAAAAACGGCAAAGCATTTTGAGATGGCGCTCATCAACCCTCATGACGCCAAATATGGAAATAAATTTGAGCCAAATGAGGAAGTAAAATCGAGCCAAATGCGGAAGTCTATGCTATAGTTGCCTTAGGCAAAGGAGGCTGGCTATGGCATTCGAGTATATTCCTCGCATTATCGACAAGACACTGAAGAACAAGCTTTCCTATACGGGGGCCGTCCTTGTTCGGGGTCCGAAATGGACGGGCAAGACCAGTACGTGCGAGCAGCTGGCTGAAAGCGCCCTGTATCTGCGTGATCCGGATGAGTACGAACAGAACATGGAACTTGCCCAAACCAAGCCCTCTCTCCTTCTGCGCGGAGCCAAGCCCAGGCTTATCGACGAGTGGCAGGTTGCGCCCGTTCTTTGGGATGCGGTCGTAAGCGCCATAGATAAAAGCAAAGGGGAAAGCGGGCAGTTCCTTCTCACGGGTTCGGCGACGCCGGTGGACCCCAAACTTGTCAAGCATACCGGCACAGGGCGGATAGCCCGGCTGACCATGCGCTCGATGTCGCTGTACGAATCGAGGGAATCTAGCGGCGAAGTGTCCTTAGACGCCCTTTTCGGGGGCGGGGATGTCGAAGGCGTATCTCTCTTATCTGTCGAAGATGTGGCTCGTTGCATCTGCCGAGGAGGCTGGCCCGAAGCGGTGGTCAAAGAGGGCCAGGATCCGGTACGCCAAGCGCGCGATTACCTCGATGCCATCGTCGAAAACGACATATCGGAAGCGAGCGGAATCAAGAGGAATGCCACCAAGGCTCGGGCTCTGCTACGCTCGCTGGCCCGGCGCTCGGCTCAGGAAGCATCCTTGACAACCATCGCCCAAGACGTGTCCGGTGATGGGGTTGCCATGACGGAGAAAACGGTGGCTTCTTACATCAATTCCCTGAGAAAGCTTTTTGTCATCGAAGACGTGCCCGCATGGGCTCCGACTCTGCGCTCGAAAACCCCCCTCCGCACATCGCCTACGTGGCACTTCACCGACCCCTCGCTAGCTGCAGCGGCTTTACATGCCAATGTCGACAGCCTGCTTGGCGATCTCTCCACCATGGGCTTTTTATTCGAATCGCTGTGTGTGAGAGATCTTCGCATCTATATGGACAGCATCGGCGGCGAGGTTGCCCACTACCGAGACAAAACCGGACTCGAAGTTGACGCCATCGTGAAGAAGGACGACGGGGTTTGGGGCGCGATAGAGGTCAAGCTGGGGGGAGAAGCCAGAATCGAAGAGGCTGCGACCCATCTGAAAAAGCTGGAAGAAAAGATAGATTTGGCAAAAACGCCCGCGCCTTCTTTCAAGGCCGTGCTGACTGGGGGGAAATACGCCTATCGGCGAGACGATGGCGTCTGCGTCGTCCCGTTGGCCTGTCTTAAACCGTAGATCTATGGCTCGGTTGGCTTAATGGTTGAAGAAATCCACAGGCTACGCCTGTGGTGCGACATTTGGTTTACCAGGCCATAAAAGCAACAATGGCTCCCCCTGCCTTAGAATGGCTGGGCCGCAAGGCCCTGGCATCCTGCTTAGGCGGGAGGAACCATGAACAACAACCAGAGTTTAGCCCATGCGAAATGGGATTGCACTTACCATATCGTGTGGATACCGAAGTACAGGAGAAAAGTTCTCTACGGCGAATGCAGGATGGAGGTGAAGGAGGTCCTTGCCCAGCTGGTTGCGGCCAAGGACGGCCTCGAGATCGTTGAGGGGAGCGTCTGCCGCGACCACATACACATGTGCCTGAGGATTGCGTCCAAGTGGTCGGTCAGCAAGGTCATGGGTTACCTGAAGGGCAAGAGCTCGCTCATCCTGTTCGACCGGCACCCCGAGTGGAGGGGCGTCACGGGTCGCGACAGGACGTTCTGGGCCAGAGGCTACTTCGTGAGCACGGTTGGCATCAACGAAGCCGTGATCAGGAAGTACGTGAGAGAGCAAGAGGATGCCAGCAAGATAGCCGAATGATGACGGCGGGCCTCGCGGCTCCGCCGCCGCAGCGCCATCGCGGCCAGCGCCGCGACCAAAAAAGCCCCCGGCTAAGCCGGGGGATGATTACTCCTGGTTTTGGTTGGGCTGGCAGTATTGCGAGGCCACTGCTATCCGTCCCAATGGTTTGGCTTCGGACGGCTACAAAGCTACCTGCTATCATCCAGTGTCTCGCAAGGTTTGTTCGATACGCTTGCCTAGCCATGCGATCACGGGTACGGCCATGGAGTTGCCGAGCGCTTTGTAGCGTTGGGTGTCGGGAGCCGGACGTTTTTGCGGAGCGAAGTTGCGAGAGCAGTTCCGCTCTAGTTTGTGTGCCCTGTGGGGGCTATCGCCCTGCTTCGCGCCGCTCGCCCCTTCCGCTTCTTGTACGGGTCGCTTTGAAGCCCAGCGCCTCGACGGCTTCTGCGACGGTGTCTAGGTAGTTGCCGTGCGACCATTCGCCGGTTTTCTCGTCGTATCTGTGTGCAACAACGAAGGGTTGGTATTTGCCGCCCCTGAACAACAGTGCGTCTTTGCCAATCCTTTGCAGCACTACTCGACCCTTCGGGTCGACGGCGTGCGAAACTCCGATTACAGAATTGCGTGTTTGGGTTTGCGTGGCGTGCCATGCCCCATCTTCACCTCGCGATACTTCGCAACCGAACGCTGCTGCCGTTTCTCGTATGACACGCATGTTGCTTGTAGCTTCCGCCCACTCGTCGTAGGCGTCGGGATCGAAGTCCAGCAGATCCACATCACCTGTGACGCGGTTGTCCTTGTCTATCTCGATGCCGTAATGCTCGGCATGACGTGTGATCAGATCCTGTCTTGCATTCATCATCTCTTCAATGCGAGACAGACTTGCCGTCGCATACCCTGAATTGTCTTTGCCGAACGTTGTTCGATTAAGTTCAGTCATCAAAGCACTCCTTCCTCGTATCGCGATCATTGCTCATATACAATTTTTTCAGTCCCCATCCAAACAGCTCCCAAGCAACGCGCGCTGCCTCTATCCCTGAGAACAGGCTGATGTACTTGATCGTACCTTCGTGCTTGGCTACCTTTCCACTCATCTCTCCATCACCACTTCCTTTTCTCTTCGGGATTTCTCTAAGATTTCGTCGCAGAGCTGAGGGGCCTCCGGCTTGTCCATGTTCAACAACCTATCCAGTTCGGCTAGGCGCTTCGTCTTGTCTTTGAGCTCGTCTTCTTTGGCAAACGGTTTGCCGACTTCGGCCTTCGCGTTCTCGATCTGCTTCTCGGTGTCGCCAAGGGTTTGTTTTGCCGTTTCAAGTTCTTTTTGGATGCGCGTAATGGCGTTGTCTATGCGAGTAATAGCTCCTGCCTCGTCGCGGCCAAGTTCGGCGGCATGTCTCATAGCACCGACGACTACGACTTCGAATGTGCGCGATAGGGAGTCAAACCCTATTTCAAGTGCGAAACCACGGTAGCTTCCTAACGGTGTCGGCTCTGGTGAGGTCAGCGTTTTGGCGTATTCGAGGATGGCACGCCCGGCCTCCTCCTTGCCTTTATGTTCAACCCCTCCCACGACCATGCTGAAGCTTTCCTTTTCGGCCGGTGGGTTCGCTTTCGCGGTTCCGACATCGGCTTCGAGACCGGCTATGCGCTCCGTTAGGGCGGCGACCTTTTGCGGATAGACCTGTGCGAGTTTGTCCTCCAAGTTGTAGCGCTGCGCAAGGTGGTCGCTTTTGAGGAGCTTCAAACGCGCCACCTCCACGTCCAAGTCCATGCGCTCCTTGATGAGCGGGTTGCCGCTGGCCAGCGCCTTAAGCTCCGCATAGGAAAGCGCTGTCTCGTCCACGTCGGCTGCGGCGCGTACCGGTGACTTCGAAGTCATGATCTGCGCGATGAAGCGCTGTTTTGACTCGACCAGTTGGTATAGGTAGGCATCGAACGTACCCTCTGTCACGTAGCGATACACTTCCACTTCGTCGTTTAAGTTCCCTTGTCGCTCAATCCTTCCCAGTCGCTGCGCCAAATCGGACGGTCGCCAGGGACAGTCAAGATCGTGTAGGGCGACAAGGCGCGTCTGGACGTTCGTGCCCGCGCCCATTTTCTGGGTGGACCCCATGAGTACGCGCACCTGCCCCGAGCGCACGCGCCCGAACAGCTCCGTCTTTCTCGCTTCGGTGTTGTAGTCGTGAATGAAGGCGATTTCCTCTTCGGGAATACCCTTCGTGATGAGCTTGGTGCGAAGGTCGTTGTAGGCCGAAAACGTCCCGTCCTGCTTGGGCGTGGACAGGTCGCAGAACACGAGCTGTGCCAACCGGGTCTCTTGGTGACGCTCCCACAGCACGTATACATTCTTGGCACACGCGGCTATCTTGCCCTCCGAGTCGTCTGGCAGCTCGGGGCTGACAAGCCGCTGGTCGAGCGCCAGCTTACGTCCGTCGTTGGTGATGAGCAACATGTTGTCCTTATGGGGGTCAACGTTGCCACTTCTCACCTTTTCGGCGCGCTCGGCCAGCCCCTCCACCATATCGCGCTGGAATTCAGACGGCTCTACAGCTACGTTGTGGTAGTTCACCTGTGGGACGGGCAAATCGAGCATATCGGCGGTCTGTATGTCAGCGAACTGTCTGAACAAGGTCATGAGCTCGGGCAGATTGTGGAACTTGGCGAAGCGGGTCTTCTGCCGGTATCCCGTGCCCTCCGGGGCCAGCTCCAAGGCCGTCACCGTCTCGCCGAACGTCGATGCCCAGCAGTCGAAGTGTGCGAGCCCCATGCGCGACAGCTCGTTGTACTGCAGGTACCGCTGGACGGTGTACAGTTCGACCATGCTGTTGGAAACGGGAGTACCCGTCGCGAAAACGACCCCTTTGCCCCCCGTGATCTCATCGAGGTAGCGGCATTTCAGGTACATGTCGGAGGACTTCTGCGCCTCGGTCTGGGCAATGCCACCGACGTTGCGCATCTTCGTGTAGAAGAACAGGTTCTTGTAGTAGTGCGATTCGTCGATGAAGAGCCGATCCACGCCCAGCTGCTCGAACTCGATCACGTTGTCCTTGCGCTCCTGGTCGTTAAGCTTCTTCAAGCGTGCCTCCAGCTTCTTGCGCGTGGACTCCAGCTGCTTCACCGATGAGCGGGCTCCGCTTTGGGCTTTCATATCTTCAATCCCTTGTACGATCTCGTCTATCTGGCGCTCTATCATCTCCTGTTGCCGCTCCAGGCTTACGGGAATCTTCTCGAACTGCGAGTGTCCCATGATGATTGCATCGTAGTCGCCTGTGGCGATACGGGAGCAGAAGCGCCGCCTGTTCTTGCGCTCGAAATCACGCTTGGTGGCTACCAGGATGTTTGCCGCCGGGTAGAGCCTCAAATACTCGGATGCCCACTGCTCGGTGAGGTGGTTGGGAACCACGATGAGCGACTTGCTCGCAAGTCCAATGCGCTTGAGTTCTTGTGTGGCGGCGGCGATGACATAGGTCTTGCCCGCGCCGACCTCATGAGCGAGAAGAGTGTTCCCGCCGTAGAGGATGCGTGCCACGGCGTTCACCTGGTGCGGGCGCAGCTTGACCTCGGGGTTCATGCCAGGAAAGGTGAGGTGGCTTCCGTCAAACGACCTTAAGCGCATGCAATTGTAGGTATCGTTGTACGTTCGCACTAGCCGCACGCGGCGCTCCGGATCATCGAAGATCCAGCTCTGGAACGCCTCCTTGATCGCTTCCTGCTTTGATAGGGCGATAGCTGTCTCTTTCTTGTTGAGGACGGCTTTGCGCTTCCCATCGCCGTCCTCTACGTAGTCGAATATGCGCACGTCGCGCAGGTTGAGCGTATCCTTGATGATGTGGTAGGCGTTGGCTCGGCGCGTGCCGTAGGTCGACGTGGCGCGCACGTTTGAGCCGTCACGACTTTTACCTGTGACATTCCATTGCGCGATTATGGGCGAGTAGGTCACCTTGATCTCGCGCCGCCGCCATTCTGGGGTTTCCAAAAGCTCGTAGACGAATTCTTGTACGTCGCTTGCTGGTATCCACGTGGTGCCGAGCCTCACGCCGATCTCACTTGCGGGGATGTCTTCGGGCTGCACCTTTTCAAGCGCCTCCACGTCTGCGGTGAAGGCGGCGTCGTCTGCGGCGAAGGTGCGGGCGACCGTGAGTTTTTCGCGCACGTTGCCGGATAGGTACTCGTCGGCTGCGAGGTAAGATTCGCTCGTCGGGTCCTTGAATATGATGCCTTGCAACTCATCTGCGACCATCTGCTCGTCTTTGCCGGTAAGCTCTGCCATGAACGGCAAGTCCACCCGCCCTCTTTCGGCGAGCGACAACGCCAGCGCCTCCGAGGATGTCTCGGCATGGGTCACGGCCTTGCGGGGGCGTATTGTGCGCTTTGTGAACATGTCGGCCTTGCCGATGAGGTGCCCCTCGTCGTCCAAATCCTCCAAAGCGCACAAAAGCGGGTAGCTAGAATCCTGCGAGAACGCCGTTGAGTTGCCTCGCGAGTTAAGGATGCCGTACTTGGCGGTGTAATCGTCGTAGAGGCGGCCCAGCTTTGCCTGGCAAGCTTCGATGTTCGCGTCGGGCGCGTCCGCTGTTTGCAGATCGATCAGCTCACGCAGGGCATCCCTGATGCCGATCATGCCCTTTACGCGGCTTGCCCCCGTTTTGGTGAGCTCGACTGGATGCATCATTGAGTCGATGCGGTAGTACAACTCGCCGCCCACAACGGCAAACGAGTAGTTTTTGACGTTCGGGTCGGCGCGCAGGGCCAAAGGCTCGTCGATGTCTGTTTCGTCGCGCTCGAAGTCTGTGATGTGGGCGCGGATGTTCTTGACGGCCTCGTGCAGCAGTTCGCCGAGGTCCGCGCCAGGGTGTGGGGCACACGTCGTCTCATCACCGCGCCCGAAAAACAGGGTGTCATCTTGGGTCATGGTGCCGAGGACCATCTCAGGGTGGGCCGCAAAGTACGAGTTTACGGGTATCCCGTCTTCGGTGGTTCCCAAATGCACCCAGTCCGGCTCGCATACGATAGGGCGCTCGCGTTTCTGGAGAAAGATGATGTCTGCTGTGACCCGCGTACCGGCGTTCGCTTGGAATGCCGTGTTCGGAAGCCTTGTCGCTCCGATGAGCTCGGCACGCTCGGCAAGGTAGCGTCTCACGCTCGGGTTCTTTTTGTCGAGGGTTCCTTTGGAGGTGATAAACGCGACGATGCCTCCGGGGCGCACCAGATCAAGGGACTTTGCGAAGAAGTAGTCGTGGATAAGGAAACGGTACTCGTCGTAGCGCTTGTCCGCGACGGAGTAAGAACCGAAGGGGACGTTCCCTATCGCCACGTCGAAGAAATCGTCCGGGAAGTCGGTCTGCTCGAAGCCGGCGGAGCGCACGTTGGCCTCAGGGTAGAGGTAACGCGCGATCTTGGCCGTTGTCGGATCCAACTCCACGCCGTAAAGCGAGCAGTTGCCTTTCATTTCCTCTGGCAACAGTCCGAAGAAGTTGCCCGTGCCGCAGGCCGGCTCCAGGATGTTGCCGCCCTTAAAGTCCATGTTGGCAAGCGCCTCATACATTGCTTTGACGACAATGGGCGACGTGTAGTGAGCATTCAACGTCGATGCCCGCGCCGCCGCGTATTCTGCGTCGCCGAGCAGGTCATGGATCTCCGCCTTCTCCTTTTGCCAACCCGTGTCCCTCTCATCAAACACCCTTGGCAATGCACCCCAGCCGGTGTAGTGCGACAAAGCCTGCTGCTCCTCTGGCGTGGCCTCCCTGCCCGCAGATTCGATCCGGTGCAGCGTGCGCAGGGCCTCAAGGTTGGCATCGAGGCGATTTCTCTCGGTACCCTCGCCAAGGTGGTCATCTAAGATAGCGAAGTTCTCGATCAAAGCGAGTGTTGATTGCCCTGTCGGAGCGACGGGGGGCTTGGGCTTGCGGGCCGAGGTGCGACGTGGGGTTTTTCTTCCGGAAGGCTGATTTCCCTGCCTCGTCTGTCCCGACGCGTTGGGCTGCGGTGTCTCACCGAGTTTTCGTTCGAACTCGGCAAGGGGTATCTCTCGCGGGAAGAGAGGCGAGGTCGGGTCGAACAGCATCACCATGCCGCCCTCGTACCCGGCGACTTCATAATCCTCCGCCCCAAGCCGCACGCTCGCTCCCAGCGGCACAGGGGGTTCGCCAAAAAAGAGCGAGGCGGACGATTGCTCGCCCGCCTCGTTGATGGTGTCTATCTGCTCGCGTACGCTCGGAAGTGCGACTAGCTGTAGATCAGATCCTGGGTCACCATCTCCATCGCGCTCGCTCGGATGTTGTTCATGCGGCCCACCCAGCCCATTTGGTCGGTGCGCTTCATCTCCTCGTCTACGCCCTCGCGCTTCGCCATCTGTGACACGAGCCTGTCCATCATCTCCGTCGCCTGCTCGTCCACCTCGGCGAGGTGTGCGTTCAGCTTGCCCGTCGCGAGCAGGTTGGTGTAGAGCGCCCTGCGGTGTTTCATCAGGTAGTTCAGCCTCATCTGGGCGTACATCCCGAGGCTCGGCATCTCCGTCTCGCTCGATACCAGCCTCGGAAGCCTGTAATCGCCGACCTTCTCGTAGGTGATCTCCATCTTCGTTTCTCCTTGTCGTTTCCGGCTGCGCTTTGGTCGGATTGTCGTATGCGTTCGCACTTTGCGCAACGATGCGATTTTCAGCTTCGCGCTCCGCATCAAGTGTGAGCACGCAGTGGGCTATCTCACGCAAGGCTACCTGCGCGATGTCTGACACCGCGCAACCAAGCGCGTTCATTGCCTGCGGCGTGTCGAAGCGGCTCATGGTATCGCTACTCGGGCTGGCGACAGCGACACTCGACGCGCCTCCGAGCCGCTGGCCCATCTCGTAGGACACACACTCGGACACGGCTTGCTCGAAGACGTTTCGAGCTGCCGACCCGTCCATGGATTCTAACTGGCTTCCTCCCGTCAGGAGTGCGAGGTCATCGAAGTAGTCGTCCAGGTTGTCGGCCACGAGGTTTCGTGTTACCTCTTCGATAGCCGAGGCTAAGCCGTGCTCTCCTAATTGCGCGTCAAACGCCGCCCCAAGCGCCTTGATGACCGGCTCGTCGTATTCCGGGCGCATCTCCCACATCGGTACGCGCCGCGCATAGCGACCCGCATGCGTGTCGGACACGTCGAAGTAGTAGCGCAGCCGAGCGCTTCCCGCCTCGCCGAACACGGCTATGCCGACGGAGCCCTTGTTGACCCAGCGGCCGAAGTTTTTGTTCCAGCGTTCCATCTCCAGCACTGCCGTTGCGTCGGGGCGCTGTGCGAACACGAGCACCTGCTCGTGAAAAGGCAGCTTGTAGTTTCGTCCGGCGGCTCGCAAAAATTCAAGCCACGAGTTTGGCTCTGCAATGAAGGAGTTAATCGTTTCGACGTAAAGGTCGCTGATACTGTGGTAGGTGCTCGCCAAACTTACTCGCCCCCTTTCGTTTTGGTTGGGTATGTAAGTGTGCGTTTCGCGCTATCGCATGCTTCCCAGCACCTCTTTCGCGCTGTTAAGCTGCAAGCGTCGGTTTTATGAAAGGAGCAGTGATGATGCTCAAGTTGTTTCGTTTTGCTCGGGCGGTGGTGGCATTGCTTGTCGTCGCGTACTTGATCGCGTTCGCCTTCGGTTTGTATACCGCGCTTGATAGTGCAACAGCACTTGCCGTGTGCCCGTCCGAGCAGCAGGAGGCTTTCGGGCTTTAGGACCAGGTATCTTTGCGCGGTAGGCTTAACTTACGGCATCCGGTTTCGGGTGCCGCCCGATTTGTTTCAACGCGAGTCTTAGTCCTGCGCGCCGTCTGTGTCTTTTGCGTCATCTGTGGATGCACTCTTCGAGGCGCGGCAGCGCTTGATGCCAACCCCTAAGCCAACCAGGCTGCCCGCAGCCAAAAACGCAAGAAGCGCTATGAGCGGCGCTGCATCAAAGCCCGTCTTGTCGAAGCTCTCGCCGGGTTCTTCGGGCAGGGCCTCGTCGTACATGACAATGCTCTGTACCTCTCCGGTCGCCTCGACGCTAAACTCGATGTCAGCCGCAAGCTCGTATCCGGCAGGTGCCTCGGTCTCCGTCAGCACGTAGTCACCTGGCTCCAGCCGCTCGAAGCGCAGCGGGCTTCCGTCGGATTCCCACTCGTACAGCGCTGTCTGCGCGCGTTCTCCGTCCTCGTCAAGTTTGTAGAGGGACAGCTTCGCGCCGGTTAGGGACTCGCCGGTGCCAGCATCCTGCTTGTCGATGTCCACCTTGGTGTAGTCGTCTGTCATCTCCACCGTTTGGGCTACCTGCCCGCTCGCGACCGAGAACTCGATATCTGTTGCGAGCAGATATCCCTCAGGCGCAATCTCCTCGTGCAGTGTGTAGGTTCCCTCAGGCAGCACCACTTCGTGGGCCTCGGTGCCCGACACCCACTCTTCCATGATGTGACCTTCGGAATCCAGCACTTGCAGTGTTGCGCCGGGAAGTTCTTCGCCGGTCGTGATGTCCGTCTTCGAGATAGCCACATGGGGCTTGCTGGCGTTCGTGAGCGTTCCGAGGTTAACCGTCACCGAATCGCGGTACACACTCACCTCGAAGGCGGGTATGAGCTCGCGATCAGCGTTGGCCTCGCAGGAAAGCTCCTCTACGAGATAAGTGTCATACACGAGCGCGCCCTTCGCGTCATCTGGTTCGCCACCCCCGAACCACACGCCGGACTCGGCCGTAGCACCGTTGGTGTCTGTGGTGTGTGGGTTCCAGCTTGCGGAGGTAGAGGCATGTCCGTTGGCGTCGGTTACGATCACGTGACTCTCGTTTGTAGTCGTGCTGGTTATGGCAAAGGGAATCCCGGCCAGGCGGGCGTGGTCGCCCTCGCTAACCTTCACCAGTTCAAGGTCGCCGCGCACCACCTGCTCGACGAACTCACCTTCGGCCGTGTATTCAAACACAACGGATTCGCCTCCCGCCATGTCGGCGGTCACGGTGAGTATGTGCGTGCGCCCATCGGGCAGATACCCGGTTGGCGCTTTCGTTTCGCGAAGCTCCACGGTTCCGAGCGGAATGCCCTTGAAGACCACCGTCGCGCCTTCGGTGGTTCCTGTGACTGTCTTGGTCGCTCCGTTGTAGAGGTAGGTCGCCTCGTACACAGCCCCGTCGAGCGAGGCGGCACCCTGAGCCTCAGGCAGAAGCGTCTCGCAATCCTGCTTGATGAGCGTGAGACGGACGGTGACGGGTACGTCTGCGACATCGACGTGGGCATCAGCGCCGTTTACGACCGCGCTGTTCTCGGTGTCGGAAAGCACAAAGCCCGCAGGCGCTGCGATTTCTTTTACGACATACGTGCCGTTTTTGAGCTTTTCGGCGCTCTGTCCGTTACCGTTCGCATCAGTCGTTATCTGGGTCACCAACGCGCCTGCCTGATAAACGCCGTACACAGCTCCGGCGAGCGAGTACTCTGCATTGCCGCCTGTCACGGCAACATCAAGGCTCGTCTTGGTGAGAGTGATATAACCGCCATCCGACAGGCCCCGATAGACCTTGAAGCTGGCGTAGGCCTTGCCATGGCCGCCATTGATACCCCACATGTAATCGAAGCGCGTGTTGCATGTTCCGTAGTACTCACTCCAGGCGTGATAGACGCTCTGATCTTCGCCAGCTATAGCACAGTGCACGGTCGCACCTGATGAGTTGGAAAACACGATGATGTCTCCGGGCTTCACAGTGCCCTCTTCGAAGGCTGCGTTGTAGTCATCAGCCGAACTGCCCGAAAACACCTGGGATCCAGCGCAGAAAGCAGCGATTGCATCAGTTCCGCAGTGGCCGGCCGAGCCGCCGGGCCAGCCTGTCTTGTAGTAGTTCGCCATCACGTATCCGACAAATCCCGAGCAGTCCCATCCCACAGGCGACTTGCCGCCCCAAACATAGGGCGTACCCAAAAGCCCCTCGATGTCGTCTTTCACCTCTTCCCACGTCACAGAGCTCACGGGCGTATCGGCAGCCCAGGCTCTCGTCGGCGCGGTTGCGGACAGAGCTGCGAGCAGGGCCGTTAGGGCCAGCAGTACTGCGAGCGCACATCTCAGCGCAGCGCTTGCGTGCCGCGCGTTCTTCGGTGTGTCCATTGATTCTCCTTGTCTTTGTTGGCGGGTGTCTTTTGTTGTGCTTGAGGCTCGTTTTGCCGCTTGACCCCCTCCTTCGACTTGCGGATAGAGCCCGCCTGTGCGTCAGGCGGGCTGTGCGTACACGAGCGTCCTCTCGTTGTCGTAGGTGGTGTACGAGCAGGTGACGAAGGTGATGAGCCTTTCGGCTTCCTCATCGTTTTCAAGCTTCACATCTGCTTGGGCGAACCTTTCGGCAAACCAGGCGCGCATCTCGTCAATGTCGGCAAAATTTGTGCGTTTGGCTTGCTCGGTGCCCTCGACGATTTCCGCCGCCGATACTCTCAGCCAGATGGTTTCCTGCGGTGTTTGTACGATTATCAGCGGATGGCCGCGTGCGAACGCTTCGTCGGAGAACTTGGCGAAGTCGGCGAACATCGAGTTGGTGCTAAGCCCCATGTTGTGTCCGAACACGACCGTGCTTATACCCTGCAAGCCATCGCATCCTGCGTCCACGTAGGCGCATCCATAGCGGTTCCAATTGCCGTAGACGTCGTGGGTGAGGTAGTAGGTCGGGTCGTCGGCTGTCGCTTGGACAATCGGATGATCGATTGCTGTGCCAGGAACGGTGACCCATGCCACGATGTTCGGGTTTGTGGCAAGCCAGTAGTCCCAATCGACGGCCTGTATGGTCGTCTCCGCAAGGCCTTCTGCACCTCCGCTCAGCGTTGTTGGGACTTGGATCAGGCTTTCGGGCTGACCTCGCGGGCTGGGGGTCACCGACTGTGCCGTCACGGTGCTTGAGGCACAGAAGGCAACGACGGCAATGAGCACTGCGGCGAAAGTTGTTGACAGGACGAACCATGGGGCAGCATCCCCTCTCGTTCCTTTCGGCATGACTTTTCTCCTTTCAAAAAAGGGCGGCACAAACCACAACGCCTTCCAATCGGTCGGTTGGTTTGTTGCTGGTATCCCAAACGCCTTTCTGGTCGTAACCTTTCCTTTTTCGGCTGGTAAGCCCTTGCGGGAAGGGGGTGGGGTTTGG
>OLQI01001102.1_pt1 | contig 19445 bp, 22 predicted proteins | sample 1672171 | NCBI WGS metagenome assembly OLQI01 (sample SAMEA3136655, study PRJEB25190) | human gut metagenome
TTCATATCCCAGAAGAAAATGAATACACGCTGGGCTACCTGATCTACTTCTTTGAAGTGGCGATGGGAATTTCCGGTTACCTGAACGGGATCAACCCATTCAACCAGCCAGGGGTCGAAGCCTACAAGACCAACATGTTTGGCCTGCTGGGCAAGCCGGGTTACGAAGAAGTCGGCAAGCAGCTCCGGGCTGAAATGGAAAAGAACAACTAGAATTAAGGAGGAACTGGACATGCTACTAGGAAGTATTGAAGCTGGTGGAACCAAGTTCGTTTGTGCAGTCGGTAATATCAACTACCAAATTCAGGACTCGGTCCACATCCCAACCACCACCCCAGAAGAAACCCTGCAGAAGTGCATCGAATTCTTTGACCAGTACAAGGATGACCTGTCAGCTATCGGGATCGCCTCATTTGGTCCAATTGAAATTCGGAAGAGTTCGCCAAAGTACGGATACATTACCAACACCCCAAAGAAGGGCTGGGCGGACACTGACTTTGTCGGCCCACTCAAGAAGCACTTCAACATTCCGATTGCCTGGACCACGGATGTTAACGGATCAGCATACGGTGAATACGTATTGTCGACCCTTTTCAACAAGCGGATCAACTCCCTCGTCTACTACACGATTGGGACGGGTTGCGGTGCTGGAGCAGTCATCGACGGTAAATTTGTCGGTGAACTGGGGCACCCAGAAATGGGTCACATCCGGCTGAAACGGCACCCTGACGACCTGGACTTCAAGGGAATTTGCCCATTCCACGGTGACTGCCTGGAAGGCTTGGTCAGTGGACCAACCTTTGAAGCCCGGACTGGTAAGAAGGGGAAGGACGTACCGCTGACCGACCACGTCTGGGACATCATGGCTTACTACGTGGCTCAGGCAGCCCTGGACACCACGCTGATGTTCCGGCCTGGTCAAATCATCTTCGGTGGCGGGGTCGTCAGCGAAGAATTCCTGAAGAAGGTGCGGCGTGAGTTCAAGAAACTGTTGAATAACTATGTTGACGTTGGCAACGTTGATGAATACATTACCATGCCGTTAGCGAAGAACAACGGCTCTGCTACCATCGGTGACTTTGCCCTGGCATTAAAGGCGGCCACTGAATAATTCACAGAATAAATTTGAGGAGGACATAAGATCATGAAAGAGACTAGATTCATTAGCATTTTAAGTAAGATTGCGACGGTAATTGCGATTTGTATGTACGTTTCCTACATTCCACAAATCATTAATAACTTGCACGGCAGCTACGGTGCGCCCCTCCAGCCGCTGGTAGCCGCAATCAACGGTCTGTTATGGTGCATCTACGCTTACTTCAAGCGCGAGCGGGACTGGGCTGTGTTCTGGGCCAACTTCCCGGCAATCATTTTCGGTCTGATTACCTTCTTTACTTCTTTGCCTTCGTTATTCTAGTGTCAAATTAAAAGACGTTATTAATTCTCCTGGTCCGGCGACTGGGAGAATTTTTGCTTGGTCAGCGGAAAAAATGATGAATGGTATAATTAAGAAAATTTACCTTTCTGGAGGGAAAGTATGAATATTGTTTGGACCTGGGATGTTGTTCGGCGGTTGATTGAAATCCTCTGGCTGATCAACATTGCCTTTGCAATTTGGACTGTTTTTCGTACCCGGCGTGATATAGCATCGACGTGGGCCTGGCTGTTGGTGCTATCAGCCTTGCCAATCGTTGGTTTTATCCTTTACTTGTTCGTAGGGCGCAAACTGTCGAATGATGATATTTTTAACATTCGCGTGGAGCAAAAGGAGTATCGGGATAAGTACGTTCGCCAGCAGGAAAGACTATTAAAACGGCACAAACTGCTGTTGCAGAGTGAACGCTTAGCCCGTGCCCGGCAATTGGTCAGCCTTTCCGCCAGTTTGGATAGCGCCCTGGTGACATTTAACAACCGCGTTAAAGTTTTTATTGATGGGAAAAAACTCTTCCAGCAGATGATTGCGGACTTTGACCAGGCGGAGGACCACATCTACGTGGAATTTTATACCTTCTATTCTGACAATCTGGGCAAGCGGGTCCTGGCAGCACTGGAACGGGCGGCCAAACGGGGCGTCAAGGTCAAAGTGCTGTACGACCTGAGCGGTTCGCGGGGAACGACCTATAAATTCTTTGCCCACCTGGAAGAACTCGGCGGTGAGGCCCAGCCGTTTAACTCCAAGGCCAACAAGCGGATTACCACGCCGCGGCTGAATTACCACCTGCACCGCAAAATTGTGGCGATTGATGGCAAGCTCGGCTATATCGGGGGCTTTAACATTGGGGACCAGTACCTCGGTGAGGATCCTAAATTTGGCTACTGGCGGGATACCCACCTGCGGGTTGCGGGCCAAGCGGTAATTGCGCTGACTGCCCGCTTCGGGATGGACTGGAATACGACCTGCCGGAAGACGAAGAAGGAACGGGTCAACCTGGACAAGTTGCTGGCAGACTTGGAAATCGAGCGGCCAAGCGGTCCTGGTCAGGATGTAGCAATGCAGATTGTTTCCTCGGGACCGGATAATGATAACTTTGCCATCCGGCGGGCCTATGAATCAATCATCAGTTCGGCGCGGCAATACGTGTATATTCAAACGCCGTACTTGATTCCAGGTGAGCCGATCTTGGAATCCTTGATTATCGCGGCCCGCAGCGGAATTGACGTTCGGGTGATGATCCCATGTATGCCGGACCACCCCTTCGTGTACCGGGCGACGGAGTACTATGCCAAGTACCTGGTTAATAACAAGGTCAAGGTCTATAAGTACAACAACGGCTTCATCCACGCCAAGACGATGGTCAGTGGCAATAACCTGGCCTCGGTCGGCTCGGCTAACCAGGACTACCGGAGCTACCGGCTGAACTTTGAGGCCAATGCCTTTACCTACAACGAGGAGCTGACGGCCCAGCTCAAGCAAATCTTTGAAAATGATATTAAGGACAGCACCCTGCTGACACCGGAATACTTCGACCAGCAGTCGAACTGGCGGAAGTTTAAACAATACTTCTCCCGTCTGCTGTCACCGGTGCTGTAAATAGGAAAGGGAGCGTGAAGACGAAGTCATTTATGACTTCGTCTTCACGCCCTCTTTGTGTACTGCGCTGTTTGTCTTTTATCTAAGTAATAGTACTTATGTCACAGCCCCTTATCCGTTTAAACTATCTTTTTTCGACAATTTGGTGATAGATTCTGGTCGTTAATCCGTATATTACTAAGTAGAGGGCTAAAAGCGCGAGTGTAATCGCTCCGGCAATGATAACCATGGCTCGCTGGTTATAAAAACTAAGCTGGATCATGATTTGTCGGATTGCTGGAAGGGCAAAGAGCAGGTTAACAATTGCACCGGCAATCGGCAGCATGAAGACCATTAGCACTTGACTGTGAATACTCTTGGTCGTTTCCCGCTCGCTGAGGCCGACCTGCTGCATGGTGGTAAACCGCTGCTGGTCAGCGTAACCCTCTGAAATTTGCTTGAAGTAGATGACGATGGTAGTAGTGATCCCCAGTGCCAGACTGATTAGAATTCCAACAAATACTAGGCCGCCATACATTTGCTTGAGGAGGGCAGTGATGGTCGTTTGGCCGGTAACTTGCGGATTCGGCAGTCCCAGACTTTGCTGGAGGGCGGCTTCAAAGGCGAGCCGCTTCTTGGTGCTGGCAAGCTGGTAGTTAAAGCTCGTTACAGACATCGTTGGGAGTCCCTGGGGCAGCTGCTTGACCACCATAAAGGCCGGTGTGTAAATCGAGTGGTCCGGGTTAAAGGCAAAGCTGAGGCGGTGGATGGCCTTAGTTTGGTATGTTTGACCATTGACCGCTAGTTTTCCCGCGCGTGGTTTAGCTGGCGAATAAAGCAGTGCCTGCTTGGCGGTTAGGTGTGGATGGTTGCCAGTTAGCCGCTGGTAGGTGGTGGCGTTGACCATGATCAGGGCGCTGGAAGTGTCCGTATTCATCTTGCTCAGTGCTCCCTGGTTGACGAACCGCTGGCCTTCCCAGTAGCCAAATTGAGCAGTGGTGGCCTGGTAGGATGTGAGCTGGCTGAGCTTGGCGTGGTGGTCCGCGGCCGTATGCTTAATCACCTGGCGTTGTGCGCTTGACAAGGGTTGGTTGGTAACGATTGTCATATCCGTAGGGGTATAGGAACGGACGGTATTCTGAATCCCGGTATAGAGGGTCAAAGCGGTGAAGAGAATGACCAGGACGGCGGTACATAAAAGACAAATCGTCGCCAGGGCCGCACCATTTTGTTCCATCCGCTGCCGCATCCCTGAAATTGCGATGAAGTGCCGGGGGCGGTAGTAGAAGTTTGACCGGTGCCGGAGCCAGTTTAAGAGGAGCACACTTCCGGCGATGAAGAGGAGGTAGGTCCCGATAACAACCAGGATTACTGCCAACATGAAATGGTTCAGCGCGGTAATCTTTGGCTTGGTAGTTAATGTGATGTAGTACGCACCGGCCAGCATGGCGATCCCCAGGCCGCCGGCGAGGCTGAACATGGCCCCGTGATGCTTGGGGACCGTTGCGCTAGCGTGCCACAAGCTTGTTGGCTTCATGAGGTGAATTTTAATTAGGTCGATAACCATTAGGATGGTGAAGAAAACGGCAATCAAGCCAGCGGTTTTGACCAGTGCGCTCGGGACGGCCCAGGGCTGGTGGAGTTTGCCAATTTCAAGGAGGCGGTTCAGGCCGAGGAAGGCGAGCTTCTCAAAGATTACCCCGGTAGTTAACCCGGCGACAAGACTAATCACCAGTAAGTAGCACTTCTCCAACACGGTGAGGAGGGCCAGGTTTTTACTAGTCATTCCCAGCATACTGTATAGGCCAATTTCCTGACTGCGTTGTTGCCAAAGGAAACGGTTGACGTAGAGGAGAAAGGCGGCGGTCACCAAGATAATAAAGGTGCTCCCCATTTTTAAAAGGGACCCAGTAACGGCACCGGTGCCAAGGCTTTTCAGGCTCTGGTTAGCACTGATTGCGGCAAAGATATAATTAATTGCAACGATCATACTGGTAGCAAGCAGGTAGGGACCGTAAACCCGTAGATTACGCTTGAAACTGGAATTAAGGAGTTGGATAAACAGCATGGTTATTCACCCCCGTTCGTCAATGTAATCATCGTGTTGCTAATTTGATCCTGGTATTGTTTTAAGCTTTGGTCACCACGGAATAGTTCATGGTAGATTCGCCCGTCCTTGATAAACAGCGTCCGTTTAGCGTGGCTGGCCGCGGCCGCACTGTGGGTAACCATGATAATGGTTTGCCCATTCTGGTTCACTTCGTCAAACAGGTTAAGAATCTCCTGACTGGTATTGGAATCCAGCGCGCCGGTGGGCTCATCGGCTAGGAGCAGGTCGGGGTTGGTAATCAGGGCCCGGGCAATCGCCACCCGCTGCTGCTGACCACCGGAGGCCTCTGCCGGGTAACGGTCGATAATGGGCGCGATTCGCAGCCGGCTCGCCAGGGGCTTCACTCGGCGTTCCATTTCCGCTGGTTTCGTCTTAGCTAGTACTAGCGGGAGGTAGATGTTGTCCCGGTTGCTTAAACTATCAAGGAGGTTAAACCGTTGGAAGACAAAACCGAGGTGTTCACGGCGGAACCGTGCCGCATCGTCTTTGCCTAGCTCACCGAGGTCTTGTCCGTTTAAAACAGCGGAACCGTTCGTGGCTTTATCCAAGGTCGCAATAATGTTAAGCAGGGTACTCTTTCCGGCCCCTGATTCACCCATGATGGCAACGTACTCTCCCTGGTCAACGCTAAAATTAATGTCCTTTAGCGCGGCGACCTGGTGGTTAGTGTCGGCGTCAAATATTTTTTGGACGTGGTTTAGATTTAATAAGGCCATAAGCTGGTCCTCCCTTTTATTGATTAACTCCATTATAAAAAGGTCCCGTGGCGTTTCCTACTTACAGGAGCGTACAGAACCTTACAGTTTTGTAAGAATCAGCTGATGTTATCGGGAGGGAAAATCAGCTCAGCGACCGTGCTGTGGTCGTTCGGTGAGAAGACCCGGACGCTAAAATTGAGCTGGTCGGTGACCTGTTTGACAAAGTATAGCCCCATCCCCGTCGACTTGGTAGTTTGGTGGCCATTTTGTCCCGTAAAGCCGCTTTCGAAGATGCGGGGCTGGTCGGTACTGCTGATGGGCAGTCCGGTGTCACAGATCGTTAAACGATCCGTTTGCCAAACCAGTTTAATAACGGAGCCCGGTTCTGCGTACTTAATAGCATTGGTCAGAAGCTGGTTGATACAGAAATGAAGCCATTTTTGGTCGGTTAGCAAGCGCAAATTTGCGGGTATGTTAATGTCGGGAACAAGCTGTTTGCTGATAAAGAGCGCGGCATTTTCTTGAACAATGGCCGCTGCCAGCTTGGTAAGTGTTAGCCACTGAAAGTGAAAGTCATGGTTAGTCATTGCAAGTCGTTCACCGCTGAGGAGCAGGTCAAGGTAGTAGTTAGCCTGTTGAACCGCTGCCCGGACTTGCTTACTGGGCACTTGAGGCTGCTCTTCGGCCTGGGCCCGTAAAATTGCAAGATGATTCTTGATCTCGTGGGCGAACAGGTTCCGCTGGTCGGTTTGCTCACGCTGCTTTTGCCGGACCGTTTGAAGGGCTTGGCGGTAGCTGCGCTGAGACTGAGCCAGCATTGCTGCTAGCTGCTCCTCGACTGGTGAGCATGGTTGAAAATCGGCCCGCAGTATTTGCCGCGTGAGGAGGGCCTGCCGTCGCTTCGCTATCAGAACCGTAGCAATTAGCCAGACGATGAGCAATGGCAAGCTGAACCGCAGGAGGTCAGTAAAGATTGTCATAGGAAGCTGGTAAAGGTAGCAGAGCAGGGCGACGAGGCTGGTGAGGAGGATGTAAGTAATTAGCAGCGGGAGTTGGTCCCGCTGCCACAGCTTCCAAAATGATTTATGCATGGTCATCCACCATCCGATAGCCAACGCCCCGTTCCGTTCTGATAGTCTGGTCAAGGCCCGCTGAAGCCAGCTTGGTTCGCAGCCGGCTGACGTTAACGCTTAGCGTATTCTCGTTCAGGTATTTGCCGCCTTGCCAGAGCCACTCCAACAGCTGTTCCTTGGTTACGGTTTGACCAAGGTGGTGAACCAATACCTGCAAGAGGGCACTCTCGGTTGGCGAAAGCTGGACGGTTCCCCGGGAATTTTGCAGCTGGCCGGTGAGCGGGTTAAGCTGGTTGCTACCCCAGTGCACCTGGTTCTCCTGCTGGTCGGTAGTCTGGCGGCGCAACTGGGCCTGGATTTTAGCCAGTAAGACCGTCAGCGAAAAGGGCTTCATCAGGTAGTCATCTGCTCCCGCCGCAACGGCATGCATCACATTGCTATCGATGTCTGCGGCTGAGATAACGATAATTGGCGCCTGGCAGGCCTTGCGAACCTCCTGAATCCAGTAGAAGCCATCAAAGCTCGGCAGGGTGAGGTCAAAGAGTATTAAATCTGGTTGGGCCGTGGCGACTTCATCGGCGACTGCCTGCCAGTTATTGACGGTCACCACCTGGTGCTGCCACTTCTTGAGCTCGGCGGTAACGGTAGCAACCATTGTTGGATTGTCCTCGACCATAAAAATTTTGGCCATTGCGCATCATCCTTTCGTACGTTAATTTTACCGCAGTTCTGGCTTTATAAGTATTCAAATAATTAATTGATATACATAGATTTTGCATAAATATGTGGACTTTTGAATATAAACTCACTATACTATGGATAATGAGAATTCAGTGAAACGAAATGGAGGATGTAAAATGGATAGTTCGATTTTAAGCAAGGCTTACCAGCAGCCAGCTGCAAATATTTTGGCTGACGTGTGCGCATTGGCGGCAAAGATGGATAATGTGATTGACTTGTCCGTCGGTGATCCCAACTTTACGACACCGGCCCCGATTATCGACGCGGCGTTTGCCAAGGCGAAGGCGGGGATGACCCACTATACGGCTGCCGAAGGTTTGCCCGAGTTGCGGCAGGCAATTTGTGATTTTTATCAGGACAAATACCAGCTCCATTTTGCGCCTCAACAGGTACTGATTACTGTCGGGGCTGAACATGCGCTGTTTGTTGCTTTAGCGGCACTGCTGGATCCGGGCGATGAGGTAATTATTCCTGAACCGTGCTTCTCACCATATATCGAACAGGTCAAACTGGCTGGGGGGACCCCCGTTATTGTTGATGGCAAGCCTGAGGAGGGCTTTAAGATTAACGCCCAGGAAATTGCTAAAAAGGTAACTCCTCAGACCAAGGCGATTATTATCAACACCCCGAACAACCCGTCTGGAAATGTAATGACGGCTGAAGAAGCTCAGGCGTTAGCTAAGCTGGCGGTTGAAAAGGACTTGCTGATTCTTAGCGACGAAATCTACTCTGATTACGTCATGCCAGGACAGACCTTTACCCCGATTGCTAAGTTTGCTCCGGACAACACCGTCATCATCAGCGGGATGTCGAAGAGTTTTGCCATGACCGGCTGGCGAATCGGTTACCTGGTGGGGCCAGATTGGTTAGTGACGGCGGCTAATGATGTTAACGACGCGGTTACTTTTTCGGCACCGACGCTTTCACAGGTGGGGGCCCTGTATGGGATGCAGCACCACGATGAGTTGGTAGCGCCGATTGTTCAAGCATTTCAAGAGCGGTTAGATTACCTGCAAAAGGAGCTGCCGCAAATTGATTGGCTGTCCGTCAGCCCGGTTCAGGGGAGTATCTACGTCTTCGCTGATATTCGCAAGACGGGCTTAGGTTCAGTCGAGTTCGCCGACCAGCTGCTCAAAAAAGCGGGAATCTTGGTAGTGCCAGGGTTAGCGTTTGGCAAGTGCGGTGAAGGCTTCGTTCGGATTGCAGCAACCCAACCGCTGGCGGCGCTCAAAGAAGCGGTCGCAAAGATGAAGCAACTGACTTGGTAGGAGGTACCCATAATGAAAATTCTGATGTATGCGGTCCTGGAGCCAGAAAAGAAGTATATTCGGGAATGGTCCGCCAAAACGGGGGTCGAGGTTAAGTGCGTGGCTGAACGTCTAGATGCGAAAACCGTCGAATGGGCGCAGGGCTTTGATGGAATCGACTTTCAGCAAACCCAGCCACTGGAGCCGGTGGTCTACCAGAAATTGCATGAGTATGGGATTAAACAGTTGACCGCCCGAATGGTGGGTTACGACATGATCGACTTTGACCTGGCTAAGAAGTATGAATTAACGGTCACCAATGTTCCAGCCTACTCTCCGCGGGCGATTGCCGAAATGGGGCTGACCCAGGCCCTGCGGCTGGTCCGGAAACTGGGTTACTACGACCAGCGAATGGACAACTTGGACTTCCGCTGGGCCGGTCTTGAGAGTACCGAAATTTACAACCTGACTGTTGGGATTATCGGTGCTGGGCACATCGGGGGCGCCACGGCACAACTCTATTCCGCGTTAGGTGCCAAGGTGATTGCAGTGGACCCGATTCACCAGGTCGAACTAAGCCCGTACCTGGAATACACCGACCTCGATACCCTGCTTAAAACGGCGGATATCGTGACCGTTCACACGCCGCTTGATGAATCGACGGCCAACCTCTTTAACAGCGAAACCTTTAAGAAGATGAAGGATACGGCTTACCTGATTAACATGGCGCGGGGCGGGATTGTCAACGCTGACGACCTGATCGCGGCGCTACAGAATAAGGAAATTGCCGGGGCCGCGTTGGATACGCTGGCCGATGAGGGGCAGTTCTTTGAAAAGCAGGCCACGCCGGAAGAGATTCCAGAGGACTACAAGACTTTGCGGGCCATGCCGAACGTCTTGATTTCTCCACACAGCGCCTTTTACACGGATACGGCGATGAAGAACATGGTCGCCATGGGCCTGGATGACGTGGTCGCAATTGTTAATGGCAAGCGGCCGCAGTTTGAAGTTTATAAGTAAATAGTGAGTGGGCACGGCGGTTAAATAAGACGACAAAATGGCACCAGATAAATCTGCAGATTTATCTGGTGCCATTTTTAAAGAATTAATTTAAGCCCATCTCTTCGGCGTAGGCCTGTTCACGTTCACTCAGCTGCTGACGGAGCTTAGCGTTGTACCATGGTGAGACGGTAAAGGCGAGCACGTCGTTGATCAGGTAGATTGAACTGTTGACCGCCATTGCGAGGCTTGCCGAACCCTGACGGTAGGAAATAAACCAGAGAACCATTTGGGCCAGTCCGGAAGCCAGCCACCAGAAGTACTGGTTGTTAAACCGCAGGAAGCAAATCACACCGGCGGTCAGGCTGATGGAGAAGCTGATGGCATCAATCCACGGCCGGGGGTCGTCCGTCAAGTGACCGATTAGGTAGCCGGAAACCAGGTAAACGACCGCAGTGGCAACGAGGGCGACCGCCCAGCTGCGGGGTGTAAAGTGGCGAATCTTAGACGCCATGTTGATATTCCAGTTGGCAGAGAGGAGTACTGGGATGTCCAGGGTGATCATGTAGGCAATCTGCTCGCCGATGCTGAGGTAGTTCTTGGCGTGAAAACCGACGATGATAAAGCAGATTGCAGAGAGAATCCCTAGGAAACCGTTCACTGACTTAGCGGCGTTGATTGCCAGGACGCAGAGGACACCGAGTGTGGTCCCAATGAAGGTGATGACGGTCAGCCAGGTGATTGGCGCACTGACCAGGGTCATGACCTGGCAGCCCAGGCTAAAGAAGAATAGGTAGTAATTTTGCTGTGGCCAACCCTTGAGCTGGTGGGCGAGAAACTTAAAATAGCTAGTTAACATAATTTAACCCCTCTACAAGATATAGTGTTGATTGGGGTTTACAGCGCTGTAAACACAACATATAGTATTCTAATTGGCGCTGTTTGAGAATGCAAGGGGCAAATTAGCTGGCTAATCATTTGATTATTTAACTTAGACGGTGGCTGTTCGGAAATGAAACCGCTTCGGCACCGCAGCAAATTTTATTTTTCTCCCAGGGAAATCTCAATAATCGTGACCTGGTAGGAAGACTGGGGTGCCTGGACAGTCACGGTTGTCGCGGCCGGCTGGTGCATAATGGCACGGCCTAGCGGGGAATCGAAGGAGACCTTTTGCTTGGCTAAATCGGCCTCCTGCTTACCGACAATTTGGTAGGTGACCACGTCGTTATCGTCGTCGAAACGGAGTGTGACGGTAGTGCCGAGGTCCACCTGTTTGGCATCCGCGGGTGTAATGATTTCGGAGTATTGCAACTGCTTGTTGAGGTAGCGGAGCCGGCTTTCCAGGTGGCGGAGTTCCCGCTTGGCCGTACTGTATTCCGTGTTTTCAGAAAGGTCACCAAGGGCACGAGCCGCCTTGAGCTGGTCAATTTTAGCCGGCCGCTGGGCTTGCAGGCGGGCAATCTCGTCCTCAATTTCCTGGTAGCCCGCCTTGGTCATCTTTTGAAAGTAGACGTGCTTCATCGCTTCTTGAATCTTCTTTTTCCGCATTTGCTATTCCCCCGTTTATTCTTTATTTTCCAATTATGATATGATTGGAAAACGCTACTCTATTTCCTATAAAATCAGCGTTCGTTGTGATTGCTATTGCCTGGCGACCACGAAAACGACCACATAGGGGATGAGTTACGCTTTCATGTAATTAGCAAACTTGTCTACCATTTCCCGATTGGTGTTCTCTGTTAAGTGAACATACAAATCCATCGTGGTTTTGATGCTTGAGTGGCCTAATCGTTGCTGTACTTCTTTGGGTTTAGCACCAGCAGCAAACATCATGCTGGCGTGAGTATGTCTAAATCCGTGGGGGTGATATACCTGAGCCCGTATTTATGGCAAACACTCTTATCCCAATAGCGGGCGTCTTGGTGAATAAATACGCCCTCGGGGCGGGTGGCATTGAAGAACACATAGTTCTTCCGATTAGTTAGGGTGATAACCTTGTTATCGTTGCTTTTATGCCATGACTGTAATAGTTCAATAGTGCTTGAGTCAAGGTCAATTGTCCGAGTACTGCCAGCAGTTTTAGGCGTATCAATTACAACGCCCCAATGCTCGTCATTGGTCACCGTTCGGCGTACTGAAAGAGTAGAGTTAAAAATATTAATATCCGACCACCTAAGGCCTAATGCCTCGCTTGACCTTAGTCCTGTATAAGCTAGCAAGCGAAAAAAAACGTAGTAAAGCTGGTTGCATCCCTTACAAGCATTTAAGAAACTTGCTAGCTCTTCCTTGCTGTAATAGTTAGTAAAAGCCTTGGTCTTAGATTTTTGCCGAGGTTTAATAACTTTGCTCAAAGAGTTGCGATTAACTAATTCTAAGTGCTCGCCGTATTCTAAAATTTTTCGAGCATAGGCAAAAATACTATTGAAACGGCTGGGATACCTACTAAACCAGTCATTAACTATACTTTGACATTTTGCGACGGTCAGCTTGTCAAGATAAAACATCCCCAAAGATGGTAAAATTATATTATCGATGATTTGGGTTACATTCCCGTAAGTTGAACGCTTCACGGTTTGCTTATATTGGGGCAACCACATTGCAACTAAATCCGAATATTTATATCGCTTTGAAGTCGTGTGAAAGGTACCATCTTTCAGCGACTTTTTTAGTTTAACTAAAGATGCTAGTGCTTCGTCAAATGTTTTAAATGACTTCTGACGGTGCATATAAGCCCCTGTTAGCTCATTCTTGCCAACATAAATCCGATATGAATAGGGCTTCTTTTTATCTGGGTTGTATTTGATTTGCTTATTTAGTTCTGAATTCATCGTTATTACCTCTCTTAACACGGGCTTCCAGCACCCACCATGTACGTCTTGAGAGTTACTAACGAACGAGGGCGAAAAAATGCGCTCTCGCTATTCCTAAAGTGCCGAATTGGCAGTTCAAATTAACCTTTCCCTAAAATTGGGGAACTAGTCATGGCGAACAAATTGTTTTAGTTGGGGATGAATCGCCCTAATTCAAGAGCGGCACGGGCTAAGTTTAAGTTAGACCTAATCATCATTATGTTTAGCGGAATTTGGATTTTTATCCTGATTAATATCATTTATTAGGCCATCCAGATTTGTTGCTAATTCATTTGTTGCATTCTTAAGCTCCCTATTTACGCGCTGAATTTTTGTATTTGTATCTGCTAGAATATCAACCACAGAATTTAATTGGGTATTGATTTTTGCATCAAAACCAGGCGCTTCAACAGGCCATAGCTGCTCATATTCTTTAAAGTATTTTTGAAAAAATAATACAAGCCCCGATAGCGCAATTATTAATTGGTCCAGGTTCTGGCCAGCCTTTCTACCTATTCGGTAAGGGAAAACATCAACGTCTGCAAATCCTTTTAGTACATACTCAAGTAAATCACAAGCATGATTGATGCTCTTTTCGATTTGCTTTGGCTGTTGCTTGTTTAAATTTTTAGAGGCTAAGTTAATTGTTCCAATCCATGACCCATCCTTATTATCATCTAGGCCTTGTAGGTATGAAACCGATACACCGAAATATTGCGCCATTTTTTTCCAAGCCTCGATTTTGGGTTCGCGTTTACCCTTCTCCCAATTAGATATTGTTCTATCTGTTACATTCATCTTTTTGGCTAGGTCTAGTTGCGTTTTGTGTTGCGCCATTCTTAGTTCTTTTATGCGATTGTTGTTTTTTGAATTTTGAGAAAACACTATTCCACTCACCGGCCTTTCATTATGCAACTTTACCACACAAAGCCCCTTGACTCAACAAAAGTTTCGGTGTATTATCACATTAAGCGAAAGAAATGTTCGCTATTTATTTTGGATGTTTACCGAACAAAAAATTCGCTTAGGAGGCAAAAAATGAAAATTACGGAGAAACAAGTTACTGCTGTTAAAAGGAAGCAAGGAGAACTGGGACTAAGTACAACAGCTTTAGCAAAACAGCTCAGCTTAAGTAAAGGGACTCTTTACAACATACTTAAAGGGACAACGAATAATGTTTACCCTACAACTTTTAAAAAACTCAACGACTGGATAATTGACCAGTACACAACATTAAAATAGTGGCCCAATCAGTGAAGGGGGATGGTCAGGAAAAAGCAGTAAACAAAAAAAGATGCTGACGGCCGGCACCGTCAACGTCTTAATAGTCAAATATGTTTATACCAAAAGGAGCGACAAAAGCAATGGATAATTTAAATGTCACTTTCCCGGTATCTTTACCGATATTATATCACGAACGCATCACGGGGATGTTTGTAATTAACGGAGATGGCTCAAGGTTCGTTATTTATGACGCCGATACTAAGCCGACTATGAAACTAAAACCGCTAGAAGAAAAGCTGCTAATGCAGCTCCCACTAGGGCAGCCAGAACATCCTTACACGACTAAGAAACTCATCACGCAATTGGGGATGCCTGCTAATAGCAGAAGCGAGCGACTAGTTAGAAGTGCACAATCACAGCTTAACTTGAAGCGTGGCATCTTTATTGGCGGCGGTCGGCGTGATGATGGGTCACAAGGAATTTACTTAGCTACCACATCGCAAGAAGCACTGAACGCAATTGAGCCGTACGGTAAGCAAGCTAAGACTATGATGAAGCGTTACGAGACCATGAAAAAACGTATTAGGGATGGTTACACGAAGCAACGAGGCGGGGACAATGAATAGTAAGATTCAAATTATCTTAACGGATGACCAACTAGAAGAATTGCAACTTCAAACCCTGCTAGCGGTAAAAAAAGGAATTGCACAGGCTACCGACGCCCAAAACAAGCCATACCTAAAGTTAAAGGACTTCACAGCATGGACGGGCTTCACGGCGCCAACCATACGGAAGTTTGTGGCGAATGGCCTGCCAGTGGCAGACGTTAATGGCCAAAAGTTATACGGCAAAGAAGAATACATTCAATGGCTTAAATCACGAGAACAGACGCAAGAACCGGAATTAGTTTAATAAAGTGGCTTCCAGCATCCACCATATACGTCTTGAGAAGAACGGAGGAATAATGATGACTAACTCTTTATCATTTTACACAGCAACCGACCATCATGGGAATGTAGTATTAGCAATAGTTCGGGGCCATCTCAATCTTGACCTTGTAGACGATATCCAGCAACTATCACAGACCGACGAGAATAAGCAGGCGGTTAAGGAAGCGTTAACCAAGATTACTAACCAGTTATAGCAGGAGTAATCATGAGACAAGATGAGCTTCCTCAATGGATGGCTGATAGTCACCCCGAGACTGTTAGGCAAAGAATAAAAGCGACCAGCGGAGTTTACAAGATACCAGAAGCATTGCTAACTAGTAAGGAAATAAGGCATCCACCCGCTGCTATTCTGTATGGGATATTGCTGGGGATGAGTAGCCAATACGAACGCTTGTTTGCAGGGAATGAAAAACTGATGGAATTGCTGGGCGTAAGGTCTACTAATTCAATTACAAAATATCTTAAAGAACTTGCTGCCGGAGGTTTTGTCTCACTATCATATAGGTCAACAGGGCGGAGAACTGAACGGCAAATCAAGCTGATTTGCATCCCTAGAGTTGGTAGTTATTTGAGTATCCCGGCGGAAACCATTAAAGATAAAAAGCTGACAGCATTACAACAGCTAATTATAGGCTGTATCTATTCTATGCTTTGGAAGTATAAGACATTAATGGTTTCAACTGACGCTGGAGAAATCGGGCAGACGCTAGGACAACCGACTAAAACTATCCGAAATAATATATCTATCCTAATTAGAGAAGGGTATCTGAAACGTGCATCCCCTCAACAGCTAACTATCAACTTAAATAATTATGAGCTTGAAGAGGTAGTTAAATTTGAAGAAGTATAGTACTGAAAATCCGGGTTAGGCGTTCCCGCAAAATGTGATTGCCCCGCCCGCTATGTGTGATTACTAGCCCGGGAAATGTGATTACCTAGCCCGCTATGTGGGAGCTATATAACTGTATATATAACTATTAATATATAACTGTATTAAGTAACGTGCAGGCACCGAGCAAGTCGGATGCCGTGCACATTGATTGTCCGTCATTGCTTAAGAAGTAAGTATAATGGAAAGGGGAAGGGCATAATGAACCAATTACAAGAACGTAAGCAGTCTAGCATTGCTAGATTTGATTATTCTGCTGTTGATGATACAACAGCTAAGCAGCTAAAACAGCATGAAGCGGCAATGAAAACGAGTATTACAATGGCGGCGCAAGTATGGGGGCGGGAACTGTACGAGGCACAGCAAGAACTCGCTAATCACTACCAAGGTAAGTTTGGGGAATGGTATACCAGTCTTGGGCTTAATAAACATGATGTATATGATTTGATTAACCAGTTTACGTTTTCCAAAAATTTGGACAACCCTAATCAGATTGAAAACTTTAATAATGCGCCTAAGATGCTAAGACTTGATATGGTCAAGAAGTCGGCACCAGAAGAAGCAAAGCAAGCGGCGCTGAATGGCGATATTAAAAGCCATAAAGAATTTAAGGAAATGGAACGGCGATTAAAGGCTAAGGATGCACAGCTTAGCCAGCAGAAAGAAACCATTGCCAGCCAACACAAACAGTTGTTGGATGAGCAAGCAAGTCAAGATAATCTACAATTGTCACTAGATGAACTTAAAAATAAGATGGACGCTGAAAAGAAAAAATATGAAGCGCTCAAAGCTGAACACGAAAAGACTAGACGGTTCATAAATAATATTGGTGAAGTTGATGGTCAGCGTTCAGAATGGGCTAGGCATAAGGCTGATTATTCTGTTTATGGTCTCACCTTGAAGATTGACAATCTTATCAAGGATGTTAAACCGCTATCGTTTGAGCGTGATATTATTTCTAACTCAAGCGAGGAAGCTAAGAAGCGCATTAATAATAGTCTGGATGAATTAGATGATTTTTCCCAAGACTTGCGAGCGATGATTAATGGCCGACGCACTATCAATGGATACGCTGAATAATATTGTTAATAGGAATGGGGTAATGAATTTGGAAGACAACGCTAATAAATACAGATTAATAATTAAAGACCTGATTAGTTATATGAATGCGGATAAAGCATTATCTGTGGAAAAGGAAAGTTTAGGAACAGCATCCAGGCATAGTGCTAACCAATTGAAAGCTAATAAATATAATGAGCACGCTAGTAAACAGAATTCGTTGGCTGATAAACTATTAAGTGAGTGCTGTAATATTTTTAAAGGCGATGAAGACTATCTTTATTTAATCTTAGCTACTACGCTACAAGATTATCATGAGTATGTGGATGAGTACGGGGATGCTCTACCAAAAGAAAAACAATACAAAAGACAAATAAGCCCGTTTCTTTTAGGGCTGACAGATAATCCATTAGATTAAAGACAATAGCTAATATTCTAAACAGATTTTATAATATTGAATTGCATGGGGATGTCGTAGAAAGCGACTCCTTTTTTTATGTCGCAAAATGCGACGGAAATGGAAGAGTTGGATTTATACCCCCTACTCTAAAAGTAAAAAATATTTATTTTTACAGGAGCGGTGATGGTCATTGTTATATATAAAATTCGTTTTTCACAAAAAAGGTATCCCCAACCATACGGCTAGGGATACCTTTAATCGCTATTAACTTCTATAAGCTCATATTAGCACCATACAAGCATTTTAAGCAAATAATGGCTAATCATATTACTAATTAGTTAAATGCTTATAGTGGGCTGATACAGCGTGCAAAAATACGCTAATAATTAACTATCGTCCAAGACGTATATGGTGGATGCTGGAAGCTCACAATTTAAGTTTGACCGTATTTAAAAATACGACCACAATCAATTTGTAAATGGTCTGCTTGTCAACAAACAGCGACCACAAAAACGACCACGCTAAGTAAAGAAAATAATGAAAAACGGGAAGAAATAAAAGTATTAATCTTGTAAAAGCCCTGTATATTAGCGATTAATACAATATGTTTCTAGTAATCCTAATTATGATATGATAGAAAGGAAAATTCAATTTATGACGGAGGAATATCCAAGAATGAACGAACAAGAAGGACAGATTAAAGAGTTCCTTGCTTCGTCCACGTACCATCAGCTATCTGCTAACCAGCAAAAGCACGCGCAAGACATCTTGACCCGCTTTACTCAGCATATGTTGGAGGAACAGCACCTGGCCGACACCGCGTGGACTCCCCAGGCGGTCAAAGAAGTAATGGTGGGTGACTTTATCGCTGATCCCGCGCTGACCAACCAGTTTGGAATTGCCGTGGCGCCCGTGTTAAAGGCGTATGTCGCTTTCATTAAGCCGGCAAACTACCAGGAGCTGGTTCAGGCAATCGATGACCAGCGGGTTAATATGAACGCCTGCCGGAAGGTCCACCAGACTTGGGCACAATTACACGGGACGCAGGACGTTCAAGCTACTGCAACGCCGTCCCAGCCGGCAGAAAATAACGATGACCAAGCAGCCGTTACGCCGTGGTCAAAGGAACAACTGGCCGCTTTTATTAAGCAGGCAAGGGAAGCCGCTGCACTGGCACCGGAGTTTCAAAACCAATTACTAGACGGTGCTAGTCGCCAGTACCTGGTTAGCCAGTTTATCCGGCTGATGGCGCAAGAAGTTCATCAATACCCTGGCAGTTGGGCATTTAACGACTTGCAGCAAGTGCTGGGAATGATGATGCCGCTAGACCCGGAAATCACCCCGAAGCAAATCAAAAACATTGTCCCAACCGCGCAGGCGCTGTTTGACTACCTGAAGCGGACGGGGCAAATTGACCTGGACCAGTACCGGATTGGCTTAAAGGCAATTGCGAAGATGCAGCCGTCACAAGATATGCTGGCTAGTTTAACCCGGCAGGAACGGGAAACGCAGTTAATGCTGTCCTTTATTCGGAGTAACGGGATCGACACTGATGACGTGCAGACAGCAGAGAAGTGGATGGACGATCACCGCGCGGAAGTAGCGGGTTTCATGCGCACGCTCCTGAACCCCTGGAGCGAGTACGAACACCAGCAATTGGTAAAACGCCAGCAACGCTTAGCCCGTCAGCAGGCAGCTTCGACCGCGGCACCAGCTCCACGGCGGGCACCGCGCGGCATTAAGTTTAGCAAAAAAGCCCGGCGGAAGAAGCGGCGAAAATAGAAAGGAAGTCAACGAATGAGTGTTGAAATCCCCCAAAGCATGGATGATGTAGTTATGCAGGTGGCGCAGCGCCGCCTCCATGGTGAACAGGTCAGTGAAGACGAGGTTATTCACCAGGCCGTCCAAGACATTTTGCAAGCATTGTTTGATGAAGCCTTGGAAGGACATTACGATGATGTTCACTGGGCCGGTGATAACTTGACGGTGACAGACATTATGGGAAAACAAGTCGGTGAGCTTGCTCCCCAAGGGACGAGCTTTATCGCGGATTTTCGGGAGAATGCCGACGCGTTGATTACGCGCTTGGAAGAAGAGACTGCCAAGATTGTCGGCGGACGGTAAGAAAGAAAACTAGCGTTAAATCATAACCACCCGTCGAACGGGTGGTTTGCACATCGGCTATAAGCCGAAACGA
>OLQI01001114.1_pt1 | contig 19091 bp, 19 predicted proteins | sample 1672171 | NCBI WGS metagenome assembly OLQI01 (sample SAMEA3136655, study PRJEB25190) | human gut metagenome
CATACCTTGGTAGCTTAAATAATCAATTTTGTCTAACTTTTTTGTTGCACTTCACCGGATGATTTAACGGCTCCTGGGTCTTTGGCGGTTTAAAGGTGGAAAGTTTTTAGCTCCTTGCTAATGTGGGTGAATGGTTCGCAGCCATCCTCGGTAATATGAACGCAGTCTTCAATTCGGACACCGGCAACCCCTGGAATATAGATTCCTGGTTCAATGGAGAAGCACATTCCGGGTTGGAGAACTAGCGAGTTGCCTTCCATGATTGAAGGGAATTCGTGGTCGCTCATACCGAGCCCATGGCCTAAGCGGTGGATAAAGTAGTCACCGTAGCCGGCCTTGCTGATGATCTTTCGAGCAATTGAATCCAGTTCTTCGGCAGTTATCCCTGGTTTAGCTGCCTCCTGTGCGGCCAACTGTGCTTCCAGGCAGACCTGATAAATATCCTTTTGCTTCTCATTGAGCTCCCCGATGGCGACTGTCCGGGAAACATCACTGCAGTAGCCATCAACGACACAGCCAAGGTCGAACAGGACCAGTTCATTGTTTTCAATTTGATTTTGCGAAGTAGCGCCGTGTGGTTCTGCAGCATGGGCGCCGGCCTGAACAAGGGTGTCAAAGCTAGTGTGCATAATGCCATGCTGCTTCAATGCGTATTCCAAGTTGGCAGCGACTTCCTGTTCGCTGCGGCCCAGCTGGAGGTTCTTGAACCCTTCCTCCAGCATAAAATCAGCCCACTTACCGGCCTCGTTCAGCTTAGCAATTTCATCGGCTGATTTGATCAACCTCATTTTCTCGATGGTTGGGGTTAGGTTGGTCGAAAACTTTGCTGCTGGCAGGACTTGCTGGAGGCCGAGGAGCCGATCAACGGTTAAGTGGCTTTCTTCGATTCCCCAGTTGATTGGTGTGCCGGCGTGCTTTTTTACGTGGTCGGCAATTAATTCGTAGGGATTTTCGTGGTCGAGGTAGCCGTAGACCGGTTGCGTCCAACCGGCACCTTTGGCCGCCTCGACTTCCAGTGCTGGGGTGAAGAGGAATGGTTCCGCATCGGCAAAGACAACCAGTGCCATGACCCGTTCGATTGGGTCCTCATAAAAGCCCGTTAAGTAACCAATTGTCATTGGGTCACTGATGTAAGCAGCATCAAGCTGCTGATCAACAAGACTTGCTTGTAATTGTTCAATTTTTGACATTAAATAGCCTCCTTAAAAAACATTGTTACTTCCTATAGTTATCTTAGCTTACTTGGAAAACGGAAACAATAAAAAAAGAGGCTAGGGGGTTAACCCTAACCTCATTGTTGCTTAACGGCGGGAATTAGTTATTGCCTTCCAGCTTAGCTAAACCGTTTTTAGCAACTTCGGCTAATGCTGCTGCAGAGTCAGCCATAGCCTTCTTTTCACGGTCATTCAGTGGCACTTCAATAACGCGTTCAATCCCAGAAGCGTTGACTACGGCAGGAGTACCGATGTAAATGTCCTTCAAACCATATTCACCATTCAATGGTGCACCAACTGGCAGAACAGAATTTTCATCCCGCAGGATTGCCCGTGAAATCCGCATCAAGGCAGTAGCAACACCGTAGAAGGTTGCACCCTTCCGGTTGATGATTTCGTAAGCCTTGTTCCGGACGTCATCTTCAATCTTCAGCAGGTCATCTTCAGAAACGCCTTGTTCCTTAGCCATGTCCAGTAATGGCTTGCCACCGATAGTTGCACTGGAGAAGGCAGCAAATTCGGAGTCACCGTGTTCTGCCATGATGTTAGCTGAAACATCACGTGGGTCAACATGGAACTTCTTAGCAAGGGCAACCCGCAGACGAGCGGAGTCCAGAGAAGTACCGGAACCAACAACCTTGTTCTTCGGGAAGCCAGAGAACTTTTGAACGGCGTAAGTTAAGATGTCAACTGGGTTAGCGGCAACCAGGAAGACACCGTCAAAACCGGACTTAACAATTGGTTCAACTACGGACTTGATAATCTTCAAGTTCTTGTCAACTAATTGCAGACGAGTTTCGCCAGGCTTTTGGGGAGCACCGGCAGTAATAACAACCAGGTCGGCATCCTTGCAAGTGTCGTAGTCAGCGGAGTAAATACTCTTTGGGGCAGTAAAGGCAGTGGCATCTTCCAAGTCCAAAGCGTCCCCTTCAGTCCGCTTCTTAATGATGTCCACAATTGCGAATTCTTCCGCGATTCCTTGTTGTGCCATTGCAAAGGCGTAGCTTGAACCAACGGCCCCGTCACCAACGAGGACAACTTTTTGATGATTCTTTGACATAAATATACAGTCTCCCTTTCATCTTGTCTCTTGTAAAATTTCGAGATTAGATCTCGTAAATATTATAGCATTCCTAGGTATAAAATCTATAAATAGGTCAAAAAATCATTGCCAGTAATAATGCCAGTGATAATCTGTAGAGATTTGGCTATGGAAGAACTGCAACATGTGCTAAAATAGTAATATCTATTAAGGTAAGGCTAATTGTGGGCCTAATGAATTCTTTGGGGAGGAGGTGATTACCATTCTAAATCGAACGAAGCAGTTTATGCGTGATAACGACTTGATGTATAAACGTGAATATATTCGGCCGATGATGACCCCCCAGCACGTTTATGTTTTCCGCTTTGGCAAGCATCGGTTAAATAACCGGGTAATCATTCGTTACTCCCATACTTGGACTGGTCGGTTAAAGATTAATGAAATTGACGTGCGTCTTCACCACCAGCACCACCCGCGGATTTTTCTAACGGAGTCGGATTTAATCGACTACCTGAAGCATCACATGGAAAAGGAAAAGAAGAAGCGGGACAATGATGATGACGAATAGGACAGTAGGAAATCGTGACCAGTGCTTTTAGTGGTCACGATTTTTGTTAATTTTAAGGAGGAACAAGAATGGATTGGACAGCGGTAACGGTAATTACTTCAAGTGAGGCCGTCGAGGCGGTTAGCTACATCTTGACAAGTGAGGGGGCCCAGGGAGTGCAGATAGATGACGCCGCCGACTTTGCCCACCTCCAACCGGGAAAGTATGGTCGTTACGGCGAGATTATTGATCCAGAGGAGATTCCCCATCGGAAGCAAGGGGCCGCGGTCACGGGGTACTTCCCGGAAAAGACCTTTGTCCCTGAAATCGTCCCGACCATTACGAGCAAAGTAGCTAAACTCAAAGAGTATGGGCTAAACCCGGGGGCAAATAAGGTTACTGCGGCGATGGTCAATAACGAGGAATGGGTAACGGCCTGGCAAAAGTACTACCACCCGTTGCGGGTGACCAACGAATTGACCATTGTTCCGCAGTGGGAGGACTACACCCCTGAGCAGGAGAGTGAAAAGCTACTGTACCTCGATCCGGGAATGGCATTTGGAACGGGGACCCACCCGACGACCCGGCTGATGCTCCAGGCATTGGAACAGGTTATCCGGGGCGGCGAATCCTTGATTGATGTTGGAACCGGGTCTGGCGTTCTAAGCATTGCCGCCAAGCAGCTGGGCGCTGACCAGGTGGTCGCTTACGATGTCGATGACGTGGCGGTTGAGTCGGCAAAAAAGAACCTGGCCCTGAACCCGGTCGCCAGCGATGTGAAGATCGGCGTTAATAGCCTCCTGGATGGTATTCACACGCAGGTGGACATCATTGTTGCTAATATTTTGGCTGAAATCATCGTGCCGCTGATTCCTCAGGCTTACGAAAATCTCAAGCCCGGCGGTCTCTTTCTGACTTCCGGAATCATTGATGATAAGGCCGCCCTGATTCGCAAGAAATTAAATGAGCAGGGCTTTATTATTGATAGTGAAACTAAAATGAAAGATTGGCATGGTATCATTGCCCACAAGCCGACGGAGGAGGAAGCATAATGCAACGTTATTTCCTTGCCGCTGAGCCGAGTAATGATGCCCTGACCCTTCCTCGGGATGTCGCTCACCACCTGGCAACGGTTCTGCGTGCCCAACCGGGCGAACAGGTAGAACTGGTTCTCGCTGACCACCGGGCTTACTTAGCAGAAGTTACGACAATTCAGCCGGCAACCACGGTTAAACTGGTCAAGCAATTGCCAGGGAACAGTGAGCTGCCGGTGGAGGTGACCCTCCTCTGTGGCCTCCCTAAAACGAAGGAAAAGCCAGAGTGGATCGTGCAAAAGGCGACGGAGCTAGGTGCGACCACGATTGCCTTTTTTGAGTCTGAACGTTCAATCAGTCACTGGGCAGCTAACAAGCGGGAGCGTAAATTGGCCCGCCTGCAAAAAATTGCCGATGGGGCCGCTGAACAGTCCCACCGTAACTATCAACCACGAGTGGCCTACTATGAGAACTTAACGGCCGCGTTGGCAGCCAATCCTGCTCCAATACGGTTGGTAGCCTGGGAGGAGTCAGCCAAGCAGGGCGAAACCAGCGCCCTCGCTCAAGTACTGACCAAACTAACCGCCGGGGAGCAGGTCGTTGCTATTTTTGGCCCCGAGGGTGGTTTGACAACAGGTGAGGTGGAACGGATGCAGGCCGCCGGGGTAGTCCCGGTGGGGTTGGGTCCTCGAATTTTGCGGACTGAGACGGCACCCCTGTATTTCCTCTCCGCGGTGTCATACGTTTGCGAATTGGCTGCCGCTAAAAAATAATTGGTGTTACAATTGAAAAAATATCTGGGGCGTGAAGCATCCCAGACTGCAAGGTGTTGAGAAAATGAATTTGACAAAGAAGTTTAATATTTACTTGTGGGGAACGGCCATCTTATTCGGCGTTTTATTGCCGTTAATCGCTGTTAAACTGCCGCTAACTAGGGCAATGTGGGTTGGCTTGTTCTTGATAGTCATTAACTGCTGTTACAGCGTTTGGCTGGGCGGCTACCTTTATCGGCATACAGGTCGCTGGTGGACACTGTTGGTCTTTCCGGGTTTGTTTTTAGTTGCGGCCTTCCTTTTTTTGCCACGGTATACCATGTACTTTGCGGCGGCCTATCTAGCAATCGTGTACCTTTCTTGTTCGCTTCGTAAACAGAATTAGTCGGAAGGGGGCTGTTTGATGTCAGAGATAAGAGAATTAACCCATGAAGATGTCCAAAAGATGGTATCTTCCTACATGAATGCCGAGCACGTTGCCCTGGTGGAACGTGCTTACCGTTTTGCCGAGGTTTGTCACCACGACCAGCGGCGCAAGTCGGGTGAGCCGTACATTATTCATCCCATCCAGGTAGCAGGGATTTTAGCAAATCTTCAAATGGATCCAGAAACTGTCGCGGCTGGCTACCTGCATGATATTGTTGAGGATACGGGGGCGACCCTGGACGACATTAAAGAACTCTTTGGGCCCACCATTGCGATGATTGCCGATGGCGATACCAAGTTAGGAAAAATCCAGTACAAGTCCAACAAGGAACAGATGGCGGCGACTCACCGGAAGCTCCTGCTAGCAATGTCTAAGGATATCCGGGTGATGATTGTGAAGCTGGCGGATCGCCTGCACAATATGCGGACGCTGAAACACCTGCGTCCTGACAAGCAACGCCGGATCTCTAATGAAACGCTGGAAATTTATGCTCCCATCGCCGACCGGCTAGGGATTAGCACGATTAAGTGGGAATTGGAGGACTTGTCCCTCCGCTACCTTAATCCACAGCAATACTACCGGATTGTCCACCTGATGAACTCCCGGCGGGACCAGCGGGTTGACTCAATCAACCGGTCGATCAAGTTAATCAAGAAGGCCATCAGCGATCTTGACCTCGGTCCGAACGTGGAGATCTATGGGCGGCCGAAGCATATTTACTCGATTTATCGCAAGATGGTGACCCAGCACAAGCAGTTCAGTCAGATTTATGACCTGCTGGCGATCCGGATTGTGGTGGACACGATCAAGGATTGCTATGCCGCTCTCGGTGCTATCCATACCAACTGGAAGCCGATGCCGGGACGGTTTAAGGACTACATCGCCATGCCAAAGGCGAATGGCTACCAGTCCCTCCACACCACCATCATCGGTCCCGAGGGGCGGCCACTGGAAGTCCAGATTCGGACCCACCACATGCACCAGGTGGCCGAGTTTGGGGTGGCCGCTCACTGGGCCTACAAGGAAGGAAAGACCGACGGCGTCCAACAGACTCGCGATAGTCAAAAACTGAACGTGGTTAAGGAAATCCTGGAGATGCGAAGTGAAAGTCAGGGTACTGACGAGTTCATGCAGGGCATCCAGAGCGACATTTTTACCGACAAGGTCTACGCCTTTACGCCTAAGGGTGACGTGATTGAAATGCCGAAGGGCGCGGGCCCGCTTGACATGGCCTACCAGATTCACACGGAAGTTGGTAACCATACCACCGGTGCCAAGGTCAATGGCCGGATTGTTCCCCTCGACTACGAAATCAAGAACGGGGACATTGTTGATATTTTGACCTCTTCTTCCTCGGCTGGCCCGAGTCGCGACTGGCTCGAACTGGTTTCGACGCGGCGGGCCCGCAACAAGATCCGGTCTTTCTTTAGGGCTCACGACCGGGAAGAAAATATTGAGCAGGGGCGGCACATGATTGAAAATGAGCTGCGGGAGGCCGGTTACTCTCCAGCAGAATTGATGACCGATGACAAGTGTGCGGCGGTAGCTGAACAGCTGCACTACCACTCTGCTGCTGATATGTTTGCGGCGCTCGGTTTCGGCGACTTGCCGCCGGTCGGTGTACGCAACCGCTTCACGGCTGATATCCGGGCCAAGGCGGAAAGTGACCGGCAGGAGGCTGCCGAGAAGGCCCTGCTAGAAGACCACCAGACCCTGCAGAAACCGGATGAGCGGGAAAAGCAGAAGCAGGCCAAGGCTTCCAGCGAGGGTATCGTCGTGGAAGGGGTCGATAACCTGCTGGTTCGGCTCAGTCATTGCTGCAACCCGGTTCCCGGTGATGCCATTACCGGCTACATCACCAAGGGCCGTGGAGTTTCCGTCCACCAGGCAGACTGTCCAAACATTCGGGCGGCCCAAAAGAGTGGTCAACGAATCGTCAGTGTTTACTGGGCTAACCCAGACGGCGATAAGACCAACTACAATGCGGATATTGAGGTCCAGGGCTATAACCGCAACGGGATGTTGAATGACGTTCTGCGGTCGATTAACAACAGTACTAAGTACCTGAACTCGGTTAACGGGAAGGTTGACCATAATAAGATGGTCACCATCAGCCTAACGATTGGTGTGCGGAACCTGCAACAACTGCAATTAATCATGGATGCCCTGAAGAACATCCGCGACGTTTACGTGGTTAAGCGGGTAATTCAGTAGGAGGTGCCCTAATGCGAGTAGTATTACAGAAGGTCAGCCATGCCCAGGTTTCGATTGCCGGTGAGGTCGTCGGCAAGATCGGCAAGGGTTACATGTTACTGGTCGGTTTTGCGCCTGACGATGGGGATGCGGAACTTGACTACCTGGTTCACAAGATTGTTAACCTCCGGGTCTTTGAGGATGAAAACGGCAAGATGAACCGGGGCCTCAAGGATGTCGACGGGGAAATTCTCTCCGTTTCGCAGTTTACCCTCTACGCGGATACGCGCCACGGTAACCGCCCCGGCTTTACCGATGCGGCCAAGCCCGAAATTGCGGCGCCGCTCTATGACCGCTTTAATGCGAAACTAGCGGCCACTGGCGTGCATGTAGAGACCGGCCATTTTGGTGCCGACATGCAGGTCGACTTAGAAAACGACGGCCCGGTTACGATTATTTATGAAAAGTAAGTGCGAAAAAACATAATGAGCCCCGGATGGCTAAGCTAGAACGGGAGTTGACGCTGCAAGCGTCAGCTTTCGGCCGTACTTAGACACTAGGGGCTCATCTTTTTTGCGAGTTATCATACAAATAAGGGGCTGGTGAGAAAGTTCTGCCAGTCCCATTTTGATGGATATTTTCAGTATTGGCTCAAAATCCGGTCAACCGCGGGTCCGTAGCTTTCACCGAAGAGAACTAGGTGCATGCAGAGGTAGTAGAACCGGTACCAGGGTAGGCGGTCATTGATACCCGGGGTGAACGGGTAGGCTGCGTTGTAAGCGTGGTAGAAGTCCTCATCAAAGCCGCCAAAGACGGTAGTCATCGCCAGGTCGAATTCCCGGTCGCCGTAAACCGCGTCCGGGTCGATCAGGTAGGGCTCGTGGTCGCCGGCGAACATGAAATTACCGGCCCAGAGGTCCCCGTGGAGGAGGCTGGCCTTTACATCCCGGCCCTGATAATACTGCTGAAACTGCTTAACCATCTGCTGGAAGTGGTCTTCCCGCCAGCGGTTCCAACGCCCTCGATCCGCGGCCACTTTAACCTCTGGCAGGAGCCGCTGGTTGACGTAGAAATCGACCCAAGAATCATTCCAGGAGTTGTCTTTCACCAGGGCCTTAGTCTGGTGATTATCGACAAAGCCAAACTGGTCGTTGGTCTGCTGGTGCAGCCGTGCCACCGCGCGGCCCAGGTCAGCCTGGCTGCCGGTGCTTTCGTCGAGCCAGTTCAAGACCAGGTAGGCATCCCCGTTGATGACCCCGTTGTGGAGTGGGGTCGGGGTATTGACGGCCTGGCCCAGCGCCTTGAGCCCGTTAATTTCGTGCCGGAAGTAGTCGGCCGGGTGGTTAGGCTGGACCTTGATGAAATACCTCTTCCCATCGGCAGTAATTTGATAGGCTTCGTTGATGTCGCCACCACTAACTGGCTGGTAGCTGGTGATGTTTTTGATTGGCAATTGGCTAAACCACTGGTGATTTCTACTCATTTAATCCCGCTCCCTTGCGTAAAGTTTACTTTAATTCTAGGATAGTCGGTGGAAAATGCAAGGCGGTAATCAAGTATTGACTTTCCGACGGCTGGCGAGTACAGTTAGGACTGTAATTAAATATTCGTAGCCGTAAATAAAAGAATGCTCGGTACCGGTAGGAGGTCAGCGAGCGGGGATAGTGGGAGCCCGCCAGACGAAGGTCCGATTGACCCTTTTAGGCTGGACAGTTGTCCCGTCAGGAAACTGATGTTATCGTTGAGTTTGATACCAAGGTGGTACCGTGCATGAGCACCCTTGTTTTATTCAGGGGTGCTTTTTTTATTTGGTTATGAGCAGAAGGAGAAGTGGGAACATGAAGCGGACAAATTACGCTGGAGATACTAATGAACAGCAAGTCGGTCAAGAAGTCGTCTTAAAGGGCTGGGTAGCGAAGCGTCGGAACCTCGGGGGCTTGATCTTTATCGACCTCTGGGACCGGGAAGGCATCGTTCAACTGGTCTTTAACGAAAAGGGAAATCCAGAAGTATTTAAGGTGGCGAACGCCGTGCGGAACCAATACGTACTGGAAGTGCACGGGAAGGTTCAGCTGCGGGCGGAAAAGGAAATTAACCCAGACATGAAGACCGGGAAGGTTGAAGTCGCCGTTGACGACATCAAGGTGCTGGCTAAGTCTGAAACGACGCCGTTTGACATCACTGACAACGTCGACGCTAGTGAAGACCTGCGGATGAAGTACCGGTACCTAGACTTGCGGCGGCCAGAGATGATGAAGAACCTCAAACTGCGGAGTAAGGTGGCCTCGATTGTCCACAACTATTACGATGGTGAAGGCTTCCTGGATGTTGAGACACCAGACCTGACCCGGTCAACGCCGGAAGGGGCGCGTGATTACATCGTGCCTTCCCGGGTATACCCAGGCCACTTCTATGCTTTGCCACAGTCACCACAACTCTTTAAGCAGCTGCTGATGGCGGCCGGCGTAGACAAGTACTACCAGCTGGCTCGCTGTTTCCGGGACGAGGACCTGCGTGGGGACCGGCAACCGGAATTTACGCAGATTGATACCGAAATGAGCTTTGCCACGCCAGAAGACATCCAGACGGTTACCGAGGGCCTGATCAAGCGGGTCATGAAGGAAGTTAAGGGAATCGACGTCAAGACGCCGTTCTCACGGATGGAATGGCAGGAAGCCATGGATAAGTACGGCTCTGATAAGCCGGATACCCGCTTTGGCATGCTGATTCACGACCTGTCCGACATCGTCAAGGACAGTGACTTTAAGGTCTTCTCTGGAACGGTCGCAAACGGCGGCTTCGTGCGGGCCATCTGTGTACCGGGTGGTGCTGATAAGTACTCCCGGAAGGATATTTCCAAGAAGGAAGACTACATCAAGCGTTATGGTGCCAAGGGACTGGCCTGGGTTAAGGTTACCGCAGACGGTTACAATGGTCCGGTTGCTAAGTTCTTGAATGACAAGGCTGACCAGATTAACGCCGAGATGGGTGCCAAGGACGGCGACCTGATTCTCTTCGTTGCCGCTAGCTTCCACGTCGTTGCTGATTCTTTGGGTTACCTCCGGCGGGCGATTGCCGAAGAACTCGACATGATTAAGCCAGGGCAATGGAATTACCTCTGGGTCGTTAACTGGCCAATGTTTGAATATGACGAAGGCTTTGGCAAGTGGATTGCGGCCCACCACCCATTCACGATGCTGAATGAAGAAGACCTGCACTACTTGGAAGACGGCGAAGACCCCCACAAGGCCCACGCCCAGAGTTACGACATCATCCTGAATGGTCAGGAGATCGGTGGGGGTTCCATCCGTATCCATGATCCTAAGGTTCAGGAAAAGGTCCTGAAGGCATTGGGCTACACCAAGGAACGGGCCGAGGCGCGGTTCGGCTTTCTGCTGAAGGCGTTGACGATGGGGATGCCGCCTGAGGGTGGACTAGCCTTTGGGCTGGACCGCTGGGTAATGCTGCTGGCGGAAGCCGACAACATCCGGGACGTCATCCCATTCCCGAAGAACTCGAAAGCCGTCGAACCATTAACTGCGGCACCTGGAAAGGTTAGCCAACAGCAGCTGGACGACTTGAAAATTGAGTTTGGCAAGGACGTTGACTATAAATTGGATGATTAAAATCTAACCATAAATTTTGACTCCACAAAAAAAGAGATCTATTAGGATCTCCTTTTTGTATGAATATAAGTATGTGAAATTACTGCTTGTTCCACCAATCATTAAAATTTTTCATAAGTACTCGCAGAGCGTTACCACGATGACTAATTTTGTTCTTTTGCTCAGGGGTTAAATCGGCCATCGAACAGATAAGCGAATCAACGTAAAATAATGGATCGTAACCAAAACCATTAGTGCCTTGTTCCTTATGAAGAATATGACCGCTGACATTTCCATTTGCTACGAGCTTTTTTCCGTTCGGTTTAATGGCAACGATTGTAGTATGAAAATGCGCAGTTCTTTGATCGTCTGGTACTTCACGCATTGCGTTTATCAGTTTTTGACGGTTTGCGGCATCATCATGGTCACCGGCATATCTTGCGGAATGAATACCGGGTTCACCATTTAATGCATCAACGACTAATCCAGAGTCATCCGCCAATACCGGTAACTTTAATACCTTCATTACAGTTGTTGCTTTAATAGTTGCATTTTCTTCAAATGAATTGCCATTTTCATTAATAGTAATTGGGGGAAAGTCTTGTAACGTTTTTACTTTAAACCCAAGTGGTGCAAACATTTTTTGGTATTCCTGTGCTTTTCCAGAATTTTTTGTTGCAACTACGATTGTTTGCATTAGTAATCACCCTTTATTATGTATTTAGTATGTATAGTACAACAGTTTGACACAAAACAAAAGTTTAATTAACTAATGAATAGTTTAAGAAACGTGAGGGAAATAAATGCTGAAAATAATTGAACAACAAACCGATCTGATTAGACAAAAGCAGTTAAATGCTGCAGTTAAATTGTCAATCTCACATGCCAGCCTAGCTGAGCTAGAAAGAATTGAGAGACTTATTGATAAAAGAAAAAAGGAGTTGGAAAATAGCTAATGCCTACAGAGCGCGAACAGCAAATTTTAAATTTAATTCGCCAAAATCCAATGATTACGCAGAAAGAATTAGCGAAGCTTTTGGGAATTACAAGACCAGGTGTCGCTTCTCATATTTCCCGGTTAATTCAAGAAGGGCTGATCAGCGGTAAGGGATACGTTTTTCCTAGAAAAAAGTATGTAACCGTGATTGGTGCCGTTAACATGGATATTTACGGAATAATTCGGGAACCAGATATAATTTTAAAAGGATCCAATTCGGGTTATGTAAAAAGTCAATTGGGTGGAATTGGGCGTAACATTGCGGCAAATTTGGTAGAGCTAGGAATAAACACCAATTTAATTACGGTATTTGGTCATGATGCAAATGGCGAGATATTTAAAAATGATTCGGTTAAAAGAGGGATAAATATCTCATATTCTAAACAGATCTCTGAAGTACCTACCTCTAATTATGTTTATATCAATGATATGAATGGTGATCGGGTTATTGGAGTAGATGATATGAGTATAAATAATAATATTACCCCGGACTTCTTAAAGTCGCGTTTGCCGGGAATCAACGCTAGTAACATTGTTATATTTGATACTAATATTCCTTCTGAAACAATTGACTGGCTATACCAAAATGTTTCTGTTCCGATGATTGCCAAGTCCGTATCGGTTACTAAAGTAAAAAATTTAATCCATGATAGCATTAATCTTGATTCACTGGTGATAAATGGTATTGAGGGAACGATTCTAACCAAACAACAAATTGAGAATGTGGACGATGCTCGTAATTGTGCTAAAGAGTTATATAAAATATTCCATGCCCAGATATTTTTATATGTCGATGATTTGGGGCTGTTCACCTACACTGCGGACCATCGTAAAACAACCTTATATTCGAAGGAAATAAATGTTATTAACACGAATGGGGTAGGTGCTTCCATGGCTGCTGCCCTTACTTATGCGAAGTTAAGAAACGTACCGTTTAAGGAAGCAAACGAGTTGATTGTAAAAACCGGTGAATTAACTATGGAAAGTAGCGAGAGTGTAAGTGAGAATGTAAACAGCTTAGTATCAGCCGAAAAATAACTTAGGATTTAATAGAATTAGACTCTGATATAAAGTCAAAAGGGAAACTTTTGGCTTTTTTATTTTGCATTATTGACAGCGATTACAGATCGTTGTACTATATAGGCGTCAAAAGATTAAGTACTTAAACTTTTGTTTCATAAGTGAAGGGGTGAACTAGAATGGAAACGAAGCCGTATGTTGTCGTGGTAGGAGGAATGAATATGGATATGTTTGGGATGCCTGATAGGAAAATCATTCCGCGGGATTCTAACATAGGTCAAATTGGTTTAGCCGTTGGCGGTGTCGGACAGAACATTGCACAAAATCTTGCGCACCTTAGAGTTCCAACGTATTTAGTTACTGTTTACGGTGACGATATGAATGGCGCTGTAATGAAGCAAGCATGCAAGAAAAATAACATTAACTTGGAGTACGCTGAGGAAATAAAGGGCCAACGTTCCTCTGGGTACATGTATATCACAGATGAAACCGGAGATATGCTTGTAGGAATCAATGATATGAAAATTTGTGAAAACATCACACCTGATTTTTTGCAGAGACGGCTTGATTTTATGAATCGTGCTGAATTAGTCATGGTGGATGCAAACCTTCAAGCTGAATCAATTAAATGGTTAGGCGAGCATTTAACGGTTCCAATTTTTGCTGATCCTGTTTCTGTCAGCAAGGCTCCACGAGTTGAACCGATTCTATCTAAGATTGATACATTAAAGCCAAATAAACTAGAAGCAGAATTGCTAACTGGAATCAAAATTAATGATAATGCGGATGTAGAATCAGCAGCCCAAAAATTATTAGATATGGGTGTTAAAAATGTATTTATTTCTTTGGGAGCTGATGGAATTCTTGCAGCAAATAAAGAAAATATGATCCATGTTGGTACATTAACCACTAACATCGTTAACGCAAATGGGGCTGGTGATTGCAGTACAGCAACAATTACTTGGTGTCGTTACCATGGCATCACTGACTTAAAAGAAATTTGTTTAAATACTCAAGCGGCAGCAAGTATTGCTTTAGAAAGCGAAAAGTCAGTGCCTGATATCACGCCAGAACAAATTGAAGAAAAATTAGAAAACGCGAAAGCATTAAACTAGGAGGAAAAAATAATGATTAAGCAATTATACTCAATTATTCAGTTAGACGAAGCTATTAAGACTATGGAAGCCGGTGCCGATAATATTGGTTTAGTACCGATGCAAAAGGGTGGGGTTCCGGCTCACCGTGTACCACTTTATCGGGTAGATCAGATTCATGAAGAGTGCCGCAAGCGTGGAGTAAAGATGGTTTTAATTATGTTAACTAATGACCCTGAAGAAATGTTGGACTTGGCTCACCGGTTGCAACCGGAAATTCTTCACATTGCAGGTGATGAGTATACAGCCGATGAAGCCTTTGCTACGCGGCTTAAGAAATTGGCCCCTAATACTGAATTAATGCAAGCCGTTCTTGTAGATAACGAGTCAGCAATCAATCGTGCTAAAAAGGTGGATCCGTTTGTTGATTACATCCTTCTTGATTCTGGCCTTGCTGCGGATACAGGAATTGGTGCTTCAGGCCAAACCCATGACTGGAAGATTGATGCACAAATTGTTAAGGACGTTAATGCTAAGGTAATCGAAGCTGGTGGATTAGGGCCAGATAACGTTGCCGACGCAATCAAAGAAATTCGTCCATACGGAGTTGATTCGCTTACTAAAACTAGTATCAAATATGATCACGGGAACATGGAAAAGGATATTCCAAAGGTAAAAGAATTTTGTGAAGCAGCTGATAAAGCCGCTGCCGAATTAGGATTGTAATCTTATGAGGCTAAGCGAGCGGTTTACTACCAAACGTGTCGCCTTAGCAATGATTGGAATTTTCCTGGTATGTATTGGAGTTGCGTTTAATAATAATACAGATTTAGGGAACGATCCTGTAGGAATCATTTATGACGGAATACGAGCGACATTTAATGTTCCAAAGATCAATCTTGGGATGGTATCAAATTTTATTAATATCGGCTTACTTGTCCTACTTTTTATAATTGGTCGACGCTATGCAAACATTGGTTCTTTTATGTACCTAATTCCATATGGGTTCTTTGTATTAATTGGTTCCAGGCTTTACTTGAGTATTTTTCCCGAAAATACTCTTTCGATGAGGATAATCGGTGGAATCATAGGAATAAGTTTATATTACATAGGAATAAGCTTATTTATTTGTGCGGATATTGGAGTTGATCCATTTAGTGGATTTATGCTGACTATACGTGATCATACTGGTTGGAGCGTAAGGCGAACTAAAATTACATTTGATGTTGTTTTAATTTGTATTGGAATTTTGCTTGGTGGAAAGTTTGGCATTATAACGTTAATTACAGTCTGTACGACAGGCCCAGCAATTCAGTATTTAAGTGAAAAATTTAAGCGAGTATTTAGTATATAGGGACGTGATATTTAATGAAAATTAGAATGCAGCAGCCTGTAAAAGTTATCGTTGAACATAACTTAAGAGACTCAATAATTGAATTATTGAAAAATGAAAAATTAAATAGGCCTTTCATTGTATTGGATAGTTTCTTGTTGAAGGTACCAGCTGTCAAAGAAATGTTGGATGCGTTGAAAGAGAATGGCGTCGAATACAAAACCTATGCCGGGATTGTACCTGATCCACCAGCAAGTGTTATTAACAAGGGAGCAGAAGAAATGGCAGAGTTTAATGCTGATTCTGTGATTGCTATCGGCGGCGGTAGCTCACTTGATAGTGCTAAAGGTATAAACATTGTTGCAAGTGATGGTGGCAAGATTGAAGATTATGTTAAGGATGAATCTTTAATCCATGATCTCAAGACCCTTATTAGTATCCCAACTACTGCAGGGACAGGTAGCGAAATGTCTAACGCTTTAGTTGTAACTGATGAAAAGACTGAAGAAAAGAATGCAATTCTTTCAGATAAAATGTTGAGTGATTACGCTTTACTGATCCCTGAATTAACTGTTAGCCTGCCAGAACGGCAAACAATTGCTAGTGGCCTTGATGCATTTTCTCACGCCGCAGAAGGATATCTCTCAATATTAAGTAGCCCTGTAGCAGATGCCATTTCAGAGAAAATTATGTTCCTCCTTTATAATTATCTGCCAGGTGCAGTTCATGACGGTAAAAATATTGAAATGCGTCAACGGGTAATGGTAGCTGCCTGTTTAGCGGGCTGGATCCTAAATCAATCTGGAACCATTGTTGCCCACTCAGAAGCGCATATTCTTGGATCCAAGTACCATTTTGTGCATGGTGAAGCGGTCGCTTATGCTCTCCCAGCAGTGCTTAAACTGGTTGCTCCTGTATATCCAAAGAAAGTTAAAGAGATTGGGAAAATTTTGGATGCTCAATTTACTGGGCAGGAAACTCCTGAAGAAATTGCTGAAATTACAGTAAAAGCTTATAAGCATTTCCGGGATGAAGTTGTCGGATTACACCCGTTCAGTGACTACGGTATCAGTAATGATGAGCTGGTTAAGAATGCAGAAGAAATTGTTAACGAACGTTTTGCTGGCAATACTCCCGTTAAGCTCACTAAGGAAAATGTTTCAAAACTTTTAGAAGACTTTGGCTAGTTATGTGAGGTGGAAATCATGAATTTCGTGTTTTTAATCACCGGTTTGCTATTCGTATTCGTCATTGGATGGCTGGTAAGTAGTGACCGTAAACATATTAAATATAAACGAATGGGTGTTTTGTTCGCACTCCAAATTGTAATTTCATTCCTGTGCTTGCATACATCAGGAGGAATTAAAACTCTGGCAGCAATTTCTGGCTTCTTTAATTGGTTAATGAAGCAGGCTGCCGGTGGTGTTAACTTCGTATTCGGCGGCTTTATGTTTAAGCCAGGCGGCAGTGTATTTTTCCTGAACGTTCTAATGCCGATTGTCTTTATTTCAGCACTTGTTGGTATCTTAAACTACTTAAAGATCTTACCATTCATTATTAAGTGGACTGGCTGGGCATTAAATAAGATTGGTCATATGGGTGAACTGGAAAGCTATTTTGCTGTTTCAACCGCTATTCTCGGTCAACCAGAAGTATATTTGACTATTAAAGACCAAATTCCTAAGTTAAATGAACAGCGTCTTTACACCATTTGTGCATCTGCTATGAGTGCCGTTTCAGCAGCAATGCTTGCTTCGTATATGAAGATGGTACCAGGTAAATTCGTCGTTGTTGCTGTCTTCCTCAATATCTTATCAGCACTAATTATTTCATGTATCATTAACCCTTATGATGTTGATCCAAACGATGAATTAGTTCAAATCCAAAAGGGAAATAATGAAGCGTTCTTTGAAGTCTTAGGGAACTATATTACGGATGGATTTAAGCTTGCTATTTCTGTTGCTGCTATGCTGATCGGTTTTGTTGCGTTAGTTACGTTCCTAAACAGTACTTTTGTTGCTTTAATTCATATCTCATTTACGACATTAATCGGTTACGTCTTTGCACCTGTTGCTTGGGTAATGGGTGTTCCCAACCAAGATATCGTTAAAGTTGGTAGCTTGATGGCAACCAAGTTGATTACTAACGAATTTGTTGCCATGGGTAACCTGCAAGGAATTGCATCTGGCTTAACCGCGAAGGGAAATGCTATCATTTCGGCTTACTTAGTGTCATTTGCGAACTTTGGTACCGTTGGGATTGTTACTGGTTCAATTAAGGCCATCAGTAAGAAGCAGGGAAGCTATGTCGCTAAGTTCTCTATGAAGCTTTTACTTGGTGCTACCTTGGCGTCAGTGCTTACTGGAACAATTGTTGGTGTTTACTTCTAGATAAGAAGGGTGAATAATGAAGCGAAAAAGAGTGTTAATATTTACTTGCATATCATTAATTTTGTTTGTATGTGTAAGTATTGTTGCTGTGAAAGCTTTCGATAAAGAATTACTGAACAAGCTTATATATGGCATTATTTTATATGTATGGGCAATGTGGATGTATGTAGGCAAGCATCGGTTTTATAAATTCTTTCTGACATTTGTTTTAGTTGTATACACCTTTGGATTTATAAGCTTTTTGTTCGTTTCATCATTTGATTACTTAACTATTTTCCAACTATTTCTGGCATTGGCAGGTCTCTTCGTTAATATAAGTGCGATAATTTTTCTTCATAAGGAAAGGACGGAGATTACGAATGAGTAAAAAGATTATTCTAGACTGTGACCCAGGGCATGATGATGCCTTAGCGTTAACGATGGCGGTGGCATCACCGAAAATTGACTTACTGGCAGTGACGACTTCAGCGGGAAACCAGACACCGGATAAGACACTAAACAATGCAATGCGGATGTTAACTTTGCTGCATCGTGAAGACATTCCGGTGGCCCAGGGGAATCAAACGCCACTGGTAAAACCACTGGAAACTGCTCCAGAAGTTCATGGAAAGACTGGATTGGATGGTGCTGATCTGCCTGACCCTGATTTTAAGGTGCAGGATATGACGGCAATTGAATTGATTGCTAAGACTCTCCGAGAAAATGATGAAAAGGTAACACTAGTTGTGACTGGTCCGATGACCAATGCTGCTTTGTTCCTGCGAGTTTACCCAGACTTAGCTAAGCAAAAGATCGACCAAATCGTCTTTATGGGTGGTGCCATGGGTCTCGGTAACTGGCGTCCATCAGTAGAATTTAACATCTTTGTTGACCCAGAGGCGGCTAAAATTGTATTGAACTTTGGTATTCCATTGGTTATGGCACCTTTGAATGTTACTCACCAGGCACAAATTTTAAAGAACGAGATTGAACAGATTGGTGAAATCGATAACCCGGTAGGAAAAGCCTTTTATGGTTTGCTTAATTTCTTCGAACAGTACCACGAAAATCCAAAGTGGGGTTTCAAAGGAGCACCGCTTCATGACCCATGCACAATTGCTTGGCTAATCGATCCCACCATGTTTAAGTCTGATAAGATGAATGTGGATGTCGAAACTCAGGGTGAACTTACCCGTGGTGAAACGGTTTGCGATTACTATACTTTGACCAATAAACCGAAAAACACTGAAGTTCTCCTCGGTATTGACCGTGAGAAGTTTATTAAGTTAGTTATGACGGTGATCAAGAGCTTTTCAAAGTAATATAAAAATTTCAGATTACTAATGAAAAATACGATAGTTTTGTTAAGCAGCTCGGATCTGAATTTTGGGCTCTTCGTCAAGAAGTACTGATGAAAAAATTGAATAAGTTTTGTTAAGCAGC